>WBZO01005109.1_pt1 | contig 13617 bp, 9 predicted proteins | sample 5204261 | NCBI WGS metagenome assembly WBZO01 (sample SAMN12412400, study PRJNA552823) | activated sludge metagenome | isolation source: activated sludge from anammox sidestream of wastewater treatment plant... | place: USA: North Carolina | collected 2017-09
GATGATTTTCGTATAGGGGATCTGAGAGACCCGGTAGTTTGCGAGAATTTATTTGACAGGCAAATTGATGAGGTATATCAACTGGCGGCAGATATGGGAGGCGCCGGCTATATTTTTACCGGCGATCATGATGCACAGGTAATGCATAACTCAGCCACTATTAACCTGAATATGGCAGAGTCCGGAAGGAAACATGGAGTTAAAAAAATATTTTACTCATCATCTGCCTGCATGTATCCGGCATATAACCAGGAAGATCCGGATAATCCAAAGTGTTCGGAAGATTCAGCTTACCCCGCTGCACCGGACAGCGAATACGGATGGGAAAAATTGTTCAGCGAGCGCCTCTACCTTTCTTATCACAGAAACTATGGGATGGATGTACGCATTGCCAGGTTTCATAACATTTTCGGGCCACTGGGAACCTGGGATGGAGGGAAAGAAAAAGCACCGGCAGCCATTTGCAGAAAAGTTGCAAAAGCAGAAAATGGCGGAGAAATAGAGGTTTGGGGAGATGGGAAACAAACACGTTCTTTCTTATATATTGATGAGTGCGTGGACGGAGTGAGAAGATTAATGGAAAGTGATTTCACCGGCCCCGTAAATATCGGCTCAGAAGAAATGATCTCTATAAATGATCTGGTAAAGATGGTAGCCGGTGTGTCAGGGAAAGAAATAAAAATTAAAAATATTCCCGGGCCAACAGGAGTGAGAGGGAGAAATTCGGATAACAGGCTGATCAAAGAAAAGTTGGGTTGGGGGCCAAAACAGCCGTTGGTGGAAGGAATTACAAGGACTTATAATTGGATCAGTGAGCAAATTGCCATGTCGGATAAAAAAAACAAATAAATTATTAGTATCCGGATTACGGTACAATCACATAATAGTTCTGAATTAAATTCAGTCGGAAAGTATATTTTGACCAATCTCTTTTTCTGATTGAGATAACATTCAAATTATGTTGCCGGAGAAAATATTATCTGATCAGAAACTTCTTTAAATGAGAACTGCGGTTTGCCGGATTCCTGGGAGCCTTTATTTTGTTTTTCACAAACCTTAGCCCGGGATTGAAAAGGATGGATTTTGATTTCATCTGCTGCTGAGATAGCTGGATAATTTCAAAATCATGTCACAGCAAATAATATAAGATTATTTACTGTTATTTCCGGACCATAATATTCAGATAATCTTAATGCTAAAAAATACCATTGAAAGATTCATTAATAAACTATCATTTGATCAGTGGATAATAGGCATTTGCAGGGCTGATATAAAAGGGATCCTGAGTAAGCGGAGGTTTGATGAAGAAATCAATTGGTTTCATACACCGGCCGATAGATTTTTAGCTGACCCTTTCCTATTACGGACAGATGAGAATATCGAAATATTACTTGAAAAATATCATTATCGCGAAGGATATGGTAAAATTGATTTACTGACATTGAATAAGGAGTTTAAATTGCTGGAGGCCAATACAGTTCTGGATACAAAAAATCATCTCTCATATCCGTTTACTTATCACGAAAATGATAAGTATTATCTGTTACCTGAATCAGCACAGAACGATAAACTATCATGCTATGAATTTGATAATTTGACTAACAGCGCCAAATTCGTTAAGGACCTCATTGACTTACCTCTTAAGGATACTACTATATTGAAATATAATAATAAATACTGGGCCTTTGGCGCACTTGGAACTCATAGAACTGATTATACTTTAAATATATTTTATTCAGAAGACATTTTGGGTCCTTATAAAGCTCATGCCGGGAACCCTGTGAAAAGCGGCATTGATGGCATCCGGCAGGCAGGAAATTTTATTGTTGAAAATGGCGCTATTTTCAGACCGACACAAAATTGTAAGAACGGATATGGAGAATCAATAATGATTAAAAAGATTCAGATACTGAATGAATCTGAATTTATTGAGGATGATTATATGGAAATCAAAGCCGGTCAGTTAAGGGGGAACAACCAGGGTATAAGCCGGGTCCATACCTTTAATGTTTTGAATGATGTGGTTGTTATAGATGGGTTGTATAAAAAATTTAGCCCGGTTCGCAGGGTTATAGGCTATTTTGGTAAAAGATTTTAATTGCGATATAACTTTTTAAATTCAAAATAACTTTTAATAACCGAAATGATACGGCATGAAAAAATGCAACATATCTCTATTAAGAAGCATTTTGCTGCCTTATAATTTCAAATGAAATTTTGTTTTTTTGGTAATATTTCGGGGGCATTAAATGATCAAACTCCCGGTGGCGGAGAGCTCCAGATTGCATTATTGGCTAAAGCTTTGGCTTTAGCTGGTCATGAGGTGATCATTGTTGACCCATATTCGGATTCAGATTTTACTACAAGTGAAGGGATAAGATTGATACGAGTCCCGGGATGGAATAAAGGTATCAGGGGAATGAGATTATTTACTCACCGGATTCCGGCATTAAAGAAAGCCCTCTTTGAACAGAAAGCTGATTTCTATTATGTAAGGATGCGAAGTTATCTTCATTTGGTTGTTTATAACGTATGCAGGAAAGTAAAAGGTAAATTCATGGTTGCTGCAGCTTCTGACCTTGATGTAATGAGCTTGTGGGAAAAAGCTAAGCATGAATATTTCCCTAAGTTTAATCTTTTCAGATTAATGTCCAATTATATTCCGAGCGATATAGTTTATAAATATCTGCTGAAAAATTCCGATTATGTTTTATTGCAGCATTCCGGTCAAAAGCCTGAAAATTTTAAGGTGAAGGGTGAAGTATTGGTCTATCCAAATATTATAGATTGCTCAAAGATTTCAATTGTTGCTAAAAAAAGAGAAGATTATTTCGTGCATGTTGGCGCTTTGACCTATTTAAAAGGGTCGAAAAATCTTGAAAAACTTCTGGATATAATAAATGAACGTTGCAACGTCATGGTGATTGGACATCCGGCAGACAGAAGGTCAAAACATATGGCAGTGCGTTTGAAAGAAAGACCGAATGTGATATATAAAGGATGGCTGAAGCATAAAGCTGCAATTGAAAATATTGCCGGGTCTAAGGCGTTGATCAACACTTCGAATTTTGAAGGCTTCCCTAATATTTTCCTGGAAGCATGGGCTACGGGCACACCTGTAATTTCTCTCAATGTTGACCCTGGTAACATTCTGGAAAAGTTTCAATTGGGGGTATGCTGTAAAGGCGACCTTAATAAAATGAAATTTTATATGGAAAACCTGGATGCGAACAGTTTTTGCAGGGAGAACCTGATTTCTTATATAAGAGAGCATCACGATTTTTCAACAGCAGCGGACCGTTTTATTAAAACAGTTTTAAAAAGAAAATAAAGAATTCAAAATGTGTGGTATTGCCGGATTGGTAAGATTTGAAAAAGAAAATACAGTGAGCCAGCCTGAGCTTAAAAGCATGACTGACAGTATTTTTCACAGGGGGCCTGATGATGAAGGCTTTTATATAAATCAGAATGTGGGTTTAGGCTTCCGCCGCTTAAGTATTATTGATCTGGGTACGGGACATCAGCCTCTTTCTAATGAAGATCAGAGTATCTGGATCATTTTTAACGGGGAAATATATAATTATAAGGAACTCCAGGCTGACCTGATCCGTAAAGGGCATATTTTCCGGACTAAGTCAGACACGGAAACTATCGTTCATCTTTATGAGCAATATGGGGTAGAATGCCTGGAACATTTGAGGGGAATGTTTGCGTTTGCTATTTGGGATAATAACAAACAGCAACTCTTCTGTGCAAGGGACCGGTTTGGCATCAAGCCATTTTATTATTATTCAGATCATGAAAAGTTTGTCCTGGGGTCAGAGATTAAAGCAATTTTAAAATGTGACGGAATAGACCGCACATTATCTGATGAGGCTATTGACTCTTATTTTGCCTTCGGATATATTACAAGCGACCTCTCCGTTTATAAGAAAATAAAAAAGCTTCAGCCTGCTCATTATCTTTTATTATCTCCTTTTGGTAAAGATAAGATTGAAATAAGGCCATATTGGCAGATACGCTTTGAACCCGATCACTCAAAAAACGATAAGCAATGGGAAGAAGAGATCAGGGCGAAGCTTTCAGAGACAGTGAAATTGCACATGATCTCGGATGTTCCGCTGGGTGCATTCCTGAGCGGGGGAATAGATTCAGGATCGGTAGTGTCCATGATGGCTAAAAATTCGGACCAACCAGTCAAGACATTCTCTATCGGCTTTAAAAATGAAAAAGGGAGCGAATTAAAATATGCCGCCGAGCTGGCCCGTAAATACGGATGCGATCATCATGAACTGACCCTTGAGCCACAATCAATTGACCTTTTGCCAAAACTGGTCAGAGCCTATGATGAACCATTTGGAGACCCTTCTTCTATCCCTACTTATCATGTATCTAAGCTGGCCAGGCAGTTTGTTACCGTAGCTTTGTCGGGCGATGGAGGTGATGAATTATTTGCTGGATATACCACGTACAAATGGCTGAACAGTATTTATAAATATCCGCTTAATTTTAATAGTGCTTTTCTGAATAAAACCTTATGGGGAAGTATTCATAAGTTGATCCCCCCAAACATGAAAGGCAAAGGGTTTACCTATTATCTTTCTAAAGAAAAAAGATATTCGTTTGCTTATATAAATGTATGGTCAGAATTTGAGCGACACCGGCTTTTAAATTACAAGAGATCCCGATACGATCATGATCAGGCTTCTGAGTTCTTTAAAATTGGTATTTTGAAGGATTCCTCTTCTGTCCGGGATGATATATCCAATATGCAATACCTGGATATACGAACCTATATGGTTGATTCTATTTTAACTAAAGTGGACCGGGCCAGCATGTTGAATTCTTTGGAAGTGAGGGTCCCCCTGTTAGATCATGAATTTGCCGAATTAAGTTTCAGGATACCTTCCAAGTTCAAATTGAACGGGGCAGGCCAGAAATACATTTTCAAAAAAGCGATGGCAAATTACCTTCCGGAAAGCTTTCTCCGGCTTCCCAAGAAAGGTTTTGGTGTACCTCTTGCGAATTGGTTTAAAGAGGAGCTAAGGGAATTTGTAGATGATACATTAGCAACCGGCACCCCTTTATGCTCTGAATATCTTGATCGGAACTATATTAGAAAAGTCATTCAAAGTAGCCGGAACACCATGCGTGACTTCAGTTCAAAGATCTGGACTTTGCTTGTATTCGAAGAATGGTTAAAACAGAATAAGAAAAAGTGAAAATCCTGTTTTTTATAAATGGCCTGTCTGCAGGGGGAAAGGAAAGAAGGCTGGTGGAATTGCTGAAAGGTCTTAGAGTTATTCCCGGAATACAATTTGAACTCGTAGTGATGGGAAGAGAGATACATTACAAAGAGGTATTTGACCTGGGTATGAATATTCATTACCTGATCAGAAAATCAAAAAAAGATCTTTCCATATTCGTTAGGCTTTATAAATTGTGCAAAAAGGTCAAGCCTGATATACTTCATTGCTGGGACAGCATGACTGCTTTTTACAGCGCACCGGTCTGTAAGTTATTAAATATTAGACTTGTGAATGGTATGGTTGTTGAAACGCCGGTAAAAAGGAACATTAGCAATAGATATTTTTTAAGATCGAAGTTATCTTTCCCCTTTTCAACTTTTATTGTCGGGAACTCTAATGCAGGCCTGAAAGGGTATAGTGCTCCTGAAAGCAAGAGTGTATGTATTTATAATGGTTTTAATTTTAACAGGATCAGGAGAGAATCTTATAATGACCAGGAACTAAGACAGAAATATGATATCAGTGGCAGGTATATTGTTGCTATGGTAGGTGGATTTTATGACAGAAAGGATTATGATACGTATATCAAAGCTGCAAAAATTATATGCGAAAAAAGAAATGATACTACTTTTTTGGCAATCGGAAATGGTCCTAATTATGGACTGATTTTAAGCCAGATCGGTTCAAAGTTCAAAGGATATATTAAACTGCCGGGAAGACAAACGAATATAGAGGCTTTTTTGAATTTCTGCGATATTGGAGTATTGACTACAAATGCAAAAGTTCATGGTGAAGGAATCTCAAATTCTATATTGGAATACATGGCAATGGGAATGCCTGTCATTGCAACCATTGGCGGGGGGACAAATGAAATTGTTGTAGATGGAGTAACCGGATACTTGATCCCTCCTTCTGATCCGGAAACGTTAGCTGCGAAAATTGATTTTCTCCTGAATGACGCCTCACTCAGGAAGAGGATGGGAGAGGCTGGCTATCGCAGAATTATGGAGAGATTCTCGATCCAGAAAATGATTGATTCTTATCTAAAGGTTTATCATTGTGCCTTAAAAAAAAGAAGCGAGCGAAGACTTTGTATTAAATCTTCAGAATTAGGGGTATGATGCCAGACAGTGGTATTCCAGGACTAAAGGTATAATTAATAAGAATTGGCTTTAAAATAGAATAGACGGCTAATGAAAATACTTTTGACCGGCGCAGCCGGATTTATCGGCTCACATCTGGGCGAAAGGCTGATTCTGGATGGACATGAGGTGATCGGGGTAGATAATTTCGACCCGTTTTATCCCAGAAAATTTAAGGAGGATAATTTAAAGAAATTAAATGCTTCAAATTCATTTAGCTTTTTTGAAGCAGATATCAGGGATAACTCTGCATTGCAAAAGATATTCCGGGAAAATAAATATGATATGGTAATTCATCTGGCAGCTAAAGCCGGTGTACGGCCCTCTATGCTGCAGATAGCCTCTTACTACGAGGTGAATATAAACGGAACATTAAACCTGCTTGAATGCATGAAGCATAACAAGATTTCTAAATTTATTTTTGCTTCCTCATCTTCTGTTTATGGAAATAATAAGAAAGTTCCTTTTTCAGAATCAGATCCTGTAGATCATCCCATCTCCCCCTATGCAGCCACAAAAAAGAGCGGCGAATTGTTATGCCATGTATATAGTCATTTATATAACTTTGATATTACCTGTCTCCGGTTTTTTACCGTATTTGGACCCCGCCAGCGTCCAGACCTGGCAATTCATAAATTTATAAGGCTTATAGATGAAGGGAAACCCATTCCGTTTTTTGGCGATGGATCTACTGCACGGGACTATACCTATATTGATGATATCGTAGGAGGTATAATGTGTAGTATAAATAAGCTTCGGGGCTATAATATTTACAATTTAGGTGAATCGAGAACCATTACTTTATTTCAGATGGTCCGTTCAATTGAAAATCTTTTGAATAAAAAAGCGACCCTGGAGCATTTACCTCCTCAGCAAGGCGATGTTGATATTACTTATGCTGATATTTCCAAAGCAAGAAAAGAACTGGACTATGACCCAAAATTTAATTTTGAAACAGGCCTGAAGAAATTTATTGAATGGTATCATGACTCTAAAAATCTCATTTATTCATGATTGATTGTACTACTGAATTACTTCGGAAATAGCGCTATTCTTTGAATATACCTGACAGACTTTAAGAAGATCAGATTAACTTTTACTTAGGGCAAAGAGTAGCTAATTTAAAAAAATACTCTGAATAACTTTTTTAATCTCAGAAAATTCGGGGCCTTATAACTGAGATACTAAATAACTTTTTATGAATCAGCAATTTTTCCGGTTGTTGAGGTTTTTCTTTATTTTTCTCGACCTTTTAATGCTGAATGTTTCATTCGGAGTGGACCGCATTTTTTACAGAAGTAAACTTCCGGACCCGCTGGATTCGAAATATATCAATCTATGGATCGCTTTTAATGTTGCCTGGATGTTTGCATCCTGGCTTAGCAGTTTATACAGCCAGAATAATATATCCACATTTGAATTGTTCAGCAAGAAAACGCTGCGTTCATATATCTATTTTCTCGCTTTGGTCATGCTGTACATTGTACTTTTCAAACAGGAAGGCCTGTCCCGTTTGTTCGTCATGACCGTGTTGTTGTCGATAGGGCTGGTGATCTTTGTGAACCGTCTGGTTTATATTGTTATTGCTCAGTACATACGGAATCGTGAAGAGTTTGCCAGAAAAGTGATTATTGTGGGATACAATGAAATCTCTAAAAAACTGGTGCAGCAATTAGAAGAAGATCCTCTGAATACTAAGATTATCGGTTATTGTGAAAATGAAGACGATGTACATGAGCTTTCTACCTATCCGATAGTGGGGAACCTGAATAATATTCTCGAAGTTTCAAAGCAATATCAGGCCAATGAGATATTTTCAACCATTCCGCCTGATGGAAATACTAATATTTTTGAACTGATGCAGGAAGCAGACCGTGCATGTATCCGTTTCAAACTAGTGCCTAATTTTAATACATTTACCCGGTTACCTGTACATGTGGATTATTTTGGAAACCTGCCCGTATTATCCCTTAGGAAAGAACCATTAGATGATATTGCTAACCGGGTCCGTAAGCGGATCTATGATTTTGTGGTCAGCAGTCTTGTGATCGTTCTCCTCTTGTCGTGGATGATACCATTAATGGCACTATTAATATGGTTGGATTCAAGAGGGCCTGTTTTTTTTGTTCAGGTTCGTACCGGAAAGAATAATCAACCCTTCCGTTGCATCAAATTCAGGAGCATGAAGGTGAATAAAGATTCAGATAAGGTGCAGGCCACCAAAGGCGACGCCAGGATCACGAGGCTCGGAAAGTTTTTACGTAAATCAAGCCTTGATGAGTTCCCGCAGTTTCTGAATGTTTTTATGGGCAGTATGAGTATAGTAGGGCCAAGGCCTCATATGCTGAAGCATACCGATGATTATTCAGGAATGATCAGTAAATATATGGTTCGCCAGTTTGTAAAGCCTGGTATTACTGGCTGGGCACAGATCAATGGCTACCGCGGAGAGACGAGATCTTTATGGGAAATGGAAAGAAGGGTTGAGTGTGATATATGGTATCTGGAAAACTGGAGCCTTTGGCTGGATACACGTATCATATTCATGACAGTTTATAAGATATTTGTGGGTGATATCAATGCTTTTTGATTTACGGTTTGTAAAAATTAAGTTATCAATTCTGATCGTTTGAGGATTATGTTTCAGGATGATGTTGCTAAAAGATCTTTTAAGATCCCGGAATGTATTTCTGAAAAAGTCTTGACCGTCGGGCCCGAGTACAGGGAACATCGTGGCGGCGTGGGTGCGGTCATTGAATTGTACAGCAGATACTTTGAAAAATTCAATTTTATCGGCTCATACAAAAGAAAGGACACTTTATTCAAGATAATTATTTTTCTAAAAAGCATTATTAAGATCTTTTTCAAGCTCATATCAGATAAAAAGATCCGGATCGTCCATATCCATGGTGCATCCAATGGGAGTTTTTATAGAAAGTTCATCATTTTTATTTTAGCGAAGTATCTGTTCAGGAAAAAAGTTATTTACCATATCCATGGAGGCGGATACAGGGAATTTTACAAGAATAGTAATTTCATTTCAAAAAAGTTAGTAGGCTTTTTTTTAATGAGGGCTGACCTGATCGTTTGTGTGTCGCGATCGTGGGCTGATTATTTTGGAAAGAATCTTAAGCTAGGTCATGTTGTCTTCCTGCCCAATATGATCGGATATCCTGAAAAGATGCCTGACAATAGGGATTCATCTGAAATAACACTGCTGTTCCTTGGATTGATTTGTAACGGGAAGGGAATTTTTGATCTGTTAGAGGTTATTGCAACTAATAAAGTGAAGTATCGTGGGAAGATCAGGCTTTTGGTGGGCGGAAATGGTGAAGCAGAGAGATTACAGGATCTGATTAAAAAGGATGAGATAAGTGATATGGTAGAATACTTAGGGTGGGTAAGTAACAGAGATAAAATTGAGGCGCTGAGCCGTTCTCAGATCTATGTACTTCCTTCTTATACTGAGGGCATGCCGGTATCGGTACTGGAAGCAATGTCTTATGGAATGGCAATAATAGCAACTAATGTAGGTGGAATCCCCGAGTTAGTCAGAGATAAAGAAAATGGATTGTTAGTAGAGCCTGGAAATTTAAAGCAATTACAAAAAGCGTTGGACTGGTTTATCTTATATCCTGAACTGATTGGAAAGTACGGCTCAGTTTCTGAGGCAAATGTAGAAAAGCATCTGCCGGGGCAGGTCATAAAAGAACTGATAGGGATATACAGGTCTTTATTGCCTGAAAAGGCTTTATTGCAGGGGAACCCGGTATGTTGATTCTTAATGAAAAATGATATACTGATCTTGCTATAATGTTTTCCAGAGAATATTTATTGTAAATGAATTATTGGACTAAATATTTATTAAAGAAAGTGATCCGGCTAACGCCTCAATACTTTAAGTATAAAAAAAGGATCGGCAATAAAATTACATTTGATGATAGCTATATCCGGGAGATCATTAAAGAAGTGCCTTATTATAGGGAGCAGGGATATACCAAAGACAAGTTTATGAACTATCCCTTTCTTACAAAATCGGATGTTATCGGAAATGAGGATAAATTTATTTCAAAGAAGATTAATAAATCTTTTTTGATAAAAGTGTCTACTTCAGGTTCCAGTGGTGAATCATTAAATTTCTGTAAAACATTAAAAGATATAATTAAGGAAGAAGCCTTTGTCAATCATGCCTTTTCTTTGATCGGGAAAAACCTTCGGATTGCTGTTTTAAGAGGGAATAGCCCTTCCTCCGGAATATTTGAATATAAGTTTGGACGATTACTTTTATCATCTTATCTACTATCGAGGCAAAATATTTTAGATTATTTGAAATTGATCAGGAAATATAAGATCAATTGTCTCTATGTTTACCCGTCTTCAATGCTGATGTTTTGCAGATACCTGAAATTAATTTTAGAAGAAAAAAAGATTGAGCTTCCGGAAATTCAGGGAATTATTTCCAGCTCTGAAATATTTTCTGAATCAGCAAAAGCAGAGATCAAAGAGATCTTTCCCGGATCCACTATAGTTGATATTTATGGGCAAAGCGAACACGTGGCATTTGCGATAGCTGTTGATAAAGGCTATTTTCACTTTTTTGATAGCTACAGTATAGTTGAGTTTTTAGATACAGGATTGAAAAATGGCGGAAATTCAATCAAAGAGATTGTTGGAACTAATCTTACCAATAAAGCGATGCCTTTGATAAAGTATCGTACAGCCGAATATGTTGAAGTTGACAGCAAAAATAATGTTGTTTCAATCATCGGCAGAGCCAATGACCTGGTGGTTGACCGTACAGGGAAAATAATGCCTTGCAACCTTGCTACAAGGGATAGAACACTGAAAAACGTGTTAGCGGTGCAATATTACCAGGATAAAGCCGGTGAGCTTAATGTGATGCTGAAAGTAAATAATAAGTTCACGAACAGGGATAGACGTAATATTTATAATGATATGCAGGACTGTTTTCAGGAGCTTATGCAGATCAATATCGAAATTGTTGACGAAGTTGAAAAGACTTCTAATGGTAAAATAAAACCTTTGATTCAAAAATTGGATTTAACTGAATTTCAAGATTAAAAGTTTAAGTATAAGAAATTATCAGAAGATAGAGTTCAGGTTATAATTTGGTTAACCTGTTCCGGATTTCTATGTAAAAGCTGATTTATGAATTATTGGACAAAATATATATTAAATAAAGTTATACGGCTGACACCTTTGTATTTTCAATACCGCAGAAAGATGTTCCGGCCTCTCAATTTTGATAACACAGATGTTTATAGAATAATTAAAGATGTTCCTTATTATAAAAAGAACGGCTACTCAAAAAACCGTATGGAAGAATATCCTTTTTTGAAAAAAGAAGATATAATAGGCAAAGAAGATCAATTTATATCCGGGAAGGTTAATAAAAGATTTTTATTGAAAATCGCTACTAGTGGAACCAGTGGCCGGTCTTTGAATTTCTTTAAAACGATAAAAGAAGTGATCAGGGAAGAAGTATTTATTGATCATGCATTTTCACTGATCGGGGAAAACTTAAGGGTTGCAGTATTGAGAGGTAACAGGCCTGCATCAGGGATTTATGAATATAAATATGGCCATTTACTTTTGTCTTCTTATCATCTGTCGAAGCAAAATGTAAAGGAATATATCAGCTTGATAAAAAGACACAGGATCAATTGCCTGCACGTATATCCTTCCACTTTATTGATATTTTGTAAATATGCTAATGAACTTTTAAAAGAAGAAAAGATAGAACTTCCTGCGATCAGGGGAATTCTTTCCAGCTCAGAGATGTTTCCGGTTACTGTAAAAGAGACGGTAATGGAGGTATTTCCACAAGCCACAATCGTTGATTTGTATGGACAAAATGAGCATGCTGCATTTGCACTGGCCGTGAACAAAGGATATTATAACTTCTTCAAAGGGTATAGTATAGTCGAGTTTTTGGATACAGGGATAAAGAACGGGGAAAATTCAATAAAAGAGATCGTTGGTACGAATATCAGTAACAGGGCAATGCCTTTGGTACGTTACCGTACAGCTGATTATGTTGAAATGGATCCCGATAATAATATTGTTGCGATAATGGGCAGAAGTAATGATTTTGTAGTGGATAAGAGAGGAGTTATAACGCCTTGCATTGTGATTCTGAGGAAATGGACTTTGGAAAATGTGGTAGCATTTCAATATTATCAGGACAAAGCCGGAGAATTGATATACAGAGTCAAGGTTAATGAAAAATTTTCAGATATCGATAAAAAAAATATATTAGATGACTTTTTTTCTTGTTTTCATGAACGTATGGATGTAAAAGTACAGGTTGTTGATGATTTTGATAAAACGAAGAGCGGAAAACATATTCGAACCGTACAGAAATTGAAATTGGACATTTTATGACTGTGACAAGAATGGGTGATTTTTATGGGAGATCTTATTCGAAAAATTATAGAAAAGGCCTTCGGCATTTGAATAATGTGTTTGTATTTCTTTCCATGTATTTATTCAGCGTGATAAAATAGGCTAAATCTTATCGGAGCTATGTTATTTTCGACATTAGTATTTTTTATTTTTCTGGCGGTATCGCTGATAATTTATTACCTGACCCCACCCCGATACCGGAGCTATTCTTTGTTGGCTGTTAGTATCTTTTTTTATATTTATTCCGGGCCTGTTTTTATTTTTTTTATTGCCGGAATGACTTTGCTCAATTATTTTATTGGGATAACACTAGGCCGCCCTACTACCGATAAAATACATAAGATAATTCTGATTTCAGGTATCTGCATCAACGTAGGTGCACTTGTATTTTTTAAATATTGGAATTTTTTAATTGCAAATATTGCGGAATTATTTTCTTTATTTCATGTTGATCTCTCTTATTGGCGACTGAATTTACTTATTCCACTTGGGCTATCTTATTATGTATTTCAATTTATAGGTTATCTGATTGATATCTATTGGAAGCACCAAAAAGCCGAAAAGAAATTCCTGCACTTCAGCTTATTTATTATGTTTTTTCCAAAGATCCCTGTCGGTCCTATAGAAAGAGCACGTAACTTTTTGCCACAACTGAAACACAATATCTTTTTTGAATACGAGAATCTTAGTGAAGGAGGTAAACGGATTGTTTGGGGATTATTTAAAAAACTGGTGGTTGCAGACAGGATCGCAATCTATCAGTCTGCTGTAATGTCCACCATAGATCAGCAAAGTGCTAC
>WBZO01005110.1_pt1 | contig 13615 bp, 13 predicted proteins | sample 5204261 | NCBI WGS metagenome assembly WBZO01 (sample SAMN12412400, study PRJNA552823) | activated sludge metagenome | isolation source: activated sludge from anammox sidestream of wastewater treatment plant... | place: USA: North Carolina | collected 2017-09
CCGAAGCTCGAGGCCTTGCGTCCGCCGAACGGTACATGGAAGTCGACGCCGGCAAGCGCTATCCCTCTGGCTTGAACCCGGAAGCGCGTACCACCGGCGCCCAGGCCACCTGCTCATTGCGGATCCGCTCGGCGAAATCGGAGGGGCTCATCGGCGCCGGGTCCACGTTGAGCGTCTTCAACCGCGCGATGACGTCGGAATCGCGAAGCGCGCCGCGCAACGCCTCGTTCAGCGCGGTCGCCATGGAAGGCGGGGCGCCTGCGGGAAGCAGCATTCCGTACCACTCCTGTACCTGGACGCTCCTGTATCCGGCTTCGACGAAGGTCGGCGACTCGGGCGTCAACGCCGCGCGCGTGGGGCCGGAGGTGGCGAGCACGCGCACCCGGCCGCTGTCGAGGTACGGAGCGACGTCGGCGAGCGTGCCGAAGTACGCCGGGATCTGTCCGCCGAGCAGGTCCTGAACCGCCGGGGCGGCCCCCTTGTAGCCCACATGCACCAGATTCAGCCCTGCGGCCTGCGCGAACATCAAACCCACGAAGTGCGGGGAGGCCCCTGGCGCAGGCGAGCCGAAGCTTGCCCGCTGCGGATTGGCCTTGAACCATTGCACCAACTCGCCGACAGTGCGCGCCGTGGTCTCCGGACCCACGGCGAGCGCGATGTCGAATGTACAGATCGGGGACACGGGCCTGAAGTCGCGCACCGCGTCGTAGCCGAGCGAGCGGTACAGGTGCGGATACATCGTCAGGATCGTGCCTGGCGTCTGAAGGATGACGCTGCCATCGGGCGCCGCGTTGCGTACCACTTCAACGCCAATGCGTCCTCCGGCCCCGGCCCTGTTCTCGACGATCAGCGTGTCGGCGTATACCCCGCGCAGCTTGTCGGCGAGCAGCCGCGCAATCACGTCGTTGCTTCCGCCGGGAGGAAAGCCGACCACGATTCTCGCGGATTTCAGCGGTTGGGCCGATGCCGGCGAGGAACGCAGGCCGAGGGCGGCCATCCCGGCCGCAGCGCCTGTTGCGACGAGGAAGCGGCGACGTCTGGACATGTTCGTGTCTCCCCGAAGGATCAGTAATAGACCGACGCCGCGACGCGCGCATCGATGAGGGCAGGTTCGTTTGTGGCGAGCGCCCAGTGCAGCGCGTCGCCGACCTCCCGTTCCGAACTCGCCGAAGCGGCCCGAACGCCGAATCCACGCGCAATGGCGCAGAAGTCAACCTCTGGCCGCGCGAGCGCCGAGCCGGGGTACGAGCCCGCGTCGGCGCAAGCGCCACCGACTTGACCGAGCCCACGCCGAACGGCCATGTAGCCGCCGTTATTCACGACGACGACGATCAGCGGCGCATGGAGGTGGGCGGCGGACCACAGCGCCTGTATGTTGAAGAGTGCGCCGCCGTCGCCGACGAACGCGACGACGCGCCGGGACGACATCCCGAGTTGGACGCCGACCGCAGCCGCGATACCCCATCCGAGCCCCCCGCCGGAGGTTCCGAAGTAGCGCCGGTCCTCGCCGAGTCGGAAACAGGACTGCATCATCGACTTCGACAGCACGGACTCGTCCACGATCGCGACGTCCGGGGGCAGGATTTCGCTCATCACGGCAAGCAGGCGCTGCGGGTGCATCGGCTCGCCTGGCATCGGCACCCAGGGATGAGGCACTCCGCGCGGGTCTTCACGAAGCGACGCCGGGCGACCTCTCGCGCGTGCCCGGCGCGCTTCGAGCGCCTTGCCGGGCGGCACGGACCTGGTTGCCAGCATGCCGTGGAGGTCGCGCACCGCATCCCCGGCGTCGCCGAGCAGCGCGAGCTCGGTGGGGTAGATCTTGCCCAGCTCGCTCGGGTCGCCGCCGACCTGAATCAGGCGCACACCCGGCTGCAGGTAGGGCTTCTCGGGCCAGCTGTATTCCATGAACATCCTGGCGCCGATGGCAACCACCAGGTCGGCGTCGCGCACGACCGGAACGGCGGGCGCAAAGTTGCCGTGATAGTAGGGATGGTCGGTCGGAAAGTTCATGGCGTTGGTCGTGAAGACCTCTTCGCCGACCACAGGCACGCAAAGCTTCTCGGCGATCTCGACCAGCAGGGGCACTGAATCGCTGGCGCCGATCTCGTTGCCCGCGACCAGCAATGGACGCTCGGCGTCGGTCAGCGCGCGCAACAAGGCTCTCAGGTCGTCGGGGTGCGCCCGCATCGTCATGCTGTCTGCGCGTCGAGCGTGGCGACCAGCGAAACCGGGCGCGAGTTCCTCCAGCATGTAGTTTTCGGGGGCGGCGATGAATACCGGGCCGCGCGGCGGCGCCTCGGCTACCTTGAGCCCGCGCTGCACCAGTTCGGGCAGCTTTTCGGGTAGCGTGACGCGCCATGCTTCCTTGGTGACCTGCCGCACGAGTCCCGGCATGTCGGGTACCTCGCAAAAACATCCGCGCCCGGTGAGCCGATCGTCCTTGTCGCCCGCGATCACCAGAAGCGGCGAGCGATCGCTGCGCAGGTTGATCAGGTTCGTCAGCGTGTTCGCCGTGCCGACCGAGGTGTGCACCATCACCACACCAACGCTGCCAGTCGCCCGACCGTAGCCGTCGGCCATCGCCACCGCGACTCCTTCGTTCAGGCACAGGTGAAACGCGACGCCGCCGGAGACGGTCGCCTCGAGCAATGCGAGTTCGGTCGTTCCCGGATTCCCGAAAATCCGCTCGATCCCGTTTGCCTTCAGGACGGCGATCGCTTCCCTGGCTGCCGTCGTCACATTTCCCCCCGACTGATCCTGTCGATATGAACGCCATGCTAGAGTCCTGCACCGAGGCGCCGCTATCCGAATCGCGCCGCGACTATCCGGATCGCGAAGTGATGGATCCGTCAAATTCCCCGCTGACCGGGTTCGAACTCTTCCGCACCCGTGACGCCGACGAAGCACGACGTGCGTTTGGGAAGCTTCTGGCGCCGCATGCGATGCGGCCTGCGCGTCGCGGGGCCCGTCTCGACGTTCGCTGCCACGCGGTCTCCCTGGGCGATGCCTCGCTCATCTATGCACAGTACGGCGCAGCGGTGCGTCTCGAGCCCGGCGCGCTCGGAAGCTTTTATCTGGTCGGAATGCCGGTCTCCGGCGTTTCGACAATACGTTGTGGACGCAGCGAGGTGGTCTCGCGTCGCGGCGTCGCGTCGGTGCAGTCCTGCAGTCAGCCGGTCGTGGCCGACTGGGACGACGACTGTCGCAAGCTCTCGGTGAAGATTTCGCGTGCAGCGCTCGAACGGCGGCTCGCGGCGATGATCGGACGCGCACCGACGCAACCGATCGAGTTCGATCCGGTGCTCGACCTCGGCGGCGAGACCGGCAGGAGCTGGAGCCGCCTGGTCGAATTCGTGTCGGCCGAGTTGTCCCCGGTGTCGATCTACCTCAAGTCTCCGCTTGCCAGGCGCCTGCTCGACGATGCGCTGATTTCGACGCTGTTGATGGTACAGCCGCACAACTACAGCCTGGCGCTGGAAGTCGATGCCGGCGCTGCCGCGCCCGGTTTCGTGCGCCGTGCCGAGGAGATGATCGCAGCCGATCCGGCGCTGCCGGATGGCCTGGCTGGCCTTGCGGTGCAGCTCGGGGTCAGCTTGCGCCGTCTGCAGGCGGGGTTCCGGCGCTATCGGAACTCTACGCCGATCGAATTCGTCAGGGTACAACGGCTGGCCAAGGCGCGTGAGGCGCTCGCCGGCGCACAACCGGGAACGCGGGTGACCGACGTCGCGCTTGGGGTCGGGTACTTCCATCTGGGGCGTTTCGCCGCCGAGTACAAGGCGCGATATGGCGAATCGCCTTCCGACACGCTGGCGCGCTCGCGCAGGCCGCCCGCCTGAAGATCCCCGCGCTGCCCGTCACCCGATCATCGGGCATTGACCGGCCGACCCGGCGGGGGTAAGTTCCGTCGGGTTCGAACCGCGGACCTTTGTCTCACGATGCAGAACAGCACTCAATCCGTGCGGCGGGCGCTGACCATGTTGAAGGCGTTCGACTGCGCGACGCCGCCGCTGGGGGTCACCGAGCTTGCCGCCAGGGTCGGGCTGCACAAGTCGACGGCCTACCGGCTTGCGGTCACGCTCGTCGCGGAGGGTTTCCTGAGACAGGATCCGGACACGGGACGCTATAGCCTGGGCGACAGCCTGTACCGGGTGGCAGCCGGCTTCGTCGAACAGGATCCGCTGTTGCGCGCGGGGCGGCCGGTTCTCGAGGCCTTGCGCGACGCCTGCGGCCACATGGTCTCGCTCGCGGTGCTCGACGAGGAGCAGGCGCTGTTCGTGCAGGTGATCGAAGCCACGCTGCCGATCCGCGCCGCGGCGATGGCCGCCGGTGACCGGCTTCCGCTGTCGGTGAGCGCGGCCGGGAAGGTGCTGCTCGCCGGCCTTCCGCGCCACGAGGCCGAGGCAGTCCTGCGCCGGCAAGGCATGCCGCGGCTCACGCCGGCCAGCGTGGTCTCGCGCCAGAGGCTGATGCGCGAGATCGCCGCCATCCACCGCGACGGAATCGGCTGGAGCCGCGAGGAGGCCGTCACCGGCCTGCTGGCGCTTGCCGCACCGGTGCAACGGGCGGGACGCACCGTGGCGGCGCTGAGCATGGCCTGCCCGACCAACCTGCTCCGCGCCCGCAGCCCCGACCAGCTGGCCCGCCGGCTGCGGCAGGCGGCTCACGAACTGTCGAGCCGTTTGCACGAATGAGCCGAGGCGCTGGCGCCGTGTCCTACGATTTCGTCATCGTCGGCTCCGGTCACAACGGATTGGCCTGCGCGGCCTATCTCGCGAAAGCCGGTGCCAGCGTACTCGTGCTCGAGCGCCGCCAGGAGGTGGGTGGCTCGTGCAGTACCTCGGAGGCCACACTGCCGGGGTTCCGGCACAACATCTGCTCGGTCGTGCACACGCACATCCCCACGAGTCCGGTCTATCGGGACCTGGAGCTCGAGCGCCATGGCGTCAGGTACGTCTACCCCGAACATCTGCGCGGCACCTTGTTCCGCGGCGACGAAAGCATCGTGATGTACCGGGACACCGAGCGGATGGCCGCGGAATTGGCCCGGTTCTCGGCGAGCGATGCACGCACGTTCCGGCAGCTGGTCGAAGACTACGGTGAATTCATCGAATCGGCCTACCTGCCGCTGATGTACTCGCCGCCGCTGCCGCCGTCGGTGCAAAGCGCGCAGCTGGAGAAGTCCGCCGAGGGCAGGGCGCTGCTTCAATGGCAGGCGAGCACGCCGGTGCAACTGCTCGACGAGCTGTTCGAGAGCGAGGAGGTGAAGGTCCATTTCCTTGCGCGGATGACGGTGCTCGGTTTCGCGCCCGACCAGTTCGGGCAGGGATGGGTCTGCCTGTTCCGCATCCTCAGGGCGGAGGCACCGATCTGCGTGGGCGGCTCGGGGAAGCTCGCGCTCGGGTTGCGGCGCGCGGTGGAGGCGCACGGCGGAGTGGTGAAGGCCGACGCCGCCGTGAGGCGCATTCTGGTGCACGGCAACCGCGCCGGCGGGGTGGAACTCGACGACGGCACGCTGATCGAGGCAACGAAGGCGGTCGTCACCAACGTGGAGCCGAAGAAGAGCTTCCTCGACATGGTCGGCGAGGAGCACCTGCCTGCCGCATTCGCCACGCGGGTGCGCAACTACCACTCGAACGGGCGTTCGCTCTTCGTGCTGCACCTGGCGCTCGCGGAGCCGCCCGACTATCGCGCGGCTGCGCGCAATCCCGCGGTGAACTCCGCGTTCAGCCAGGAGATGTTCGGCGCGAGCATGCAGGACCAGGTGCGCGCGTACCAGGAAATCGCGATGGGCAGGCCGCCGCGCAAAGAGATGCTGCAGGTAACCGTGCCCACGCTGTTCGATCCTTCGCAGGCGCCGGCGGGCAAGCACACCGCCGTCGTCTGGCAGTACGCGCCGTACCGCGTCGAACCCGACGGGCCGCGCGGATGGGGCGCGGCGCGCACCGAGTACGCCGAGCACCTGCTCGACCTGTGGCAGTCGTACGCGCCGAACATGACGCGCGACAAGATCCTCGCGATGACGATCCAGGATCCGACCGACACCGAGCGCCACAACGACAACCTGGTCAACGGCGTCGACGTGGTCGGCGACATGACGCCCGACCAGATGGGCTACTTCCGGCCGTTCGCCGGCTGGTCCGGCTATCGGACCCCGATCGAGGGGCTCTACATGTGTGGCGGCTACTGCCACCCCGGCGGTGGTGTGCACGCGGGTGCGGGGCACAACGCAGCCGGCGTCATCGCGCAGGACTTCCACCTGAACAGGTGGTGGGACTGATGCCCGAGCGCGAGGCCAGGTTCTCCGTCAACGCGCCACCGGTGGAAGTGTGGGGGTTCGTGCGCGACGTGCATGCGCTGTGCTCGTGCATTCCCGGCGTGGAGGAGGTTCGACTGGTGGACGACCGCACCGCGGAGCTGACAGTGAAGGAGCGGATCGGCGTCGTGCCGCTGATCGTCGAGCTGACCGCGCAGATCGACGCGGAAGATCCGCCGAACAGGCTTCACGCGGTCGCCACCGCCGAGCACCTGACCATGGAGATCGAAGTGGCCCTGCAGCCCAGCGGCGCCGGCACCGAGATGTTTGGCCTGGTCAGCGTCAAGGGCGAGGGGCCGTTGAAGCCGGTGGTCGACAGCCTGTTCGAAAGGAGGGCGGACGAGCGCGCCGCGCAGTTCGCCGCGCATCTCGAGCGACGTTTCGGAGCCGTGATGGCCGGGCCCAGGCCGGTGCCGGGCGCCGGGCGTGGGTGGATGGCGCGGTTCGCTGCGTGGCTTGGACGGTGGTGGCGGCGAATGGTTGTGCAATCGAACAAGTGACGTCGGTGCCGTCCTGAGATGCGTGGACGGCACGGCGTTCAGGCGCGTGCGCGCTTGCCGCGAGGGCTTGGCCCGCGAGGCGTCGACGCGCATGAGTCGGCGTTGATTCGCGATCGCAGAATTTCAATGAAACTCTCCGCGGCGGGCGACAGCGAGGCTCCCTTTCGGGTGATGACGGAAAGATTTCGGGTGACCACCGGATCGACGAGCCGGATCGCCGCCAATCGGCCACTGTGGAAATACCGCGTCAGGTACGAGGGAAGCACGGAGATGCCGAGTCCGTGTTGCGTCAGCGACAAGGCGGTCGCGAGATAAGAAACCTCGAACGCCGGCTCGAACGGTAGCCCGAGGCGGGCCATCGTGTCGTCGATGATCGCGCGGATGCCGCTTCCCTTCCTCACTGTAACCGTCGGATATGCGGTGATCTCGCGCCATGCGATCTGCCTGCGCCGCGCCAGCGGTGAATCGCAGGTGCAGATCACGCACATTCTGTCGTTGATCAGTGGGGCCAGCTCGACGTCGGCCGACGGACCCCGGGGCGTGCCGATGCTCAACTCGACGGTCTCTTCGACCACCGAGCTGCTCAGATTCTCCGGAGCGAGATCGTGCAGCGTGACGTCGACATCGGGATAGCGCTTGCGAAACTCCACCAGGGCCGCAGGCACCAGCGACGAGGCGACCGCGGGCGTGGCGCCGAAGTCGAGCCGCCCGCGTCTTCGCCTGGCGACGTCGTCGAAGCCGCGTTCGAGTTCGCCGAGCTCTCTCAGGATGCGTTCGGCCCGGCCGATCGACTCGTGCGCGGCTGCGGTGGGACGCAACGAGCGCGTGGTGCGATCGAACAACCGGACGCCGATCGACGCCTCCAGCTGGCGAATCATCACGCTTGCTGCGGGCTGGGTGATGAACATCTGCTCGGCTGCGCGAGTGAGATTGCCGTGCCGGTAGACGCTGACGAAGGCCTGAAGCTGCCTGAGGTTGATATTCATGAAGAAAACGCATGAATTGAGACGAATAATCAATTGTACGGTGATCCCGGCGCGTGCAAGCATCACGAGAATCCGAGCGGATCGATGTCGGCGCTCGGGCGCCGCAGCTTCGTTGCAGTCGTTCACCGGATTCGACACCGCAGGAGACCGAAATGAGCCTCGTCGTCGACATTCACACGCACATGCTCAACGGGGAGTGGCTTCACTTGTTGAAGCGGCGCGGGGGGGCGCGGTATACGGTCGCGCAGGTCGAAGCCGGCGTCGAGGCGGTGCACAAGGACGGCGCACCATTCATGACGCTCACGCCTGGAATGTTCGACTACGAACTACGCATCCGGAACATGAATCGGGCCCGGGTCGATCTGGCCGTTGTTTCGCTGACGTGCCCGAACGTCTACTGGGGCGAGGCCCAAACCAGCCTCCAGGCCGCGCGGATCGTCAACGACGACATGGCGGCGGCACAGCGGCGCTACCCCGGGCGGATTCGCTGGTTCGCGTCGCTACCATGGCAGCACGGCAACCTGGCGCTGCAGGAGCTCGCGCGCGCCTGCGATGCCGGAGCGGTCGGTGTCATGGTGCTGGCGAACATTGGCGGCCGATCGCTCACCGACCCCGCGTTCGCGGACACCTGGCGTGCGATCGACGATCGCCAGTTGCCGGTGCTCGTCCATCCGACCGATCCGCCGGGCGCGGGTGAGATGGACATGGCCGACCACAACCTGATTCCGCCCATCGGATTCACCTTCGACACTTCGCTGGCGATCGCGCGCTGCATCTACGATGGTTTTCTCGACCGGTATCCGAACCTGAAACTGATTGCTTCGCATGGCGGCGGTGCGTTGCCCTACCTCGCAGGTCGGCTGGACATCTGCCATGAGCGCATTCCACGCTGCCGTGCGCGTACGCAGGAACGCCCGAGCAACTACATGCGCAGGCTGTTCGTCGATACGGTCGTCTTCACGCAGGAAGCGCTCGAGATGTGCGTGAAGGTATGCGGGCCGGATAATGTGCTCTACGGTTCGGACTACCCGCACAACATCGGCGACATGACCGGATGCCTGGCGCGCGTCGATAGTCTGCCGGACGCCGTCAGGCATCAGGTGCGCGGCGGCAACGCGTTGCGCATCTTCGATCTCGGATGAAGCGGTGTCCCAACGACGAGGAGACGGAGAAATGCAGCGACGCAGACTTCTGAAGGGACTTGGCGCGGCGCTCGGTCTGGTGACCATTGCTTCGGCACCGCGCGGCGTGCTTGCCCAGTCGGACAGGCCGATCGTGCTCGTGGTTCCCTACGCGCCGGGCGGCACCAGTGACCTGCTGGGCCGGCTGATTGCCCAGCATCTCGGAGCGGCACTCGGGCGCACGGTCGTGGCCGAGAATCGTCCCGGAGCAGGCACGGGAGTCGGCGCAAGCTTCGTGGCTCGCGCACCGGCCGACGGCGGCACGCTGCTGCTGGCGACCAGCACGACGCTGGCTATCAACCCCGCTCTGTACCCCAAGCTGACCTATGATCCGTCGAAGGATTTTGCGCCGGTCGGGCTTGTCGCTGCGGTGCCATTCATTGCGGTGGCGAACCCGTCACTAAAGGTGGGCACGCTGGCAGAACTGGTGTCGCTCGCGAAGCGCGATCCGAATGCCTTGATCTACGGTTCAGCGGGCAACGGCAGCCCGCAGCACCTGATCGCCGAAATGTTCAAGGCGGCCACCGGGGTTCAGATGCGGCACGTTCCGTACAAGGGCTCCGCGCCAGCGATCACCGACCTGGTCGGCGGTCAGATCAACGTCATGTTCAGCGACTTTGCGCCCGCGCTGCCGCATGTGCGCACGGGCAGGCTCGTTGCGCTCGCGGTGGCTACTTCGAAGCGGCAACCGGCAGTTCCCGATGTGCCTGCGATCGCCGAGTCCGGGCTGGCGGGTACCCGCGACTTCGACGCCGCGGCATGGCAGGGTATCGTCGCGCCTGCAGGCACCCCGGTGGATGTCGTGGCCGGCCTGAGTCGCGAACTCGGAAAGATCCTGTTGCAGCCGGAGGTGCGTGCCCGCCTGCAGGACCTGAGCGTCGAGCCGCGCAGCAGCGCAAGCCCGGAGCAGTTCGCCGCCTATATCCGCAGCGAGGCAGGTCGTTGGGGCGAAGTGATCAGAGCTTCCGGGGCGAGGGTGGATTGACGGTGGGCAGGCCGAGCAACTCGGCCACCTCGACGTCGAGCCCTTCGAGCGGCGATCCAGGATCGCCGAGGGCGGCACGTGCACCGGGACCGAGCCGCCGTTCGGACAGATAGCGCAATCCCTGCGGGTTGGCCAACGCGAGGATCGATCGTTGCTGCAGATCGACGATCCAGTAATGCGGCACGCCGGCGCGCGCATAGAGCTCCAGCTTGGTCGTGCTGTCGTATCTCAGCGAACTGTCGGCGATCTCGATCAGCAACAGGACGTCGGCCGGCAGCGCGTGCCGGTCGGCATAGAAATTGTCGCGCCACCGCAGCAGGCACAGATCGGGTTCCGGTTCATTGTGGTCGTCGACCTGCAGCGGGTGCTGCGGCGAAATCACTGCGCGGCCTTCGCAGAGACGACCCAGGTGATGAACCAGCCGGTTCAGCACTCCGGCGTGGGTAGGCCCGATCGGTGCCATCTCGATGACCTCCCCGTCGATCAGTTCGACGCGCAGGCCCCGCGGCAGGATGCCGTGCGCACCCATGGCCCGATACTGGGCCAGAGTGAGCTTCAGGCGCGCGGGTGCGGTGGGCGCGTTCATCGAGGGGATCGTCGGTCGTCGTGACATCCCGGACAAGGCTACCGAAGGCGTAGGCCGAACGGAAGCGGTGAATGCGGCGATTCGGTCCGGGCGCATCCCGCCGGCCGGGGCGCTCGCCCAGGATGCTGCTGTGCTCCTGCCGAGTCGATCCGACGGATCGCCCAACGCGTTCGAACCAAGCGGCCGCCTCGCATCGTGTCTAATACCGCCCATCGCCCCCCGCCTGGATGGAATCGCCATGAAGCTCAGGAAGGTCGTCGCCTGGTCGCTCGCCGTCCTCGTCGTCGCCGGCACCGCCGGCTGGTTCAGCCTCGACAAGGAGACGCGCGGCCTGCTGGCGACGGTGCCGACCAACCGAGACCTCCTGTTCTGGAGCCAGCCGCAGCGCGACGCGGCGTTTCGCGCGCTCGACCGCCTGCCCGTGCTGGCGAAGGCGCGGACGGTGCCGGCCGCAAGCGCGCCGCTGCCCTTGCCGCCGGGGCCGCCGCTGAAGCTGCCGCTCGACGTCGACGCCTACATGGCCGGCCAGCGCAGTTCGGCGCTGCTCGTCGTGCATGACGGCAAGCTGCGCCTCGAGCGCTACGGGCTCGACTTCGACGCGAGCGGGCGCTGGACGAGCTTCTCGGTCGCCAAGTCGATCACCTCCACGCTGGTGGGCGCTGCCCTTCGCGACGGCTTCATCCGCAGCATGGACGACAAGGTCAGCGACTACATCCCCGACATGAAGGGTTCGGCCTATGACGACGTCAGCATCCGGCAACTGCTGACGATGACCTCGGGTGTGCGATGGAACGAGGACTACTCCGACCCGAACTCCGACGTGGCCCGGTTCAACAACCACAAGCCCGAGGACGGCGTCGACGCGCTGGTGAGCTACCTGCGACGGCTGCCGCGCGACGTGCCGGCCGGCACGCGCTGGCACTACAGCACCGGGGAGACCAACCTGGTCGGCATCCTGGTCGGAAACGCGACGAAGAAGCCGCTTTCGGAGTACCTGTCGGAGAAGATCTGGAAGCCGGCCGGCATGGAGCAGCAGGCCACCTGGATCCTCAGCCGCACCGGCAAGGAGATCAGCGGCTGCTGCATCCAGGCCGCGACACGCGACTTCGCGCGCTTCGGGCTCTTCATCCTGAACGGTGCCCGGGTCGACGGCCAGAGCATCGTGCCCGACGGCTGGCTGGGCGAAGCCACGAACGAGCGCACCGGCATCGGCCTGCCCGGCCGAGGCTACGGCTATCAGTGGTGGACCTACGACGACGGCAGCTTCTCGGCGCGCGGCATCTTCGGCCAGGGCATCTTCATCGACCCGAAGCGCAGGATCGTGATCGCCTCGAACGCCAACTGGGGCGGAGGGGCGAGGGATCCGGTCGCCAGCGAGGCGCGGGAGGCGTTCTATCGGGCGGCGCAGAAAGCGATCGACGACGAGGCGGCCGCGGCCCCGGGCAACGGTGCGGCGCGCTGAGGGGTCACCGGGCGAACGAGATGGTCGGCGAATCGATAGACCGCCGGCGAATATGCTCAGACACAAATCGATCTTGCTTGGAGGCGAACGCGCGTGATCGGCAGAATCGACCGTGATCGTCGGCGTCTGGCAGCGCTCGTCCCGTCGACGACCCACGTGTTCGACTTGCACGAAAGGAAGAATCGATGGCGACGTTCTCGAAGCTGTTCTCCGATACTCGCTCGGCGCTCGCGAGTGAAGACGCCCAGGCGACGGTCCGGTTCTGCGTGGCCAGCCGGGGGAGGAACGGATTGCATCGGACTGTGAGCATCCGCGAATTCTCGGTCGACGTCGATGAACCGCCGGCTCTCGGCGGCAACGACAAGGCGCCGAACCCGGTCGAATATGCACTGGCAGCGCTCGCGACCTGCCAGGAGATCACCTACCGGCTGCACGCCGACGCGCTTGGCATACCGCTCGACGACGTCTCCGTGAGGCTGGAAGGCGAGATCGACCTGCGGGGATTCTTCGGCGCCGCGAGCAGCGTGCGACCCGGGTTCCAGCGGGTCACAGGCTCGGTGAGCTTCGACAGCACCGCTTCGGCCGACGACCTCGCACGCCTGAAACGGGTCGTCGACGCGCATTGCCCGGTCCTCGACCTGTTCAGCAATGCCACTCCGGTGCGCATCGATATCGCCTGATACGCCACCCCCTCGAGCGGGGTGCTCCCGGCGCCTTGCTCGAACGCTTCGATCTCGCGAAAGCTACGCCACGCTCCCGAACCCCAGATCGACCGAACCCGCCGGCGGCTCGAGCCCCGCAAGCCGGCAGCCCTGAGCGATCGGTCCGCCGGGCAGCAGGGTGTAGAGGTACTTGATGCCGCCCTTGTAGTGGAACTTCTCCTCGAGGGCGTCGCTCAGGTCGCGCAGATGGATCGGCTCGTCCTCGTGGCGGGCGAAGAACTCCTGCAGCCCGCGCACGACGGCCCAGTGGTCGTCGCCGAGGGTCAGGTGCTCCTGCTGCGCGATCTGCTCCGCCGTCGCGCGCGTCCAGTTGGGCGGAGCGTGCGGGAAGCCCGGCGCGGCGGGTTCCCTCTGGATGGGCTGGAACGCTTCCTGGATGCTCGTCATGGCGCTCACCTGCAGAAACGAGCTGTGGGACCGAAAAGTATCCTCCTCGCTGCTGGGCCTGCCAAGTCGTTGGTCATTCCTTCGTGGTCATTCCTTGAAGTAGGCGACCTGGTGGCTCGTGGCGAGCAGCGCGCCGTCCTCGCTCCAGATCTCGGCCGACTGATCGTAAAAGCCGAGACCGAAGTGCGAGGCCCGTGCGGTGCCGAGCACCGGCCGATCGCCCGCGGCGGCCAGTCGCCTCGCGTCGGCGTGGAAGTAGGTCGTGAGCGACACGGTTCCTGCGGGTACCCATCGCGGCCGACGGATCATGACCCGCGGAAAGAAGGCGTCGCAGATCGCTGCCAGCGACAGGAAGTCCAGCGGGCGCGGCGGGTCGTCGCGGATCCACAGCGTGCTGACCGAGTCGAGCTCGTGGTCCGGTTTCGTGCCATCGGGCCAGCCACCGCGGACGAAGCGCATGTCGTAGCGTCTCGTCCATTCGGGGAACGCGCTG
>WBZO01004557.1_pt2 | contig 13613 bp, 11 predicted proteins | sample 5204261 | NCBI WGS metagenome assembly WBZO01 (sample SAMN12412400, study PRJNA552823) | activated sludge metagenome | isolation source: activated sludge from anammox sidestream of wastewater treatment plant... | place: USA: North Carolina | collected 2017-09
GCGGATGTGGTCTTCCGCGGGAATCCCCAACGCGCCGCCAATATTCGGCTGGTTGCGCGCAAACCCGGCAAGACGGTCATCCATTATGGAAATTTGCTCAATCAGACCGCGCCCTTTGCCATTTCCGAATCCCAAAGGCAGGGCGTCCGGCTGCCCGGCCTGCCTTCCGAAGAGCCGGGTGCCGCCAGAGGATGGCCGCGCAAGTCCTGGCTGCGACAAACCTCCGATGGGGCTTTCCAAGTGATTGTCCTTCCGCCGGATGCCTGAAATTCCCCGCTGGTATGCTGTGGGAATGACAGTGCATCATGGCCGGTACCATTCGCCGAGGAGTTCCCGGACCGTAAAGGGGCGGCCTTCCGCTGAGGATCGCCAGACGGCCTCGCCACAGGCCACGGACAGAGCTCCCGCATAGCTGTCGGCCTCGCGCTTGTAGCGAATCGTCGTCTCAGAAGGCCCCAAAAAGAGATCCTTTTGCAAGACCGGATCGCTGCCGCCGTGACCTCCCTCCAGCTTGGGCACCTCCACCGTCTCCGGCTCGCCAAAAAGAGGCATCACCAGAACGGATTGACCCGGATCGGCCTTGGGACAGGGTAGGTTGGGATCCGAGCTGACAAAATGCGCCGCCTCGATGCGCCCTTCGGTGCCATTGATACCCAGGGAATATCCCTCAATGGGAGTGGAAAAATTGCAGGAATACATGGCCGAGGCACCACTGCGGAATTTGAGCAGGACCGAATACGTGTCTTCGATGTCAATATCCTTGTCATAGAGATAAACCTCCTGCGGATATTGGATATCGTAGGGGAGATCCAGGGGATCCCATCCCATGTGGAAACGCGCCGCGTCAGCGGAAAATCTCTTGCGATAGTGCTTGTTGAAATACGGACAGCGTTCGCGTGTCTCCTCGATCGTGAGCTTCTCCGGGGACTGGCGCTGGGGATTGTGCGCGCCCTCCGGCCCATAATAATTCCGGGCACCAAAGGCAAAAATCATTTCCGGCGGAGAATCCACCAGCCAGCTCAGGACATCAAAATGGTGTACGCTTTTGTGAATGCTCAATCCTCCGGATTTGGCGCGCTCCCGGTTCCATCGGAAAAAATAGCTGGAACCGTGGTAGGTATCCAGGTTGTAGGCATATTCCACATTGGTCACCCGGCCGATTTTTCCGGAGGCAATAATTTCGCGGACTGTCACAAGAAGGGGCGTGTAGCGCATGTTATGAGCCACCGTCAGCCGTCCGGCGCTCCTGCTCTCGGCCTCGAGAACGCGTCGCATTTGTTCGCAGGTGGCAGTGACCGCCTTCTCGGAAATCACGCGCAGTCCGGCCTCAAGGCCCGCGATAATGTGCTCGGCATGGGTGAAATCCGGCCCGGCCACGAGCAGGACATCGGGCCGCGCCGCCTCGATCATTTTGGCTGCGCCCCCGGCGGCATCGTAAAAGGGAATGTCAACGCCCAGCTTCTCGTTGAAGGTCCGTACTCGCGCGGGGTCAATATCCAGGATTCCCACCACCTCGGCTACCCCGCTGAAATCATTCCTCCCCGCGCCCTCCCCGCGCCCGAGAAGTGGAAGGAGGAAATTATTAATGCCGCGGACGCTCAGTCCGCAAATCGCGTAACGGGTTTTCATGAGGGTTCGAGGGTATTCCCATCCCAAGGGGGCTTTCAATCCGAAAGCATGTCCTGCCGCACGCCTTCTCTCCAAGGATCTCCGCGCAGGGTTTTGCTGCCAGCGTAATGCGACGCAGGGTCCCCCCTCGGGGATATCCTTGCGGAGAAACAAAAAAGGGTCGGACGGATCCCTTATGGAGACCCATCCGACCCTCGGAATAAGCAGCGCTTACTTGCTGTAGCCGGTTGTGGCCGGCGCCGGAGCGGACTGCTTCGACGCACAGGCTCCGAGCCCGAGTGAAGCGACCGCAAACGCGCACACTGCGACGATCTTGACGAATTTCACAAAAAGTTCCCCTCCTTTCTTTGCTGGATGCTGGCGGGACTTTGAGGACTGGAAGTCATTCTGACAATAAGAATCCTCGAAAAACCGAAAAATCTTATCCGGGAGCCTCCGGGGAGCCTGACGACAGCCTTTTAACCATCATAAGCTCAGTGCCACGCGGCTTGGGCGTGTAGGTGACTTCGTCAAAAATGTTCCGGATGATGTGCACTCCGACCCCGCCGGGGCGGATGTCTTCGAGAGGGCGGCTCTTGATGGCCGCCGGATCGCAGCTCTTCCCGTAGTCCCGAAGAATCACCCGCAATTGGCCGCCGCTGCATTCCAAAGTCATGCGCACGGGCCTGCAACGAAACTCATACGCGTGACGGATGATATTCGTACAAGCTTCGTCAATCGCCAGAATCAATGCCGCAGCATCCCCCTCCCGGATGCCATTCTCCAAAAAGAACGCTTCAGCCGCCGCGCGGATTTCGGCCAACCGGCAGGACTCGCTCGAAAATACGAATTTTTTCCTTTTCATGGGAGTCCTGCCGCAAGGATGGTTAGGTCATCGGCGCGTGGTCGGGGGCCGCGATGGGCCGTCTCCGCGGCCACCAACGCATCCAGAAAGGCCTGTGGCCGGCCATGCTCCCCGACGCCCGCCAGAACGGGCTGGATTTCTTCTTCGAAAAATGCGTCGGATACCGCATTGCGCGACTCGGAGAGTCCGTCCGTATAGCCAATCAGCCAGTCTCCTGGCTGCATCCTCAATTTTCCCTGACGGTACGCCACCCTAGGGACGACCCCCAAGGGGAGTGCGCCGGGCGTCTCGATAACTGTCGTCCCGCCGGAAGCCCGACAGAGAATCGGTCGGCAATGACCCGCGCTTGCAAGCTCGATGCGCCCCTCGGAGGGGGTCAGTCGCCCAATGAGCGCCGTCACGAACATCCCGCGGACAATCTGATCAAAGAGGGTCGCATTCAGTTTTGTCAGGGCATCCGCCGGACTGGTCGTGGAGGCAAAAACAAACTGCATGGCGCTCAGGGTCTGGGCCATCACGAGCGCCGCGGGCATCCCCTTGCCGGAGACATCCCCAATCGCAAAATAGACCTCGTAGGGATTGTGCGAGAAGACTCCGTAAAAATCCCCGCCGATGTTTGCCGCCGGCTCGTTGAATGCCATGAAGACAGCGCCTCCGGGAAGGTCCTTCGGGATGGCGCGGGAGAGCAACTCGGACTGGATTTCGGACGCAATGGCCAGATCCCGCTCGACGCGCTCCTGCTCACGGCTTCGCTCGAGCGCGCGGATTTTTTCCAGAGCGGTGGCCGTCAGATTCGCATAAGCCTCGAATCCCTCGAGATCTTCCGCCTCGAAGGAGGTCTTCTCGCGGGGATTCAGGACCTGCAAGGCACCGATAAGGACGCCATCGCGCTTGAGCGGCGCGCAGAGGATCGAACGCGTCCGAAAGCCGGTCTGTCGATCGGCCTCCTTGTAGAACCGCTCATCAGCATAGGCATCGGGGATGAGGAGACTCTCCCCCCGCTCAAAAACCCAACCGGCAATTCCCCGGCCCTTGGGAACACGGATGGGCTGGCTCACGAATTGACCATCGGCCTGGGAGGACAAGGCCAATTGCAGGGCGTCCCCGGTCTCATCCACCAAAAACAAGGAAGCGGCCTCCGCGCGCATCACCCGGCGCGAGACCTCCAAAATCGCCCGCAACAATTCGTCGTAGCCGGTAATTGAGGCAATCAACCCACTCACCTCGACCAGCCCCCGATAAATGGCGAGCGATTTTTTGAGCGACGCGATCTCCCCCTGCCTCATGCCACCCGCATCCCATCATGAAGCACCACGTTCCGAAAGCATTTTCCTGTGGAAAATCCCGCCAAAGTGCGGAATGCTGGGCGCATGAAACGCATGGCTCTCACTCTCCTGGGTTCGGCACTCCTGTCTGGCACCTTCATGGGGGCGGCTTCCGCCCAGAGCACGGCCTTTGGCGCGCTCCTCTGGGCCGGAAAGTCCGCGCCCAATTCGCAGCTTGCCCGCATTGTCGGCGTACGGGGATCCCCCCAGCCCGCGGAATGGAAATTTTACTATCTCGACGCCTCCGCCCGCGGCGGTATCCGGGAAGTGACCATTGCCAACCGCGAATTGGTCTCGATCCGCACACCCCTGCGCGGATTCTCAGACCTCGGCTCGAAATCCCCCATCCCCCTCACGAGCCTGAGAGTGGACTCGGACCGCGCATTCCAAATCGCGAATACCCAGGCCACAGAAAATCGGATCAGTTTTCATTGGGTGGATTATGCGCTGGAAATGAGCCCTGCCGGCTCGCCCCAGTGGGCATTGCGGCTTCTGAACAATCTTGGCGCCACCGTCGGCTCCCTCAAAATTTCCGCAGAAACAGGCGCGGTGACCGTTCCCATTGCGCGCGAGGATGTCGGCTTTCAACCCTCGCCGGATTCCTCTTCGAAACCCATCGGGGGAGTCATCGGCGACGCGCGCGACCTGGGCGTCAATGTCGGACGACGGGTCTCGGATACGACCCTGCGGACCATTGGCACCGTCCAGAAATTTCTCACAGGAGAGCGAACCATCGGTCCAAGCGACGAGGATTCGCAATGACCCCCCTCTCCTGGATCCTTGTCTGCAGCGTCGTCGGGTTCCTCCTGCTGGCCACGGAAGTCTTTGTACCGGGACTCATCCTCGGAATGCTCGGACTCCTCTCCCTGATTATTGCGGCAGGCATCGCCTACACCGCCTATGGTGCCATGACCGGCTCGTTGGTCCTTGCCGGGCTCGGGCTGGTCACCATCATCGGTTTCATCGCCTGGATGATCATCTTTCCCAGCACGCCCATCGGACGCCGCATCATGCTTCGCAGCAACCTGGACCCAGGCGAGGGCAACAAGAGAGCGCCCGCAGCGGATGTCATCGGCCGTCAGGGCATCGCGCTCACTCCCCTGCGCCCCGCTGGAACAGCTCTCATCGAGGGGCGCAGAATGGACGTGGTCGCGGAGAATGCCTTCATCACCAAGGACTCCCCCATTGTCGTCGTCCTCCAGGAGGGACTCCGAATCGTCGTCCGGGAAACCTCCCTACCCCAGCATCCGGTCAATACTCCACGAGATCGCAAAGGCGGGATCCAGAGCAAAAGCGCGCAGGAGGGCTGACGGAGTTTTTCTTCCCCCTGCCGCGCGCAGGAACAGCGCCGCTGAATAACGCCTCCAGGCGCGCCGGTCCCGCCCGGTCATGTCCCGACCCAGGAAATGCAATGCTTGGAAAAGCGCCTCCGCATTCACGGGTCTGCCCTCACGCAGGGCGGCCAACGCGGCGGCGAACGCAGGATCGGCAATCCTCCCACGGGCTGCGACCCGTGCTGCCTCGCGAAAAGCCTCCCGGCTGCCTGCCTTGGAGAGGGACGCCTCCAAATGACGATAACAAACCAGCCGCGCGGGCAAATTGGCGGCGGGATATTTTGCGATGACCCTCTCCCACAAGTCATAATCCTGGGCAATGCGGAATGCGGGGTCATACCCGCCCAGGGCATCCAGAATGACCTCCCTTCGGAAAAACACGGATGTGTGCAGGAAGGGATTCAGGAAGGTCGCTGCTGCGCGAATCGTGGCGCACGTCGCGGGCACATCCAGCAACCCACAGAGCCGGTTATTCACATCAATCATCCGTCCAGCCGTCCCCAGGAGGACAATCTCCGGATGGATGGTCACCTGCTCGAATTGTCGGGTCAATCGCAGCGGATGGGAAAGATCATCCGCGTCCTGACGCGCCACCCATGCGCCGCGCGCCGCGCGCAGGCCCTGATTCAGGCAGGGGGTCTGGCCCTTGTTTTGCTCGTTGCGAATGACCCGGATGCGGCCGTCACGCCGGGCCCAGGATGCGGCAATTTCCGCGGACCCATCGGTCGAGGCATCGTCCACAATGAGATATTCCCAATCGCGGAAGGTCTGACCCGCAATGCTCGCAATGGCTGGCTCCAGAAAGCGGCCCGCATTGTACACGGTCATGAGGACCGTCACTCTCGGCGACCGATTCATGAGTCTCGGAGGAGGCTCCTAAAAATTTCGTCATGCGCCGCGATCCATTTCCCCTGATCAAAGGCCCGGCATGCCTGGGCGCGCGCATCCCGGGAGGCGGACTCCCAATCCTGCGCGAGATCTCCCACAGCAGCGGCCAGTGCCTCCCCTGTCGGCGTGTGGAGCCGGTTCCAATCCTCCGGAACGGGAATCAGGCGCGCGCATCCCGGAGTGGTCATCTCGGGGAGCCCCCCCGAGGCTGGGGCAACCACGGGCAGGCCGCACGCCAATGCCTCAGCCACGACGGTTGGACAGGGGTCCATGTATTTGGCATGAATGAGAATATGATGCGACCGATAGAGTTCCACCGCCTGCGCCTGGGTGAAGGCTGGATGACGCTCCACGGAATCCCCCAGGCCCAGCTCCCGGATCCTCCGGGCAATATCCCGCTCGGCATCCTTCCAAATCGCGCGACCCGCAATGGTCAATCGAACGGCACGACCATCCGCGCGCAATGCAGCCAGCGCGTCAAGCGCATGCAGGACCCGCGCAGCATAATTTTGGGTCCCCATGACCAGCAACCGCAGCGGTTCGAGCGCAAGGGGCGGATCCGCCGGGGAAAAGTGATCCAGATTGACCGGATTGAGTAGCGTCCTCGAGGGACCGTCACTCGGACCCAAAAATTTCTCGGCGGATCCCCTGCAAAATTCGCTCTGGTAAATGACGAAGTCGGCCTGTGACCGTAGGCGTCGCATGGGGCGGTTATGACGCCCCGCCTGCCAGCCCGCCCAGGCCGGATACCCGACTCCATTTTGGTTCCATACAAACCGAATACCCCTCTTCCGGCACATCCTGACCCAGCCATCCGGGGACCGCGGCTGCGCGCTGCTCACCAAATACAGGATATTGAATTCCCGCTCATCGCACGCAAACCCCTCCCTGAGGGACAGCAATTTGACCGCTCCGCCATGAATCAATCCCCCTCCATCGAGGACACCTCCGAATCCCAGGACTGGCTCCATCCCGACTGCGCGGGTGATCCCCCCTCCGCGCTCTGACCTATTCCATATCCGTATTCTTTTCATGCGCTCCACCCTCCGCATTCAGCATTTGAGCAACCGCTTCAAGAATATTTCCACCGACCCTGCTTCTCCCGTCAGAGCCCGAAGTTCTGCGGTCTCTTGTCGTGCAAGGGCCACGGCCCCTTCTTTCGGACGGATCTTTCCATAAGGCACGCCACCATGAAACACCTGATAATAAGAGGCCGAGTCTTCCGGATAGACAACGGGGCGTCCCTCCTGCATGGCCTGCCCAATCCCCATGGAAGCGCCAAGGTCCCCCTCCCCGACCACAAAGGGTTCGTCGGACACCTCCCCCCTCGCAATCTCCGGTGGACACACGAGCACGGCATTGTCCGCTCCGCCCTCCCGCAAATTCACAGCCTCCTGCACCGACGGAACAATCACACAGGCCCCTGGAATCGCATTTCCAATATCCAATCCATCCCGCAAAAATTGGAATCCTATCCGTCCGGCATAATCTCCAGGGTTTGAAACCTTCCCGGCCAGGCGCAAGGACGCCTCCCCGGAAATCTCCACTCCCCAATGACGCAGGACCCCCGGCACGTCAGGGACTCCGTCTTCGTTAAAATCCCCACACAGGAAAATTTTCTTGGGCAATCGCCCTGTCCCCAACCTGCGGCGGACGCAATGGAGCGCCTCACTAACAAAGTCCAGGAGACTCGGTCGCACCTTGGACCGAAAGACCGAATCCTCCGGGAGTCTGGCATAGAGATCGCGCAGGCCAGTCTGCATCCGGGCAGATGTGTGGTTCGTCTGCCACTTGCGAAATTGGGGCTCAATGGTCCGCTCGAGAACCCTCTCCCGGATGTCCTCAAGAATGGTCGCTACGGCATCCGGAACCGTATGGAACAGGCTCTCAGGCTCGAGGATGTCCCGTCCGACTCCCAGCGGAATGCTCAGGATCCTGACCCTTGCCGCGGCGGCCTCCATGACAGATTGCGGCCCCCCCTCCCACCGGGAAGGAATCAAATAGAGGTCACACGCATTGTATAGCCGGTTGAGTTCCTCCCGAGGCAGGATATTGATCCCAAAATCATCCCCCGCGCATTCCCTGCCAACAAAGGTGAATGGAATCTGTTGCACGGTCAGAGCCTCGCGGATCCAATGACGCCGCGGGCCCGCCAGGAGGACATGGATGGGCGCGCCCGCAGCCCGAAGTCGCCTGCAAATCTGCACCAGCAATTCCGGTGCCTTCTGGAACTTGGGTTTGCTGAGATCACTGCCTTCGGAATCCCGATGAAAATTGCCAATGACATAGGCACCCTCGGGCAAACCGAGGGATTGACGAATCATCCCGCGATTGGACAGCGGAAAAAACAATCCCTCGTCAATCGCATAAGGAATGTGAACGGTCGGCAGGCGCAACTGCTGGAATTGCCCGTGCGCCTCCTGCGAACGCGCCACCCATAAATCCACCTGACCCTGCGCCCGCGCAAATTCCGGCTGGGTCAGATAAAAAAAGGGGGGGTTGTCCGCATGGGCAATGACAAACCGCCGGGCCAGCGCCTCCGGGGAATGCATGGCCAGCGCCGCCCAGAAGGGGGAATGAACCACTTCCGCCGCCCCGAGGGATGTCTTGCGCGCGACTCCCACGAGCGCCGCCCCGATCAGGCGCAAATCTTCGTCAATTGCCCATCCATGACGATCCCCGGCTGTCGGAAAATAGGTGATCACTCTTGGGGACTGAGTGGTTCGGGTGCCTTCATAAATGCCTTAACATGGGGAATCCCCCCGAGGGGAGTCAATCACTGCGTGCAGCGCGGAAACAAGATTGGTCTGCCAAAGCCGCCCGGAGCAGCCGGGCCTCCTCCCATTGACCGAGCAGGGCGCGGCCGCGCGCGCAAAGCCGGTGGGCCCGCGCCCGAGCCGAAGGCCAAACCCGCCACATGACCACCACGGCGAACGCGCGCCATTGACAGTAGCGGTCACTCAGAAAAATCAGAATCCGGCTGATGAGTTCAAAATGCCGATCCAGAACAGGACGGAGGTTTTTTTTAGGGAGGAGCTCTCCCGAATCTGGAGCTTGACGCGATACGGTAAACAAGTAAACCTGCTTCCATGAAGGCCACCATAGACATCCCGGATGGTCTGTATCGGAAGGTCAAAGCAAAGACCGCCGAGCAAGGGCGGAAGATTCGTGACGTGACGATCGAGCTTTTCCAAGGCTGGCTGACGGGTAACCAATCCGCACAGGATGCCGCCGAACAGAAGCGACTGAGGGCGTTGATGATGAAGGGCGTTGGCTGCGTGGACTCAGGCATTCCCGATTTGGGTTCCAATCCAAAACATCTGGAGGGACTTGGTGAGGACTCGTTCGGCTATCGTTGACACCGGCTACCTGGTCTCCCTGCTGGATCGTCGCGAGGAGCGCCACGCTTGGGCATAGCGCCAACCAGAGATCTACGACGTGCCTTGGGTAACGTGTGAAGCGGTGATTACGGAAGCTTGGTTTATTCTTCGGGGATTGCCCGTCCGCTCAGAAATATCGCCTTCTTGGACAGGCTCCATCCCTCTCTGCGCGCGAATGTCGTGTCAGGGATCGTTTTCAAGATTTCGGATGCGCTCGTTGTCGGCCTGTCGCAGGGAATGGACTGTCTGCCTCCAGCGATGAATTCCCCAGAGAAGCGGGATTGTGAGGAGGCCGCCCGCCATCAGCCAGACGATCCAGAGTTTTGGGGGATTGGGAGGGGAGGTCAGGCGAATGACGGGGGACGCGGCGACAATCCGTCCATCAGATCCGCGTCCCAGGATCCGAATGGACCATGAACTGTCCGGGGCAATCCGATTGATGAGCGCCCGGGCCCGGTGACCGTCCACCCGGATGTCCACATCCTTGCGAGTGGTCCAGATGGCCCGGGGCGCGGCATTCATGGAGGTGAATTCCAGCGAACGATATTGGATCTCAAAGGAGGCGGGCGGGGGGGAGGGCAGTGGCCAGGCAATTTCGATGACTCCCGGCATTGCGGAGAGGGTCTCCAGAGAATCAATCATCCGGCACTCGGCTGGAATGTCCTCATGCAGGAGGGGCGTGACCTCTGGCGTCTGAATGATGGCGGACGGAGTCTCCACGGTACGGGGCGGGCGCGATGGCTGGGGAGGGTGGGTTCCAGGAGAAGTAATTTTGGGCGCGCGCAGAGGAATGGAGAGCGTCGCGCCATCCCGGACTTCCAATGCGAATGCCGCAGGGGCATTCTTCCCGGGATGATTCCACGTCGCGGCAAAGGTCTTCCTTCCACCGGGAGGCAGTACGACCGAAGCAGGGTCGGGCGTCAGGATGAGCCCGGGAGGTGGTGACCAGGAAAATTCCGCGGGTTGTCCACCCTGGTTTTCAAGAGCGAATACCGTCGTGGCCGGATCCTCCGTTTTGGAAAATTCAGGGTCCTCCGCGGGAATGGTCACCACGCGCGCAGGCAGGGCCGCCGCATGCACGGGAAATTCCCGATGGAATGCGCCCCATGAGAAGGTCAGATTGCCCGCAGCTGCCTGCGTGTGGCCCTCCACCGCAGCCACATCCAGCGCGGCCTCGCCCTGAGCGGGAATTTTTACCTGGGAATCCGCCGCAAATCCCTCAGGGACGCCCACGGTCAATTCGAGGGGCGTCTCTCCCGGATTGCGCAGGCGCAGGGAATTCCGGAATCCATTCTTCTCGGACAATTCGAGCGGTGGCGCGTCTGGAAATTCGACCAGACGCACGACCCGCGCGCGCAGTTGGGTGCGCGCCGCGGGGAATCCAGGGAAGCGGATTTCCCCTGTCAGCTCACCCGGATCTCCGGCCCTGAGATGGATACCCCAGACAGCCCCGCTGCCTGGGGCAAGATCGCGGGAGACGGGAGTGTCGCAGGACCACGGCGCATCCACGGTCGGCGCAACGCGCGCCGACGAGCCTCCGGCATTTTGGATCCGCAATTGCTTGGTGGAGGCGCCCCCCTCCGGAACTTCGCCAAAGTCCAATTCTGTCGGCGCCTCGAGGCGCGCTGGCGGATTGGCAATGCGGATCGTGACCGTCGCTGGCGCTGAGACTGGGGAATCCACAGCTTGGACGGCGAACCGGAAGGAATCCATCCCGGAGCTCTGCGAGGCGTCGTGGGTGTAAGTGATCAGCGCCGATGTCCTATCCAGAGGACGCGGTTCGCCAAGGACTCCATGAGCAGGGAGGGAGCGCACGAGAAATTTTGGTGGCGAGGGAATCCTGCCAGAGGCCTTCAAGAGGATCTCCACCGAGCCACCGCGCTCGACCTGCGCCGCCACCGGCTCGGCCATGGGAGGCGGCACGGGCACTTCCTGACTCCAGGACAGGGAGGAACAAGCGGTCAGGACCGCCATCAGGAGACCCGTCCAACGCTGATGGCGGAAGGAATGTCGTTGCGCCAATCCTCTCCAATCGTTAATCGAAGAGGAGTGGCAATTTTTCTTCCAAAGCATTTTCCGGGTCCGCTGACGCTCCTTCTGGCGGCAGGGATGTTGGGGGGTCTTCTCGCAGCCCTCCCAGCCCAGGAACAGTCCAAGCCACGAAGGAACCAAAAGAAGGCCTCGCAATTGATTTCCAAACAGGCGCCACCCAAGGTGACCCCTCGGGTTCTGGATCGCGCCACGCCGGACAATGTCTCCATCGAAATTTCCCTCGGCAAGCAGAGAGCCTTTCTGAGGGTCGGAGAGGAGACGGCCATTGACGCCCCCATTTCTTCCGGGAAGCGCACAGGCATGACCCCCACGGGGACTTTTACGATCCTGGAAAAAGACGCCGACCATCGCTCCAACATCTACGGAGATTTCGTCAGCCGCAAGTCTGGTTCGGTCGTGCGCGGTGGGGTCAGCGCAAGGATTGATTCCGCGCCCAGCGGGACAATTTTTCGTGGCGCGCCAATGAAGTGGTTCCTGCGGCTGACGCATCAGGGAGTGGGCATGCATACCGGCCATCTGCCTGGTTATCCCGCCTCGCACGGGTGCATCCGTCTCCCCGATGACATCGCCAAGATGTTCTACGAGCGGGTCAGGATTGGGACGCCGGTGACCGTCGTCGAATAATCCCCTTCAATCGCAGACGAGCCCTCAGGCCTCTGTCAACGATGCCTTCCGGAGCTGCGCATTGCGCAGGATGGCGACCCCCGTGAAGACAATTTCCAGGGCCACGAAAATCACGGCGTATTCAAAGCCCCCGCTGCCAAACCCGTAACTGTGCAGTCCGGCTCCCAGGACAAAATTGACCCCATACCATGCCATCAGAACGCTCAGAAAACACAGCACGGCGCCCACGGACATCCCAAAGCCGGCCCACTTTCCCGCGATCCGTCCGTGGAGCACAAACAAATACGCGAGCAGGGTCACCAGCGCCCACACTTCCTTGGGATCCCAATCCCAGAATCGCCCCCAGGAATAATTGGCCCACACACCACCGAGGATCGTTCCCACGGCAATAAAGAGGACTCCCACCTGCAACACCCGGTAGAGGGCATTGTACAATCCCGAGGACGGCTTCCTCCCAAGAATGACCAGGCCGAGGGTGACATGCGCAATGGCCAGCGCCAACGCAAAGGCCGCGTAGCTCAGCGTGATGGTCAGGACATGGGTCGTCAGCCAAAAATTATCCCGCAGGACCGGCATGAGGGGATTGATCGAGCTGTTCAGGGCTGCGGGCTGGGTGTCGGCAAGAATCAGGGAGACCACCGCCACAGGGATTGCGGCGGCGAGAAAAATGCGCAACCGGTGGATGGCCTCGAAAATCATCGCGAAAAGGATCGCGCCAAAGGCGACCCAGATCACGGATTCGTACATATTGGTGACGGGAGGACGGCCCCCGATGAGGATGCGGGCCGTGAAGCCCGCAATCTGCGCGAGAAATCCGACGCCAGCCAGCGTCCATCCCGCCGCATAGCCGGCGCGGGTCTTCCCCGCAGCCAGGAGGACGAATCCCGCAGTCAGGTAAAAGATCCACGCCCAGCGGAAGGGGTGCGCGCGCTGGTAGGCGACCTCGAGGCGCATTTTCCAGGGGGGTGGCTGAAATGCCGGATGGTCGGCCGCAAGACTGGTGGCGAGTTCCCTGGCGGCGCGGTCAAAAGCCGCCTGATCCCCCCCACGCCAAGCCTCCCGCAGCGGAGCCAGACGATCCGCCGAAAGCACAGACCACGCCCCTTCGCTCGAGGTGGGATTGGGTACCACACGAAAGACCGCCCCGGTGGTCAGCGCCTCGAATTCCGCAAGCCGCATCCCCACATCCGAAGCCTCCTTCGGCAGCCCGGTCAAACGTTGATTCCCCGGTCGCGCGCGCAGGGCCGCCGCCTCAGCCAGACGCTCGCGCAGGGCCGCATTCCCCGCCAATTCATTGTAGGAAAAACGCTTCCGCGCGACATCCAACCCGCAGGCTGATTTCAGGGGACGATGATTGACGAGAATAACCGGCCAGGACGCCGCTCCGGCGGGTTCCATCCACAGGCGCGTGATCCATGCCATGGCCCCGGTCCGCTCCCCCTCGATTTCGATCCGTTTCCCTCCAGTGAGCGCCTGGGTGGATTCCTCGGCAAAGACCAGAAAGGGCTTCCTGCGTCCCCCCTCTTGAATGGGCAGG
>WBZO01005112.1_pt1 | contig 13610 bp, 11 predicted proteins | sample 5204261 | NCBI WGS metagenome assembly WBZO01 (sample SAMN12412400, study PRJNA552823) | activated sludge metagenome | isolation source: activated sludge from anammox sidestream of wastewater treatment plant... | place: USA: North Carolina | collected 2017-09
CGGACAGGATTTAACGCGGATAGTACGGGCAAAAGGCTCAGAAAAACATAAAAATGTCATATTGGTGGTTATGGAAAGCATGAGCGCCGACTATATGGGGGCTTACGGCAACACCCAAAATCTTACCCCCAACCTTGACAAGCTGACACAAACCGGAATTTCTTTTGACCAGACTTATGCAACCGGCACACGTACTGTCCGCGGACTGGAAGCAATTACCTTGTCAATCCCGCCGACACCGGGGCAATCCATAATCCGCAGGCCAAACAACGAAAACCTATTTTCGCTGGGCTTTGTTTTCAAGGATCGTGGCTATGACACCAAGTTCATTTATGGTGGCTATGGCTATTTTGACAATATGAACGAGTTTTTCTCCCATAACGGCTTTGATATAGTTGACCGCACCTCAGTTCCTAAAGAAGAAATAGAATTTGCCAATGTCTGGGGAATTTGTGATGAGGACATGTTTAAACAATCATTGAAAGAAGCGGATATATCCTACGCCAATAAAAAACCGTTTTTGCATCTTATCATGACCACGTCAAACCACCGCCCCTACACTTACCCTGAAGGCAGGATCGACATACCTTCGCATAGCGGCAGGCTGGGCGGTGTTAAATACGCCGATTACAGCGTCGGAAAACTTCTGGAAGAAGCAAAGAAAAAACCATGGTTTAAGGATACGGTATTTGTTTTCATAGCCGACCATACCGCCGGAGCTGGCGGCAAAGCCGAACTTAATCCGGAAAAATACCATATACCCATGATATTTTATTCTCCGGATCTTATAAAACCCAGCCAGTTCAAAAATATCGCCAGCCAGATTGATATGTCACCTATATTACTGGGATTATTAAATTTCAGTTATTACACTAAATTTTATGGTGAAGATTTGCTGCATGACAGCGATGAAGTTGGGCACGCTTTTATCAGCAATTACCAGAAAATCGCGCTTATAAAAAATAACGGCCTGACCGTTCTTGCCCCAAAGCGCAAAGTCGTACAATATAGCTGGCCAGAGGTAAAAGAAAAAAGCAATAATGACGAATCTTTGACCAATGATGCCATCGCTTACTACCAGTCCGCTTCCTGGTGGAAAGAACAGCATAAGCGCATCCCGACAATACTAACAAAGGAACAGGCAGCAAACGGCTCGCAAGAGAAAGCTCCAGCGGTTCGTTAATCACTTACTTAAGCAGAAGAATAACGTTATTCAGCCTGCGCTGACTCCTCATATATTACTGGGCAAAATGTATTTCCATCTCAAATTTCAACTCTTTTTGCTCAGGTTGATAATCGTCAGGTGCAGATGGGAATGGGGTAGCAGCTTTAAGTATTTCACCGACGGCAACAACAAATTTATCATTTTCATTACTCGTACCATCGGTATTTTTAACATCATGCCTTAAAAGATTTCCTTTACGATCAATCCATATTGTCGTCAAGTAAACCCCTTCACCCTTAAAGTTAACCGCAGCTTTTGAATGACGATTATAAAGCGAGAAATGCTCTCCAACTGCTTGTTGGTAAGAATCTTTTGTATAGGCTTGCCATGAATCAGCCATAGCTTCCACTTTTTTTATTTGCTCTTGGGATAAATTACCTTTGGCAATTTCACGATACTTATCACCAGATTCAATCATCTTAGAAACAGCAGCGCCATACTCACGGAAAGCTTTATTAAAATCAAGATTTTCTCCAAAAAATTGCTTTAAAGTATTTGTATAAGTATCTTTGTTTTTCTGAGCCAGTAAAAACCACATATAGGATTTTTCATAATCACTAGCAGTTAGATTTTTACGAGCCTGCGCAAGCAGGCCGAGGGCAGCCATTGCAACAGGTGAGTTTTTTTCAGCCGCAATATTAAACAAATATTCCGCTTCCGTTACATCTTGCTTTAAGGAAGTACCTGTACTCAAAACAATAGCTAATATCTCTGTGCTAAGCAAATTTTTATCATTATATGCATGAGTTTTTAGTTTTTCACAAGAATAGCCAATATCTACCTTATCGCCAGAATTGCCCGCACAGTACAGATCCATTAAAATAGCACCAATCTTATCACCTTTATCATCTGCTATTTTAATATATTCAAATTGCCGATGCTGATTTCGGCTAACTCCATTTCCATCCTTATACATCAATGCCAAGCGCAGAGCTGCACCGACATCACCAGATGCAAGTTCTTTTTCACATAATTTAACCGCTTTTTTATAATGTTCTGAACTATAGGCAGAATAACAAGTTGTTAGGGAATTATCCTTATGCATATAACCTATAGAAATTATTATCACCAAACATAGCACTACCAAAATTGATAATATCCGAAACATCTTGAAAAGCATTTATATACCTGCACTTTTTTTATTATATTTTTCTAACATAGAATTCCAGCCACTTTCTCTCCTGCGCGTCCAGCAGTGGCGTGAGTTCTGTTTTCACCCAGTCGTGGTAATTATTCAACCAATTTATCTCCGCTTCTGTAAGCAGCGAAGTATCTATTAAATTCACATCGATCGGGGCGCAGGTGATGGTTTCAAAGCCCAAAAACTTTTTACTGTTTTCGCCTGTAGTTTTTTCCACCACCGTTACCAGATTCTCTATGCGGATGCCATATTCACCAGCCTTATAATAACCCGGCTCGTTGGACACCACCATTCCCGCCGCCAGTGCCGCCCCGCCTGCCCTTTTGCTGATACTCTGCGGCCCTTCATGCACGCCAAGGAAACAACCAACCCCATGCCCTGTGCCATGGTCATAATCAACGGCATCACGCCACAGATATTGCCGCGCCAGAGCGTCAAGCTGCGAACCTTGCGTACCTTCCGGAAATATTGCCATTGCCAGTGCGATATGCCCTTTCAGCACTTGGGTGAAACGTTTTTTATGTTCTGCGCTTGGTTTTCCTATGGCTATTGTACGGGTTATATCCGTTGTCCCGCTTTGGTATTGCCCGCCAGAATCGAGCAAAAACAATTCGCCCTGCTGCAATATGCGGTTGCTTTCCTGCGTAGCACGGTAATGGACAATAGCGCCATGCTCACCGCTGCCGGCGATAGTATCAAAACTCGGTTCAACAAATAAATCATTCCGCTTACGGAATTCCAATATTTTATCAACCACCTCAAGCTCGCTGATATTTTCCTGCCCGCCCAGCCAGCATAACAGCTTTACTACCGCCACCCCGTCAACAATGTGGGAATTGCGGATTCCAGCTATTTCGATAGGGTTTTTAACAGCCTTAAAAAGCACGCACGGGTCTTGCCCCTGCACTATTTTTACCCCCGCCTCCTCACATAGATTACCTATAAAAACCGAGGCAGTTTGTAAATCAAGCAATAGTTTTTTCTGGGAAAACGTACAAATTTCACCGGATAGTGAATCAGGCGGCAGAATTTTTATATCACCCAAATGGCTGCGCGTTTCTTCATCAATCCTTGCATTGTCAACATATAGCTGCACATTACCGCCAGCATCTATAAGCGCATTTGCTAAACAAACAGGTGTATTTTCAGTGTCACGGGCGCGGATATTAAGCAGCCAGCACACACTTTCAGGCGCGCTTAAAAATGCTGCATCTGCCCCTGCTTTCTTTACCGCCTCTGCCACCCGCCCGCGTTTTGACTGCGAAGACTCCCCGCTATATTTTATATCATGTGCAAATATTTTTGTGGCAGGCGCAGGCGGGCGGTCTTCCCAAAGCTCATCAATCAGGTTTGCTGTATGGATCAGGTTCTGCGACTTAAACTTCTCCAGCATTGCTTTAGTATATAGCTTAGGGTCATAGCCGATTTTCGCCCCTGCCCCAAGCTGCTGAAAAAGCCAGTCCTGCACGCTGGTATCCGCGCTGTTAAACACTTCATAATCAGCACTTACCTGTTTTGCCGCTTGCAGCGTATAACGTCCATCAACAAAAATGGCTGCTTTACTCGCTGTCACCACCACCAGCCCCGCCGAACCGGAAAAGCCGCAAAGCCACTCCACCCGCCGGTTACAGGCTGGCGGGTATTCGCTCATCCACTCGTCATGCACAGGCTGCAAATAGGCATCAATGCCATTTTTGTCGAGCAATTCCCTAAGTTTTGATAGTTTATTGACCATATCTAATAAACTAGCTTAAAAAACAGCAAGTTACAATTATATTTTGTAGACTTTAACCGATTATTGAGATATTTCTGAATTAATTAACAACCCAAAATAATAAATGAAGATATATGAAAAAACTCTATACTTTACCAATATCAATGGAGCAATTATACGATTCTCTCCAAAAAGAACATCCAAAAGAATTAGAAGTGCAGATGCGCGCTTTTCATCTAACTCCAGAAATGATGAAAGACAATACCTTAACTGCAGAAAAATACATAAAATACCTAGCAGACAATGATATAAATCTCCCAACAGAACAAATGTCTCAAATTATAAATTTAGCAAAGCTAGAGAATAGCTATAAAGCAAATCAGTTACAAAAAACAACCCAGTGGATGACCAATGTTAATATAACCTCGACAAGGAAAGGCAAGGATACAAAATGGGAAACCAGATTACCACAAATATTAGCAAGCCTCGATTCAGATGTAGAAAGCAAAATATGTAGAAATTTTTCTGTCAATTTTAAGGATTATAAAATGGCAAAAGAAAAATGGGCAGATGGAAGAAACATAGCACTGGAACAAATAAAAATTATAGCAAGTGAATTAAATGTAGAAATTGATCCAATTAAGATTTTGGAAAAAGAAAATACTTTATTATCAACACTGGGAAGACAAGCCGGTAAAGAGATACCGGAACGCCTTACCAGAGAAATTTTAGAAGCCATAGTAAGGAACTCCCATAACCATTCTAAAGCTATAAAGGAAATTACAAAACATAATAGCGATGAAATAATACAATCCGTTGCTGGCAAAACTGCAAGAAACATTGATGATTTTGCTGGTACAATAAAAGAAACTTTCAAATCAACATCAGATGATATTGCCCGTAGCGTTGTCGGAAGTGTTGGTGACGATGTAGCCCAAGCTGGGGCACAATGGGGATTGGCGGCATTAGGACCTTTGGCAACAGCAGGTGGGTTTGCTTACGATCAAAGCCTACTAAATAAATACAAGGAAAATGTAAAAAAAGCTATGATGTCTATAGGAAGATTAGACTTATCCATTGCTGCAGATCACTTAGAAAATTTAAAAACAAATAACAGCACCTCACTAACAGACAGCCAGCATAAAGCCTTGAATAATCTTTCTGATATTATGGTCAAGAACGGGCAGGTAAGAGTTATCACCCAACAAGTAATTAGAGATATAGGAACAGCCGGAGGAGCAATAGGAGGACCAGGAGCAGGATTAGCAGTCCTCGCTTTAATGAAAGATATGAATGATGATGATGAAATCCCATCCATTAAACGTATACAATCTCATCAAAAAGAGTTGAATGAATTAGGAAGCTCTATAAGCGTAACACTTGCTTTTTTATTTCCACCCGCTTTGTTCTTTACCGTACCTGGACAAATCGCAGGGAATATTGCCTATAACGTATTAAAAAATCATGTAAGAGAATGGGAGGAGAAGAAAACCCATCCTGGAAATATATCATTCTTAAAAGAAATAGGAGAATTTGCTTTGGAATTTAAGAAAAGCAACCCTAAAGCATTTGAACCTTTGAATTTAAAGAAATACCAGTTACAGTTGGCTGAAGGAGCCGCCTCCAGGTTAGCAAAAGGGAGTGGATATTATAGCGTAAACGACATTCTTATATTGCAACAATTTATATACCAAGTTGATAACTGGTTCCCTGATAATAATAGTAACAATCTAATAGAAAGATATGTAACCAGCAATGCCAAGGAACTAGCAAATTGTATAAGCAAATCAGGAATAGAAAAGTATGGGATAGGGGTAAACAGAACTTTAATGGAAACCGCTAGAATCACAGAAAAAAACATGGTTAGCGTTGGGTAATATTGCAAGTAAATTATATTATAATTTACTTGCCTTTTCCTTTTTCAGTTAATTCATCATAAATTTTTTGTGCTGCTGGAAATAAAAGACCTGTTGCTACATATGTTACAGCCCACACAAATACAGCACCAGCCCTAGTCACATCTCTACTTGGTGAGCTATGAGAATTGCCATACCCTATTGATGGTTCAAAAAACCTCTGTGCATAACTGACGCCTCTTTTATCACGCATTATAGCTGAACCAATCGCAACCGAGGTAGAAATCCCCATTGGCAAAAGTGAAGATTGTTTTGTAACATTATTAGATTTTTCTTCCTTGTTTTTTTCATCAATAAGCAATGTTTTTTTATTTTCTTCAGAATTATTAACTACAACTTGCGGATTGTAAATTTCTTCCTTGTTTTTTGAATTCTTCCTTCTCAATGCTGCATTGATTGGGTCTAGATAATACCAAGAATAATTAATACCCATACTTGAAAAAAAAGTAGATACAGATCCAAAAATATTTTCCTTTATGGAGCTCTCAGCTTTGTTCAATGGGGGAAGTTTTTTCTGGCTTACTATTTCACGCAGATAGTACCAGATATGCCTGGCATATGGTATGCCCTTATCAGAGTGTAAAAGTATTGATGCAGCAGCCAATAATGAAGAAGTAAAGAGATATAACTTCGTATTTGAAACAAACTCTGATTGCGACCGACCACTATCAATCTGCCTTGCAGTGTTTACACCAATAGCCTCATCATCCCGTTTCCTATCGGAGACGTTCGCTAAATCGTTGTTATTTTCTTTTTCATTTACCTGTTGCATTATTTTTTCATGCTTAATTGTTTGATTAACTGACTGATTATATCGTACAAAATTTTTGGTATACATATTATTTTTATGAAATAATTATTACATAAAAATAATGGATTTTTAAATAATGTTTTTAATACAATGCCTTACAAAAAATATGCTATTTTTGTAGAAAAAGCTGCGCTTATAAGCTATAGTTTCTATTATTTAACTAATACTGCAAGGCAATGGAGAAAGTATGGTAGAGCTTAATGACCCTAATGGTATAATACAATTCCCACAAAAAGAACCAGATAAAGCCACCCCCCTTACTCCTGCTGAAAGTAATAAGCTAGAAGCGATGCTCAAAGAAATATCAAATGGAGAAAATGGCAATATAATTTTGCCAAAAGAACCAACAGCAATAACTATCGGTCTTGATGGAAGCCCTCTACCAACTAACGTAGGCATTAATTTTGCAAATCCAGATAAAACTATACCGACATCATCATTTACTACTCCTCCGAAAGATAAAATTTCTGACGTATCAATAGCTAATACGCTTGGATCCGAGCTTTCAGCCGATAGCAATAACAAGACAAGATAGCAAAACGGCAATAAGCTACCCGATCACCAACGTACACCACCCCTGGTGGGTAAATTTCTTTTTCAGTGACAAACCATGCACGCGGTGGGCGGCAAGCACCTGTTTTTCCTGCGATACCAGCAGCCCTGAAAGCACGGCAACGCCCCCGCCAGAAAGGTTTTGTTTAAGATATGGCGCAAACGCAATCAGCGGGCGGGCAAGGATATTGGCAATTATCAGATCATATGGTGCACCACGCTTCACCTGCATCGCGCTATAGCCATCTGATACACCTGTTTTTATAAATTTGCTTACCTGATTAATAGCCGAATTTTCATCGGTAACTTTCACAGAAACCGGGTCTAAATCCACCGCCAACACCTCCGTTTTCCACAATTTTGCGGCAGCGATTGCCAAAATCCCTGAGCCGGTTCCCATATCCAGTATTTTAGGGAATTTTCGTTTTTTTGCCAGCCATTCCAACGCTTCCAGACAGCAACGGGTTGTGCCATGTTCACCTGAACCAAAGGCCGCGCCAGCATCCACCTGTATAGAAATACTGCTAGCATTAGGCAGTTCCTCCACATGCGCGCCATGCACAAAAAACCGCCCGATAGCAAGCGGCGGAAAATCCCGTGCCACCTGTGAAAGCCAGTCCGCCTGCACCAGCTGTTCAATCCGCACCTCCGGCGCGTCAATACCGTGTAGTTCAGAAATCAGCAGTAAGCGCCTGCTTATTTCACCATCATCCGGTTTTTCATCACAGATTAATTCAAAAGTCCAGATGCCGCCTGCTTCATCAGTTTCAAAATTGGCAACCGAGGTAGCAATGTCGCCAAAAGATTCCTCAGCAGTTCCCACTGCCGCCGCCGGCAAATTAAACAGCACCTGCCAGTAAATCGCCGCCTGCGCGAAGGGATTTTTTTCAAACATTTTTTTCATTTTTAATACTCTTATGGTCTGGGATAACAATCAATGACGGAAATTATACCCCCAGATACCGCAACAAGTGCGGTATGACAATGCAAATATATATCACCCCCGCCCTGCTATAAGTGCTTCTATCACTTCAGGATTAAGCAGGGTTGAAGTATCGCCAAGCTCGCCAGTTTGCCCTGCTGCTATTTTTCGCAAAATCCGGCGCATGATTTTTCCTGAACGGGTTTTTGGCAGTTGTGGGGCAAGCTGGACAACATCAGGCATGGCAATCGCCCCGATTTGACTGCGTACCCATGCTTTAAGTTCAGCTTTAATATGTTCCGAAGCATCAACATCGCCTTTTAAGGTTACATAAACATAAATCCCCTCGCCTTTTATATCATGAGGAAAACCAACAACTGCCGCTTCTGCAACTTTCGGGTGCGCCACCAGCGCCGATTCTATCTCCGCCGTGCCAAGCCTGTGGCCGGAAACATTAAGCACATCATCCATGCGCCCGGTTATCCAGTAATAACCATCCTTATCCCGCCTTGCGCCGTCACCGGTGCAATAATAACCGTCATACGGCGCAAAATAGGTCTGGCGGTAGCGCTCATGGTCGCCATATATTGTGCGTGCCAGACTTGGCCAAGGAGTGGCGATACAAAGCGCCCCTTCGCCCTCACCCTCTATTTCTTTGCCCTTATCATCAAGCAATACCGGACTTATTCCTTTAAGCGGCAAGGTCGCTGAGCCGGGCTTGGTTCTGGTTTTTCCTGCCAGCGGACTTATCAGTGTTGCTCCTGTTTCAGTTTGCCACCATGTATCAACTATCGGCAGCATACCTTCACCTACAACATCGTTATACCAGCGCCAGGCTTCAGGGTTTATCGGCTCACCCACTGACCCCAAAATCCTAAGGCTCTTACGGCTGGATTTTTTTACCCACTCCTCGCCCTCACGCATCAAAGCACGGATAGCAGTAGGCGCGGTGTAAAAAATCGTCACTTTATACTTATCAATAACCTGCCAGAAACGTGACGGATCCGGATAATTCGGTACACCTTCAAACATCAGCGTAGTTGCGCCATTGGCAAGGGGAGCGTAAAGAGTGTAGCTATGCCCTGTAACCCAGCCAATATCAGCCGTACACCAGAAAACATCATCCGGTTTTAAGTCAAAAATTTCCCGGTGGGTATAAGCCGCCCAAGCCAGGTAGCCACCGCAAGTATGCAACAAGCCTTTTGGTTTCCCTGTAGAGCCGGACGTATAGAGTATAAAAAGTGGATGTTCAGCGTCAAAATAGCGTACAGGGAATTCATCACTTGCCATGGCAATCGCGTCATGCCACCACACATCACGCCCGCGGTTAAACTCAATATCCGCACCAGTACGCTGCACCACCAGTATTTTATCAACTTTTGTGCCTTCTATTGCTTCATCCACTGTGGCTTTTAGCGGAATATGCTTGCCGCCTCGTAAACCTTCATCCGCAGTTATGACTATACGGCTGTCCGCATCTAAAATCCGCCCCTGCAATGCCTGCGCTGAAAATCCGCCAAAAACCACACTATGCACCGCGCCAATGCGCGCGCAGGCCAGCATCGCCACCGCCGCTTCAGGTATCATCGGCAAATAGATGGTAACTCTCTCGCCAGCATCCACTCCCATAGCAACAAGAGCATTGGCAGCCTTGCATACTTCATGGTGCAATTCACGGTAAGTAAGGGTGCGGCTTTCGCTGCCATCGTCGCTTTCCCAGATTATCGCTATTTTATCAGGCTGTGCTTTAAGATGCCTGTCCAAGCAATTTTCAGCAACGCTCAATTCCCCGCCTTCAAACCAATTTATAGTAGCCGCGCGGAAATCAGAGTTGCTCACCGTATGCCAACGCCTGTGCCAATCAAGTTTGCCTGCGACATATTCCCAAAATATATCATTTTCTGTGTTTGCCTGCATATTTACCCCCTGATTGGCTGATGTTAATATAGCTGCCGTTATTTGACTATAATCAAACCACATTCTACATAAAACCCTCTATCATCACACCTAAATTATTTTAAGAAAGATATATATGGCTATCAAATCAATATTATGCGTATTTTCCGGCACTGAAAAAGAGCTTGGTGCTCTGCACACCGCCTTCTCACTGGCAGAAACTTACTCTGCCAAGCTCCATATATTACACATATCACCAACACCAAGCAGCTATGTGGGCATATATGGCGAAGGTGTAATAGAAAGCTCATACCTTATCGCCGCCATAGAAAAAGAAACAAAAGAGAGGCTGGAAAAAGCCCAGCAATACGCAACCTCCTGCGCTACATTCCACAATATTCCCCTAAATAAAAAAGACACAGTAGTAAAAAACAATAAAACCAACAGCGCTTCCTTTGAATTCATTCACCAAACCGGAGATATTGCCGATATAGTGGCACGATATGGCAGGGTAAATGATATAATCGTGGTAAGCCGTGGCGGCAATGATCCAAGCGCCGTTTATGACTCTGCCATTATCTCTGCCCTGTTTGAAACCGCACGCCCTGTGCTGCTTACCCCCGCAAGCACTAAAGGAAACGAGCAAAAAACCAAGTGGCAATATAAAAATATAGCCATTGCCTGGGACGGCGGGATGGAATCTGCGCGCGGGCTTTACAATTCTTTTCCTTTTCTGGAAAGAGCCGACAAAGTTAACCTGCTTACCGTAAGGGGCAACAAGGAAAAAAGCAAACTGGAAACCGGAGAAGAAGCCATAGAATATTTGCGCTCGCATAATGTTCAAGCCACCGGGATTATAATCGCTGCTGGTGACCGCCTGCCGGCAGAAGCCCTGCTTACCAGGACAAAGGAACTGGAATCCGACCTGCTTGTCATGGGAGCATATGGCCATAGCCGTCTGCGCGAGATGGTATTAGGCGGAATTACAGATTATGTGCTGGAGAAAGCAGAAATCCCATTATTATTATCACATTAGAAAGGATAGGTTATGAAAATAAGATCCCAAACCAATGATAATAAAAAACCTGCCAGAAAGGCCGCGGTGAAGCCAGAACATAAAGAATCACAAGTAAAAACACCATTTACCTGGGTTCTGATTGCAGATGGCAAGCGTGCTAAAATATATAAGCGCGTTATTAGCGAAAAGCGTATTCCTATTGGTGGAGATTCAGGGCAGACCAGCTACAGTGAAACTATAGTGAGTGAGCTTATTCCTATAGAAAACATGGAATGGGAAGCTGAGCCAGAAGCCGAATATGAAAAAGGGCGTAATAAAACAGGAATGGTTTTTGAGAGCGCATCACCAGCCCGCAGCATGAGTGAGCCGCATCTTTATATAAGCGATATTGTTAAACAGAAATTTTCACAGAAAATAGCAGAAGAGTTAAACGAAGCTTCAAAAAACCAGCGTTTCAACCATCTTATTTTAGTCGCTCCAGCCCGCACCCTAAATGAACTAAGAAAAAATTTAGATAAGCAGGTTATAGAGAAGATAAAAATAGACTATCCTAAAGACCTCACTAGCTACAAAGGCAAAGACCTGATAAAGCAGCTAAAAAATGTTATTTAGTACCAGTTAGCGTCTTTTCTACTTCCATGTGTTTAAGGCAACCTAGTACTGGGCAATGGTCATATACAAATTCTTCTACTTTAGTATTATCAAACGACACATGTGTTCCCTGTACAGTTATACCATATTCTTTTAGTTTATGCAGGGAGCGGGAGAAAGTTTCGAGTTCCATTCCAAGGCGTGAAGCAATCAGGGTTTTGCTATAAGGAAGTTCGAACCCTCTGGGATCAAAATTATAGCGCGCACAGATATTATACAAAAAACAGACTATAAGCTGCGGAGCAGACATGGTAGCCTGACGCTCCACTTCAAGTGTTGCTTCCTGCAAGCGGTGCGAAACATCAGAAAACAACTTGAACATAAGATGATTAAAGTTCTTAAGGTTGTATTTCATCCAGCTAATGGGAATTTCAAGCAAAACCACATCATCCACCGCCCGTGCATTGGCATGGTATAGCGGCGTATCATCTGCAATTTCAGAAGGACATAACGAATCGCCGGAAATAAGAATATCAGAGGTTATTTCATGTCCATCGGTAGTTTCACGGAATAGCTGGACAGTGCCACGGTAAACAACGTGGAAAAACAGCATCTCATCTCCCTGGATAAATAAAGTTTGCCCATGTGATAAACATTTTATTTTTGCTACATACCGCAAATTTTCTTTTTCCTGTTTGCTTATACCAGAAAACAACGGCAAAAAATTTATTACATCACTAAGGGAAAGCTTTGTCATAACAAATCCTTTTATAGCGAACAAAGAACCGACGGGATTATACCACTTATTTGATTACAATCAAACTATTCATAGCAATATTATTTTAGTTTGACGCCACAACCTATAAAAAATGGAGGATGCTTTATGATACAGGCTCAACTAGCTTATAAAACTCAGCTTAACCAACATGATATTCCTGCCCCAAACCTGCTATTAGTCGAGTGTGAGAGGCTGGAGGATGTAGAAAATATCTCCAGCGATGAAATCGATAATTATGTCTGTGATATCAGAAGGCATGAGCAGCACGAACATTATCTGTGCGACGAATTAGAAGAGGATGTTTTTTAAAACCGCGGGAATCCCATCCGCTATATCCTCTGCTACAAGCCCTGCTCCGAATGCTGAAGCAGCTTCAGCGTGGATCCACACCCCGGCGCATGCCGCTTCAAAAGCTGGCATTCCCTGCGCCAGAAGCCCGGCACATATCCCGGCAAGGGCATCACCGCTTCCTGCCGTGGCAAGATAAGGTGTGGCGTTGTTATTTATGGCAATCCTGCCCTCAGGGCTTGCTATTACTGTATTAAAGCCTTTCAGCACCACTATAGCATTGCTTAACTCAGCCGCCTTCAGGGCGCGGGCTTCCCTACATTCTTCAACACCAGTAAAATCACCAAACAGCCTGAAAAATTCCCCTTCGTGAGGGGTCATTACGCATGGTGATTTTATTTCTGAAAATAGCTGCTCGGATTTCCCGGCAAAAACGCTAAGTGAGTCGGCATCGAGCAACATTTTTTTTCTGGCGCGCAGCGCGGTAATCGTAAAATCACGGGTTTTTTCTGTAATTCCCGCGCCAGAACCAAGCGATACTGCCGTCACCCTTTTGTCAGAAACAAGGGTAGAAAAATCATCAATATTGGCAACAAGCTTAGTCATCACCGCCTGAAATGAAGCGGCATAAACCGGCAGTGATTCCCTGTCACACGCCACCGAAACCAGACCAGCACCTACACGAAGAGCGCATCCTGCCACTAATTTGGCCGCACCAGTAGATTCTATACCGCCGCCGCCGATAACCACATGCCCAC
>WBZO01005113.1_pt1 | contig 13610 bp, 11 predicted proteins | sample 5204261 | NCBI WGS metagenome assembly WBZO01 (sample SAMN12412400, study PRJNA552823) | activated sludge metagenome | isolation source: activated sludge from anammox sidestream of wastewater treatment plant... | place: USA: North Carolina | collected 2017-09
GCTGCGCGGCGCTCGGCGCACAGGTGGAACGAGATGAACACTGGAACGTGATTGCGCGCTGGCGCGCCACGAACGGCGCGACCGACGCGGTGCTGCTCAGCGCGCACATGGACACGGTGGGCCAGGACACCGGCATCAAGCCGCAGATCCGCGACGGCGTGATCTATTCCGACGGGACCACCATTTTGGGCGGCGACGACAAGTCGGGCGTGGCCGCGATCCTTGAGGTGGTGGCCTCGCTGCGCGAGGATGGCCGGCCGCACCCGCCGCTGGAGGCCGTCATCAGCGTCAGCGAGGAGGTGGGGCTGCGCGGGGCCAGGCTGCTCGACAAGGGCCGGCTGACCGCGCGCCGCGGCTATGTGCTCGACGCCGGCGGGCCGATCGGCGGCATCGTCACCAGCGCGCCCAGCCAGGATTCGCTCGAGGCCTGGGTGCACGGCAGGAAGGCCCATGCCGGCGCGGAGCCCGAGAAGGGCATCAACGCGATCCGCGTCGCGGCGGAGGCCGTCCTCGCGATGCCGCTGGGCCGCATCGACTTCGAGACGACCGCCAACATCGGCATCATCCAGGGCGGCGAGGCCACCAACATCGTGCCGGACAAGGTCTATCTGAAGGGCGAGGCGCGCAGCCGCGACGACCTTAAGCTGGCCGCGCAGACGGCCGCGATGACCGCGGCGCTGGAGGGGGCCGCGGAGCGCAACGACGCGCACGTCGAGCTCAAGGTCAAGCGCATGTACACCACCTACAAGCTGGCGGAGGATCACCCCGTCGTCGCGACCGCGGTGGCCGCGGCCCGCCGTCTCGGCTACACGCCGACCATCAAGGCGAGCGGCGGCGGCACGGACGCCAACATCTACGCGGAGCACGGCATCTACTGCGCCATCCTCAGCACCGGCATGGCCGCCGTGCACACGGCCAACGAGCACATTGCGATCGCCGACATGGTCGCGAGCGCGCGGCTGCTCGAAGAAATCGTGGCGAACTGCTGATTCTGAGCGCGGGCCGGCCGACCGGCCCGCCTCCACCCGGCAACCGAGGAGTTCCTGTGCGAGCCTTTATCGTAGCGTGGCGATCCCTCGTCACCTTCTACAACGAGCTGTTCTTCCTGGTCGGCACAAGCCTCATCTGGTGGGCGACCGGCGGCATCTTCGTCCTGGCGATGGCGCTCCTGGGGTGGCCGCTGCTCGTGGCGGGCGGGCCGTGGTGGCTGGCGCCGCTGATCGCGATCCCGGCCGGCCCGGCGACGGCCGCGCTCGCGGTGGTCGCGCGGCGCTGCGCGCGGGACATCCGCGTGGATCGCTCGTTTTACTGGGATGGGTTCCGGAAGTATTGGAAACAGGCGCTGGGCGTCAGCGCCATCGGCATGGGCGGGCTGTCGCTGCTGCTGCTGAACCTGCTCTTCTATCTGGGCCAGCCGAATGCGCTGTTGCGGATCGTCGCCTTTCTGTGGCTCTACATCATCGTCTTCTGGCTCGCCATGCAGATCTACATCTACCCGATCCTCATCAGCCTCGAGGAGCCGAGCGTGCTGGCCGCGCTCAAGACCGCGGCGCTGGCGGCCTTTGCGAATCCGCTCTATACCCTGATGCTGCTCGTCGTGGCGATCGCGTTGACCGCGGTGTGCGTGGTGCTGGCGATGCTGGTGCTGTTCGTCTGGCCCGCGCTGATGGTGCTGCTGGGCCAGCACTCGCTGCGCCTGTTCCTGGAGCGCCTCGGCGTCAAGCTGGACGACGATAGCGACTCCTACGGGAGCAACACCTGAGGGGCCGGGCATCCTTCGGCTAACGGGAGTTCGTCACCAGCCTTGCGCCGTCCACCCGCTCAGGATGCCTTCGCGATCACTCATTACTCGTTCGTCCCAAACACCTTCGTGATCTCGTCCACCGCAAACATCGGCCAGGCGACCGGCGCGCCGGCGCGCCGCGCGACGAGGCCGGCGTCCCGCGGCGTCAGCCGCCCGATGACCGCGGTCGGATAGCCCGCGGCGTCGAGGGCCGCGCGCGCGGCCTCGGCGTGCGGCCCGGCGACGATCAGCAGGATCGCGCCCGATGCGATCGTGCCGAGCGGGTCCAGGCCGAACTCCCGGCAGAGCGTCGCGCTCTCCTCCAGGATCGGGATGGCGTCCAGCGCGACCTCCATCCCCGTGTCGCCGGCCCGCGCGATCTCCAGCAAGCCGCTCAACACTCCGCCCTCGGTCGGGTCGTGCATCGCGTGGACGCCGGGCAGCTCCGCCGCGACCAGCGCCGGCGCGACCACGCTGATGCCGGGGTCGTGCAGGAACCGCTGGCAGCGCGCGATGAACTCGGCCGTGTAGCCGCGCGCGGCCAGCGTCTCCGCGCGCTCCAGCGCGATCAGGGCGGTCCCTTCGATGGGCACGGATCGGACCAGCAGCACCGCGTCGCCCGGCTGCACGCCGCGCTTGGTCAGCAGGCGGTCGCGCGCCACCTCGCCGAGCATCGTCCCGCAGATGATCGGCCGGTTCAGCCCCACGGTGATCTCGGTGTGCCCGCCGGCCAGGCTGACGCCCAGCGCGGCGCAGGCCCGGTCGATCTGCTCGAAGATGGCCTCGGCCAGCGCGGCGGTTGCCCGGCCGGCGGGCAGCAGCACGGTCGCCATGAACCAGCGCGGCCGCGCGCCCATGACCGCGATATCGTTTGCGTTCACGTTGACCGCATACCAGCCGATCTCGCTCGTCGCAAAGGTGATCGGGTCCATCTTGGCGACGAGGCAGCGGTCGCCGAAGTCGAACACTGCGGCGTCCTCGCCCCCGCGCGGTCCGACGATGATGCGCGGATCGTCCGGCGCAAAGCGGGTCAGGAGCTGATCCAGGAGGGCCAGCGGTAGCTTGCCGGCGGGCAGATAAGTGGTGTCAGGCATAGCGTCGAGTATAGCGAACGCGCACGGCGATGTCAACGTCCTCGAAAATACGCCAGCGGTTCCAAATGTAGGCCGCAAAGCATCCTGAGCGGAGGCCGCCGCTTGCGGCGGACGCAGTCGAAGGATGCAGAACGTGCCGGCGTTCTTCGACTGCGTGCGTTGCCAGGCAACGCACGCAGTCGAAGAATGCCTGCACTCGCGCGTACATTTGGAATTCCTGAAAATATGCTTGACCGCCGCGCGGCGCGATGATAGAATGGCCGTAGGCCGCTCGTGTCCAACATGTACCTGCGTTGTTGGCATCATGCTGGCCGGCGGCGCAGGAGGGGCGTATGACCGAGACCGACTTCGACGCGCTGGTGACGACGAAGCTGCCGCACTTTGTCGCGGTCAACTATCAGCAGATGTTGCAGGCCGCCGACCCGCGCGAGCGCCTGCAACGGGCGCTGCGCACCTATGACCTGGGCCTGCGCGCGCTGACCATCGGCCTGGTCAGCCAGTATCTGATCCGCGACCAGACGCGCGTCAGCGACCCCTACGTCAACGACCTGTTGCTCGACAAGTTCCAGTATCTCACCCTCAAGACCTGGCAGGAGCTCCTGTTTGCCGCGCTGAGCGCCTACGAGGGCCAGCGCGAGCTCTTCTTCATGCCGGAGCTGTACGACTTCTACTGGGACACTTCCACCGTCCCGCACCGCCGCCGCACCGAGGCGCGCGCGCCCTTCGAACGGCTCACGCAGATCGCGAGCGACCTGGATCAGGAGGCGTCCCAGCCGCGCGACCCGGCGGGCTGGCAGCAGCTGGCGGACGAGGCGGTCGGCCTGCTGCGCCAGATCCTCCGCTCGTTGAGCTTCCTGGCCCAGTACGACATGGTGCGCGTGTTGCGCTCCTCGGGAGGCACATACGAGTACGAGCTGCACCAGGGCCTGACCATCGAGACCGGACAGCGGCCCGTGCCCGACGACGAGACGGCAGCGGGCGAGGGCTGGTTCTATCTGCGCCGCAGCACGGGCCAGTTGCTGCAATTGCACCCGTTTCTGATCTCGTGGCAGGACGAGGCTGGCGGCCCGGCCGCCGGCATGGCCGTGCGCGACATCGGGGTGTACGACAAGTTCATCTACAGGCAGCTCCAGTATCTGCTGGCGACGCTGGGCCGGACCGTCCTCGACGAGGCCAACGTGCACGCCTACATGGCCGTGATCATGGACACCATCGAGGAGTTCAAGCGCCAGCGCCAGCAGGAGGCCCGGCTGACCTGGCCCCGGCTGCAAGACCTGTGCAGCGACATCACGCGCGTGCAAACCGACACGGCGCGGCAGCGCAAATACCACCCGGAGCACTATCTGCCGCGGCAGGAGGCGCACGCGGCGCTGGCGCAGTTTCTCCGCTCCGACGCGCGCGGCTTCGTGCTGACGGGCAAATCCGCGGTGGGCAAGACCAACGTGCTGCTGGCCTTCGTGGACGAGCTGGCCGCGCGCGGGGACGTGACCGTGCTGATGTACGACGCGGGCCGGGCCAGGGTCGAGCCGTCGCTCACCGGGTTCATCAGCCAGGACTTCAGCGACCGGGTGACGCTGACCGACCATCGCATCGAGAACATCTGGCGCGAGATTGCGGGCATCGACGGCATCGCGGGCCGCCAGGTGATCCTCATCGTCGACGCCCTGAACGACTGCCCGCAGGCCGAACAGTTGATGCGCCAGTTGGACGAGCTGGTGGCCGGGCCGTGGCCCTGGCTGAAGGTCATCGTCAGCTCGCGGCCCGAAAGCTGGCGCGCCATCAAGCAGAAGGCGCGGCTCACCGAGGGGCTTTATTTCCGCGCCGGGGCCGCGGCCGGGGAGCGTGCGGCCCACGAGCCGTTTTCGATCTCGCTGCAACTGGCGCCCTTCTCGGCCGAGGAGCTGCCGCAGGCCTATGCGCTCTACCAGGCCGCTTTCGAGGTAGAGACCCCCTTCGCCAGCCTGAGCTACGAGGTGCGCTCGCTGCTGCGCGACCCGTTCAACCTCTGGCTGGCCGCGCGGACGTATGGCCGCAAGGGCCAGGGCAGCGGGGCCATCCCCGCCAACGTGCGCGCGGGCGCGCTGCTGCAAGGCTATCTCGATGCGCCGGACATCCTCGCGCGCGAGGATCGGCGGCTCCTGCAGGGCCAGATCGTGCCGCTGTTTGCGCAGGCCGAGTTCCGCAACGAGCTGCCGCTGGCCGAGATCGAACGGCTGGGCGGGACCAGCCTCTACAACGCGATCTTCGATGAGCAGGTGCTCAGCAGCGGCGTGCGGCGCAACCAGGCGTTCGAGAACCTGATGGACGCCGGCATCCTGACGCGGCAGGGCCAGGGCGAGCGCGAGCGCATCGGCTTCACCTACGACCGCTTCTACGAATACTTCGTCGGCAACTATCTCTACGAGCAGAACGCGACGCCGGCCTCCGCCGGCGCGGAGGCGCGGGCGCGCCACTACGAGGCGGCCATCGCGGCCCTGCCCGACCACGTCTATCTGTGGGGCGCGCTGGTGCAGGCGCTCGTCCGCGAGCTGGCGGACGGCAACCTGCCCGTCGTGGCGGCCCTGGCCCCGCGCGCCGAGAACAACCCGCTCCTGCGCAATGCGCTGGTGACCGCGCTCGTGCGCTTCGGCGAGGATCATCAGGCCGACGTGCGCGCGAGCGTCCAGGCCCTGCTGGGGCCGCTGACGGCGGGGCCGGCGTCCAATCTTGCCCGCATCTGGCAGATGCTGCGGCCGCAAAGGAACCGGCGGCAGGTCACCATGCAGCAGGTCATGGCGCTGGACGTGGCCGCGCAGCTCGGCATGACCGAGTTCCTCGAGGCCGCGGCCGCCGACCGCTCCGCGGCCCTGCGCGCGGCGGGCGTGCTCTACAGCTTCTATCTCTGGCGGCGCGACCCCGATCTCGGCTTCCGGGTGGTCGAGGGGCTGGGCCGGCGCGCGACCGGCTCGCTGCAACTGCCCGATCTCTATGCGACGGAGTCGGTCCTCGGCCTGTCCGCGGCCATCTTCGGCCAGGCGCACGATGCGGCCACGGCCCAGCGCTTCCTGGCGTGGGGCCGCCAGGTCACGCGCGATGTCCTGCTCCTGCCGCGCGCCGATGGCGCTGTCCCGCGGCTGCCCGCGTTCATCGTCCGCCTCGTGCGCGAGGGCGTGGTCGATGTGGTCGTGCGCTATGTCAGCAAGACCCTCTCCGGCTGGGGCACGCGCGCCTGGGCCAGCTTCGACAACATGACGCACATCTTTGCGCTCACGCCGGAGCAGAAGGCCCTGGCGAAACGCCTTGCGCCGCTGCTGGACCCCGCGACGCCCGGCCTGGCCGACCATGTGCCGGAGATGCTGGAGGTGGAGTCGTGGGGCGACGCCATCTGCCAGTGCATCGTGGAGTTTTCGCTGCTCGGCCACGGCAAGGAGGATTTTGCGGGCACGCTCCCCGTCATCCGCCAGCTGATCGCCGCGGGGCTTGCGACGCAGCCGCCGCAGTTCTGGGCGTATGGCCCGACGATGGTGATGCTGTGGGCCGCCGCGCGGCAGGCGGAGCCCGACCCGGCCATCGAGGAGCTGACGCAGGAGGTCGTCTCGGCCATCCAGGCGGACCCGGCGCGCTGGCTGGAGCAGGCCCGCCGGGCGCGCCCCGTGCCGATCCAGACCGATTGCCGCGCGACGCCGCTCGGCCAGTTGGCCTGGGCGCGCTATCTCCTGGGCGGCCGGACGGAGGCCCCGGCGCTGTCCGCGTATCTCGACGCGGCAAAAGCGCGACGCGACACCGAGTATCTGTGGCAGTTTGCGACCATCGAGCTGCCCGTGATGCTCGACTTCGGCTGGTATCCGGCCGCGCTGATGGCGCTGGACCCGCTCCTCGATTATGACGAGCCGCAGGTGCGTGAGGCGGTCGTGCAGGCGCTCGTGCGCATCTACCGGCATCAGCCGGAGCAGGTGGAGGAGTGGCTGGCCCAGCGCGAGGCCCCGCCGGAGGTCGTGCAGCGGGTGCTGGCCTACCCGGCCACCGAGCAGACCCGCGATCTGATGACCTATCAGCTCCTGTGGATCTTCTTCGAGTGGTTTCTCTGGGGCGCGCCCGCGCTGCGCCAGGTGCTGCAATACCACATCCACACCGCGCTGGAGCTGCCGGACATCCGAACCTGGCTGCGGCTCATCGTCAAGGATCTGTTGAACCTGATCGCGGGCGAGGTCGTCTATCCGCTGCCCCAGGACGCCCCCTCGCAGGCGCTCCGCCTGGATGGTTCTGACCGGTAGGAGAGGCATGACAGACAGACGGATCATCGAGAAGGCCCGCATCGTGCGCCATCGCGGCAGCGTCGTCGCCGCCGGGGAGCGCATCGGGTATACGCTCCGCAGTTGCGACGCCCGCAGCGAGGCCGAACGCGCCGCGGACCGGGCCCGCCGCGCGCTGTCCGGCGCGCTCATCGTCGTGCTGCCCGGCCACGGCCAGACAGCTTCGTCATCGACCCTCCTGCTGGCCGAGGCCGCGCTGCGCGGCCGCGCGGGCGTCGCCTGGCTGATCGATCTCGACCCGCCCGCCGGCGGCGACCCGATCCGGGCGCAGGCGCTGCCCGTGGTCATCGGCCGCCACTGGGCCGGGCTGGCCGCGGGCGATGCGCCCCCGCCGGGAGGGGTCGTCCTGGCCGGCTGGTCGCACGGCGGGGGCGAGGCGCTGCGCGTGGCCGCGGTCGCGCCGGAGCTGATCCGCGCGGTCGTCGGGCTGTGCCCCGCCGGGCTGGTCGAGCGCACCGCGCGCGAGCTGGTCGGCAGCTTCATCGGCGAATGCGGCCGTATCCTGCTCCGATCGCTGAGGCGCGGGCCGCGCGCGGTCTGGCAGGCGCTCTACGTCGGCGCGGACATCGTCGTCGGCATCGGCAGCGACCTCGTCCACACCCGCTCGGTCCGGCGCGTCGTGGCCGATGTGCTCTGGGCCACGGCCAGGGTCCCCGGCCCGGCCTACCCCTATCCGGGCGACGTGGCGCTGGTCTTTGGCGCGGACGACACCGTGATCCGCTGGCGGATGGTCTTCCCGGACTGCGCCGCGGCCGCTGAGATACCGGCCGCGCTGGCGGCCTACCGGCGCACAAACTTTCCGCACGTGAGCAGCCTGACCGTGCGCGTGCTCCCCGGCGACCACCTGTCGCCCGGCGTCGACCGCGCCTTTGCGCGCACGATGCTTGCGCTGTCCGGCCAACTGCTCGCGCCGGACGGCGCGTCGAAAGGATGAAGAAGCAGCTATGGCGATCGAACAGCGCTGGGCCATCCTGGAGGCCCTGTATCGGACGAAGGGCGTCGCGCCGCAGACCCTCTACGACGACGAGCTGGCCGCGCAGCTGAACACCTCGTGGAGCCGGCTGCGCGAGGAGGTCGATTATCTGGCGCAGCGCGGCTTTCTCACGCTGGCGAACCCGCAGCGCGGCAGCCTCATCTACACGCGCATGCACCTCAGCGCGGCGGGCGTCGATATCATCGAGGGCCGCACCGAGGATGCCGCCGTGCCCCCGCCCGATGCGCTGACCGGCATGGCCCCCGATGCGCAGCCGTGGACGCGCAGCGCGATCCGCCAGCTTCTGCACGATGCGTTCGGCGATGAGGAGCTGACCACCTTCTGTTTCGACAACTTCCCGTCGGTGCACGCCGACTTCACCCTGGGCATGAGCCTGGGGCAGAAGATCCAGTTGCTGCTCGAATACGCCGTGCGCCACCGCGCGGTGGATGCGCTGCTGGCCGCGGTGCAGCAGGCCAACCCCGAACAGTACGCCCGCTACGAGGCCGCGCTGCGGCCGCAAGGCTGACCCGCGCGCCGCGTCCGCGGCGGCTGTCGGCCACGTTGCAGCCTGCGGTAATGCGCGTTATGATAGACAGGTTGCTGCCAGTTCATCTTGCAGGAGTTATCACGTGAACAAGTCCACTTCGCCCGGCCTGATCGCGCTCGTCGCCGTGCTCATCGCGCTGACGGTCGTGCTGACCAAGGTCGTGCAGATCCCGATCCCCGCGTCCCAGGGCTACTGGAACCTGTCCGACGCCGCGACCTCGTTTGCCGCGTTTGCCTTCGGCCCGCTGGTGGGCTTCGTGGCCGGCGGCGTCGGCACGGCCATCGCGGATCTGTTGAGCGGGCCGTATGCCATCTGGGCGCCGATCAGCCTGCTCGCCCACGGGCTGCAGGGCGCGGCCATCGGCCTGCTGGCGCGGCGCACGCGGGCCATCCCGCAGCTCATCTTCGCCTACGCGGTGGGCGCGCTGGTCATGGTGGTCGGCTATCTGCTGGGCGGGACGATCATCAAGGGGCTGGAGGCCGCGCTGGCCGAGGCGCCCTTCAACGCCCTGCAGGCCATCGTCGGCGGGGTCGTCGGCATCCCCCTGTACCTGGCGGTCCGCAAGGCCTACCCGGCCATCGACCGCATGGGCCGCCGCCAGACCTGGACGGAGTAGGCGCGGCGGTGAGCAGCGCGGCATGGGGGACGGCGGCTCGGCCGCAGCCGGGCGGACCGGTCGTGGAGGCGCGCGCGCTGACGTTTGCCTACGGCGAGCAGCCGCCCGTCTTCGACGGCTTCTCGTGGGCCGTGCATGCGGGGGAGTCGTGGTGCGTCATCGGGCCGTCGGGCTGCGGCAAGAGCACGCTGCTCTATCTGGTCGCGGGGCTGCGCCAGCCGCGCGCCGGCGCGATCCTGGTCGACGGGCAGCCCGTGCCCCGGCCGCGCGCGGCCACCGGCCTCGTCCTCCAGGATTACGGCCTGCTCCCCTGGTCGACGGTCTGGGAGAACGTCGCGCTGGTCATGCGCATGGGCCGCTTCTACCGCAACAAGCGTGAGCGCGGGGCCGGCCCCCGGCCCTACCCGCGGCCCGACATCGCGGCCGAGCAGGTGGATCGCTGGCTCGCCCGGCTCGGCATCGCGGAGGTGCGCGACAAGTATCCCGCCCAGATCAGCGGCGGCCAGCGCCAGCGCACGGCCATCGCGCGCAGCCTGCTCCAACAGCCCGACCTGCTGCTGATGGACGAGCCATTCTCCTCGCTCGACGCGCTCACGCGCGAGGATCTGCAACGGCTGACCGTGGAGCTGCGCCAGGAGACCGGCGTGACGACCATCGTGGTGACGCACATCATCGAGGAGGCCGCATACCTGGGCCAGCGCATCCTGGTGCTGGGCCGGCCGCCCAACACGCACGCCCGCATCGTGGAGAACCCCGGCGCGGGCGATGTCGCATACCGCGGCCAGCCGGCGTTCTGGCAGAAGTGCGCCGAGCTGCGCGAGCTGCTGGCGGGCCTGTAGGCTGCGATGCGCCGTCGCGACCTGGCCGCCGCCACCCTCGTCCTGATCCTGCTCTGGCAGCTGGCGAGCTGGTTGGTGCGCTCCGAGGTGCTGCCGGGGCCGTGGGCCGTCGGGCAGGCGCTCGTCGCGGCGCTGCCGCGCGGGCTGGCGCGCCACTTCGTCGTCAGCCTGTGGCGCGTGGTCGCGGGCATCCTCATCTCCATGCTGCTGGCGACCCCCGCCGGGCTGGTGCTCGGCCAGAGCCGGGCCCTCGATCGTATCTTTGCGCCGATGGTCTACATCGTCTACCCGATCCCCAAGATCGTCTTCCTGCCGGTCATCCTGCTGCTGCTGGGCATCGGCGACACAAGCAAGATCTTCATCATCTTCCTGATCCTTTTCTTCCAGATCCTTGTGGTCGTGCGCGACCAGGCCAGCGCGCTGCGCCCGGAGCTGCTCTATTCGGTGCGTTCGCTGGGCGCGGGACGCCGCGGCCTCTTTCGCTTCGTGTATCTGCCCGCCACCGTGCCCGCCGCGCTGACCGCGCTGCGCGTCAGCATCGGGACGGCCATCGCGGTGCTCTTTTTCACCGAGACGTTTGCCACCACCTCCGGCCTGGGCTATTATATTATCGTGGACAGTTGGGGCCGGCTGGCCTACGCCGACATGTACGCCGGGGTCGTGGCGATGAGCCTGTTGGGGCTGCTGCTCTACTTCGTCGTCGATCGGCTGGAGCGCCGCCTCGCGCCGTGGATGTTCGTGCGCGAATAAAAGCCCATCCGAGGAGCGTTGAGCGCTTGCCTCACCCCCCATCCCCCTCTCCTGACGTGCAAGCCTTCGGCTCGCACGTCAGGAGAGGGGGCAGCCGAGAGTGTGAGGGGGCCTTCCAAGCACCGTAAGGAGTCGTCCTTGTCCGGGCATCCATCACCCGTCCTGCCGCCGCCCGACGAGAAGCGCGGCTATGTGCGCGATATGTTCGCCGCGATCGCGCCGCGCTATGACCTGATGAACCGGCTCATGACGCTGGGCCGCGACGGCGCCTGGCGGCGCACGGTCGTGAAGCTGTGCGCGCTGCCGCGCGGGGGCCGGCTGCTCGATGTCGCGACGGGCACGGGCGATATCGCCTACGAGGCGCTGCGGCTCGACCCCACGCTACGCGTCATCGGGCTGGATCTCACGCGCGAGATGATGCTCTACGGCCGGGGGAAGCGGCCGGGGCTGACGTTCCCCTTCACCGAAGGGGACGCGCTGGCGCTGCCGTTTGCGGATGCGACGTTCGATGCGGCCTGCTCCGGCTTCATGATGCGCAACGTCACCGACATCCGCCTCGCGTTTGCGGAGCAGGCGCGGGTCGTCAGGCCGGGCGGCCGCGTGGTGTGCCTGGAGATAACGCTGCCGCGCACGCCGGTGTTCGCCGCGCTGTTCCGGCTCTACTTCTTCAAGCTCGTGCCCCTCCTGGGCGGCGTCATCAGTGGCCGCCGCGAGGCCTACACCTACCTGCCCCACTCCGCGCTGGCCTTCCCGCGGCCCGCGGCGCTGGCCGAGATCATGGCCGCGGCCGGGCTGCACGATGTGCACTATCGGCTGGCGATGCTGGGCACGGTGGCCATCCATTGGGGCACGAAATAGCGGATTTGTATCGTTCATTTCTGGTCAGTTGTGTTATAATCCAGGAGCAGGATTTTTGTGGAGGAAGATTATGACGACGGCCAACAGTTCTAGCGCCAGCGACCCCGCGGCCGCGGCGGGCAGCACGGCAAACATCTCTGCGGATCTGGCCGAGCTCCTCGATGCGGAGGTCGAGGTCGCTGAGACGGGCCAGGCCCTGGGCCATCCGCCGCCCGGCGCGCGTTCGGCGGCCGGGCAGGCGCATGCGCCCGAAGAGGCGATCGATGTCCCGCCATCGGCTGAGGCAGCCATCCCCGTGGCGACCGTGACCGGCGCGGCCGCGCCGGAGCCGGAAACGACCTTTCCGCCGCCCCCGCCCGCGGCCGCCGCGGCCCCCGCGGCGGAGCCGGCCGGCCTGACCGTCCCGCCGGAGGCCGAGCGCTCGCTGCCGACGACCCGGCGGTTCGGCGCGATCATCCTCGAGACGGAGTCAGCCACGGCCGGGGCGGCCTATGTCGAGGCGGCGGACGGCGGCCTGCGATCCGCGCGCGCGGCCGTGGAGGAGGCGGCGCCGCCCGGCCCCGGCGCCGAGGTCGAGCCGGCCCCGCTGCCCGTGGTGATCGACCGGACGCCCGACCAGCGGGCCATCATCATCGAGCGGCTGGATCAGGTGCTCGACCAGGGCTGGCAGAAGGCGCTGCACCAACAGATCGACGAGCTGTATCGCCAGGTGGCGACGGAGTTCAACAGCCCGCCGGACAAGGCTGAACGCGCGCTCACCATGCTGCGCGAGAGCCGCCAACTGCTGATCGAATCGCCCGAGGAATACGTGACCGCGGAGTTCCGCACGGCCCAGGTGCGCGTGATGCTGGATCGGATGCGCGAGAGCCGGAAGCAGTCCACCTACTACGGCCCGCGCATCCTGGGCTATCAGGCCGGCTGGCTGCTGCTGCTCCTGCTGGGGTTGATCTTTGCGGGGCCGCTGACTACCCTGATCATCGGGCCCGGCCGCGTGACCGGCCCGGCCCTGCTGAACGTCTATCCGATCATCAACACGATGATCTGGGGCGGCATCGGCGGGATCGTGGGCGCGCTCTACACGCTCTGGTGGCACATCTCGCGCGAGCAGGACTTCGACCGCAACTATCTGATGTGGTACATGGTCCAGCCGTTGATGGGCCTCGTGCTGGGCGGGATCGTCTTCCTGATCATGGCGGGCGGCTTCCTGATCCTCAACGTCAACCTGACCGATGCGACCGCCAGCACCGGCGCGCGGCTCCTGCCCTATCTGGCCGCGGTCCTGGCCGGCTTCCGCCAGAACTTCATCTATGAGCAGTTCGACCGCCTGATCGCCCTTTTCAGCCCCCTGGAGAGGCGTGATTCGGGCGACGGCGTGAACCGGGGATAAGGGGACCGGGCGACGCGAAAGCGAGGCTTCAGCACAACCGGCTGAAGCCTCGCCTTTTTGACTGTCCGAAAAGCCCGGGACGGGCGGTTGAAACCGCTGCCACATTTACCAAGTCCCTGCGGACTTTCGTGTCTCAGTCTGCGCAGGCAGACTTGGCAATGGTGGCCGTGACTTCAGTCGCCAGGGGCCCTGCTGGGGCCGGTCTCTGACCGTGCCCCTGGCTCGGTCGGAGACCGGCCAGAGCACTTTTGGGATAGACTCTTATGTCGTGCAGGCGGGCCAGCCGCCGCGCCGACCGCTCGCATAACCGTTCACCGCATCAGGCCAGCGTGACGCGTTCCAGCCGCGCGCCGAGCGCTTGCAGCTTGCGGTCGATGTTCTGATACCCCCGGTCGATCTGGCCGACGTTGCCGATGACGCTGGAGCCTTTGGCGGCCAGCGCGGCGATCAGCAGGGCCATGCCGGCGC
>WBZO01005114.1_pt1 | contig 13609 bp, 14 predicted proteins | sample 5204261 | NCBI WGS metagenome assembly WBZO01 (sample SAMN12412400, study PRJNA552823) | activated sludge metagenome | isolation source: activated sludge from anammox sidestream of wastewater treatment plant... | place: USA: North Carolina | collected 2017-09
TCTGCTTGACGTTCCAATCTCCACTGACGGTAATTGGATCATCTGTCATAGCGTTACCGCATTTTACCGCGAACGGCGTTAGGCTTGCTCACCGCCCGTCCCCCAGCGCCTCGGCGAGGGCGCGGATGGCGAGTCCCACCGGGCAGAATGGCAGATGTGGCTCTTCGCCCGTCGCGTACTCCTCATCGCCGCCACAGAAACAGGGATGCTTTCCGGCCTCCGTCACTCTCCGCGCGGCCTCGGCCAGGCGGGCGTAGTCATGACGCTCGGATTGGTACATCCCGCACCGCTGACATACAAGTGCCCAGTCGTGCTCTTGCCCGGCTGAACAAGGAAACTCGGCCTCGACGTGCTCACTCACCGCGCGCCTCCTGTCCGGCGAGGGCTGACCACCGGGACGGCACCCGCTGTGACGCCACAGGGGTGGACACGCAACGTAAGATGGTCGCCGGAGGGTCGCGGCCGCCCCAGCCGTGCCGGTCCCAAGGCCTCTGCGGGTCGTGTCCGTGGTGGTCGCCTTGGCGCATCCGTGCGTGCACCGAGGGAGGTCCCGGGGCGTGAGGTGTTCGGACCGGTGAGGTCCGGGCCCCTTGCGAGCGGAGCGGGCGCGTTACCTCCGACCGATCAGGCGGCACCGTGGTTCCCATGGAACCCGCGGATGACGCTGTCTACCGTGGCCTCGTCATCCACGAGAGGGGAGCCCAGTGCCCAGGCGCCTCACAGCCATGTTCGCCGTCGTCCTGACCGTCGTGCCCCTGCTGGGTCACGGGACCGCCGTCGCGGCCGCGCCCACCACGGCCGAGCTCGATGCCGCCGAGTCCATGGTCGAGGGGCTCATCAACCGCCGCCGCGATGCCCGCGACAAGCGGGCCCTCCGCCATGACTCCCGCGTCGCCGCCCTGGCGCGGGCCAAGTCACAGGACATGGTCGACCGCAACTACTTCGACCATGAGGACCGGCGGGGTCGCTACGCTGAGTACTACCTCGATCGTGCCGGGGTGCACTTCACGCGCGTGGGGGAGATCATCGCGTGGGGGACATGGGACGGGGACCTGCTCGAGTCCGCCGAGGAGGCCGTGGACATGTGGATGCACTCGGCACCCCACAAGGCGCAGATCCTCTCCGGCAACAACTACTTCGGTGCGGGCGTGGCGACCGATGGACGGACCTGGAAGTGGACGGTGATCTTCATCACGGGTCGCGACCACACCGACCCACGGGCGAGCCTCACGTCGGCGCGGGTCGATGGCCACACGGTCACGGTCAAGTGGACCGGATACGACCCGCGCCTCGTCACAGGGACCGCTGGGCTGCGTGGGTATGACCTCGAGCGTCGAGAGCTCGGCGGGGAGTGGAAGCGCATCCGTAACCTGACCCGCGACCGTTCGTACGTGCGGGAGCTGTCGTCCGGCAGGACCTACGAGTTCCGGCTTCGTGCCAGGGACAGGGCCCGCAACATCTCGCGGTGGACCGAGCCCATCAGCGTCACCATCCCCTGACGGACCGGGCACGCAGCTCGCGGTCACCGGGCGAGGGCCGCGCCGGTCTGGTCAGGCCGACGTGGTCGACAACGGCAGCACCGGCTCGAAGTCCTCCTCGCGCGCGACCCGCGCGCCGGTGCGTGGGTAGACGAACAGGGTCACCACCAGGGCCACGATGGCGAGCACGCTGGCGACGCCAAACACCGCTGTCGCCCCGATGCGCTCGTAGATGATTCCACCTCCGACGTTCGCGATCACCGCGGCCAGCCCGAAGCCCGTGACCTGGTAGAGCCCCTGCCCCGTGGCCTGCAGCCGCGGCGGGAGCAGGACGGCCATGGTGAGGACGTTGCTGACCCACAGACCCGCGAAGGCAATGCCCGTCACCGCGCGGACCGCGATGATGACCATGGGGTCGGTGACCACCACGAGGGTCGCGAGGAACACCGCGTACAGGAGCACGCAGCCGGCCACGACGATCCGGATCCCCACGCGTGCGACCAGGCCACCGACCAGCAGCATCGCCGGGATCTCCACGAAGGCCGCGACCGAGACGAGCAGCGCCACCTCCTCCGGGCCAGCGCCCAGGTCGACGATGCGGAGCGACAGGAAGGTGTAGCTCGAGGCCATCCCCACATGAACGAGGAGGATTGCCGCCAGGACCCCCCACAGGCGTGGCTGCAACCGGAGCGCGACCGCGAACGACCCTCGTGCGGCCCTGCCCGCATCGGCTGCCATGAGGTCAGCCCGGGCCACGTCGGGTGGCAGCAGCGCGGTGACGCCGAGCACGCAGGCCAGTGCCGCACAGAGCACGAACGCCGCGTCGTACCCCGTGACGCCGTACAGCGCACCCGCGAGCAGGGACATGACCGCGAACGAGAGCGACATCATCACGCGGATCCGGCCGTACTGCCGACTGTGGTCGGTGAGCGCGTTGACGACGAGTGCGTCCGTAAGGGGGGCCCACGCGCTGTAGAACGCGTAGAAGGCGACGAAGGCGACGACCGCGACGAAGCCCGGGGCGGGTGACCCTGCGATGAGGGAGGCCGCCGCGGCCCCGAGCGCCGACACCGCGAGTGCGCGCCGGCGCCCAAGGACCACGTCTCCGATGTGGCCCCACGCTGGGACCGACACCACGAACGCGACCGAGGTGACCGCCAGCAGGGCACCGATGGCACCGGGACTGGCCCCGCGCCCGGCGAGGATGACGGCCACGAACGGGAGGAAGACCCCAACCGTGGCGCCGTTGAGCAGGGAGATCGCGCGGATGGCAGGCATGCCCCACGATGCTACCGGTGTTCCCGACCGGGCTCGCGGGTCATCGCGTCGGGCGCCCCATCGGGCGCCCCGTCAGCGCAGCAGACCCAGCTGTCGCGCCTTGGACACGGCTGCGGTCCGCGAGGTGACGTCGAGCTTGGAGAAGATGTGCACGAGATGTGACTTGACCGTCGTCTCGGTGATGAACAGGTCTCCCGCGATCGCCGCGTTGCTGTGGCCCTCGGCCACCAGGCGCAGCACCTCAAGCTCGCGCGCGCTCAGGCTGGTCGTCGGATGGCGCATGCGCTGGAGCAGGCGGGCCGCGATCACCGGTGCCAGGGCGCTCTCGCCGGCGGCCGCGGCCCGCACGGCGGCGACCAGTTCGTGCGGCGGCGCGTCCTTGAGCAGATAGCCGCTCGCCCCTGCCTCGATGGCGCCCAGGATGTCGGCGTCCGTGTCGTAGTTGGTCAGCACCAGCACGTACGGCGGAGCATCGAGCGCGCGGATGCGGCGGGTCGCGTCGACGCCCGTCAGCTCGCCACCGAACCGAAGGTCCATCAGCACGACGTCGGGGTTGGTCCGCTCCGTGGCCACGACCGCAGCCTCCGGGTCGTCGGCCTCGGCGACGATGGACAGGTCCGGCTCGGTCTCCAGCAGGGCGCGCAGCCCGGCCCGGACCACCGGGTGGTCGTCAGCCAGGAGCAGCCTGATCATGTGGTCGTCACTCCCATCGCGCCGGGCAGTCGCACCAGGAGCGTGGTGCCGCGTCCCGGCTCCGACTCCACGCGGGACGACCCGCCCAACTGGCCCGCGCGCTCCGCGATCGCCGTCAGGCCGAAGGAGTCGGTGACACCCGCGGCCCGGTCCACCTCGACCGCCCGCGCATCGAAGCCCCGACCGTCATCGGTGACCGACAGCAGGACGTCCCCGGCCGCACGCGTGAGCTCCACGGTGACCGTGGACGCCCGGGCATGCTGGATGACGTTCGCGACCGCACCCTGGGTGATGCGCAGGATCGCGGTCTGTGTCTCCATGGGCAGGGTCAGCGTGTCCGACGCGACGACGCGCACCTCGAGCCCCGCCGCCCGCCACTGCGTGTCCGCCAGACGTCGGAGCGCCGCGACCACACCCTGCCCGTCGAGATCGGGTGGCGTCAGCTCCCGGATGAACCGCCGGGTGTCGGCCAGGCTCGTGGCAGCGGTCTCGCGCGCCATCCGGATGTGGCCGACGCCGGGCCCCGCCGGATCCGCCCGCTCCGCGGCATGGAGCAGCAGCTGGATGCTGGCCAGGCCCTGGGCCACCGTGTCATGGATCTCCCGTGCCAGGCGTGCCCGCTCGGCGAGCACGCCCGAGAGCCGCTCCGTCTCGGCCAGCCGGTCCTGCGTCCGCAGCAGGTCCGCCAACAGCCGGTCTCGCTCGGCGGCCTCGCGCGCCAGCATCCGGTACCCCCACGTGACCAGCAGGGCGACCCCGGCGCCCAGCAGCGGCCCGATCACGATCGCGGCGCTCCAGCCTGTGTGCAGGCCGAAGCCCACGATCGCGGCGCCCGCCGTGACCAGGACTGCCAGTGTGCCCCATCGCCCGAGGATGTGGAGCTCCACGAAGAACAGGCCGAACGCCACGTACGCGGCATCGGGCGTGCAGACGAGCAGCAGGAGCCAGATGCCCACCACGGCCGCGAGCCAGGCCAGGGCCAGCCACCCACGTCGCGCCGCTGCGGTCCCGGAGGCCGCCACGCCCCCCAGATACACCGCGAGGAGGAGGACGCCGAGCACCATGGTCGCGGCGCTCGCGGGGGTGGGTGACGTCACCGAGCGCGCGAGCACGATCGCGGTGGTCGCGAGGACGAGGGCATGGACGCCGGCCCGGACCACGCCTGGCACCGGCGAGAGGTTCGGATGCGTCATCAGGGTCCCGAGGTCGCCCTCCATGCCGTCCATGTGCGCCGGCCGACGGACGACGACCGACCCGCGGAAGGTAGCGGCCCTCGCGTGTGGCCGCATCCATCGAACGATGGGTGCGGCCACCCCCCGAAGGATCGCTGAGGTTCCCCCGGACGCACGATGCCCGCGTGCCCGGGGACCGTCAAGGTGGACGGGCACGCCCGAAGGGGGCGTGACGTTCATGCGGAGGCTGGTGCGATGTTCGTCGGATGGCGCGAGATCCGGTTCGCGAGAGGCAGGTTCATCCTGATCGGGGCGACCGTCATGCTGATCACGGTCCTGGTCGGGTTCCTGTCCGGTCTCACCGGCGGGCTCGCCATCCAGAACGTGGCGGGCGTCCTGGGCTGGCCCGCGGACCGGATCGTGTTCGCCGCGGGCCCCGGCTCAGCGGCCGCGCGGACCTTCGCGGACTCGGAGGTCAGTGCCGAGCAGGCGGCGGCCTGGGCGCGGACGCCGGGCGTGCGGTCGGTCCATCCCGTGGGGGTCAGTCAGACGAGGGCGCGCTCGGCGAACGCCAGCGCCCCGGTCGCCGTGTTCGGCGTGGATCCCGGCTGGGTGCCGACCTCCCCCACGCTCCCCGGTGCGATCGGGCTGTCGTCGGAGGCCGCCCGACAGCTGGGCGTGGTCGTGGGCGGGTCCATCGCGATCGACGGGCGAGACTACACGGTGGAGAACATCGGGGGAGACTGGTGGTACAGCCATTTGCCCGTCGTCCAGATGACCCTCGCCGACTGGCAGGCCCAGGCGCCATCGGGTGACGCCTACGCCTCGGTGCTGGCCGTGACGGGGGATGCTGACTGGCCTGGTGCCGACGACGCCACCGGGACGAGGTCCAAGGCCACCTTCGACGCGCTGACGGCCATCCCGGCCTTTCGCTCGGAGACCGGCTCCCTGCTGCTGATGGTGGCGATGCTGTTCGCCATCTCCGCCCTGGTGGTGGGCGCCTTCTTCAGCGTGTGGATGATGCAGCGGAAGGGGGACCTCGCGATTCTCAAGGCCCTGGGTGCGTCCACCTCGTCGCTCGTGCGGGATGCGCTGGGCCAGGCCCTGGTGGTCCTGGTCGCGGGCATCGGCACTGGCCTGATGGTGGTGGTGGCGCTCGGCGCCACGGCCGGCTCCGTGCTGCCGTTCCTGCTCAGTCCGCTGACCACGCTCGTGCCCGGCGTGGCGATGCTGGCCCTCGGCCTGCTGGGCGCGTCGCTCGCGCTCCGCTCCGTGGTCACCGCGGACCCCCTCACCGCGCTCAGCGCCAACCGATGAACCCCGCACGACAGGAGGCTCCGATGCTCGAGCTCGATGACGTCACCCTGAGCTACCCCGATGGCACCGGCCGACTCACGGCGGTCGACCACGTCACCTTGGCCGCCCATCGCGGGACGGTGACGGCCATCACGGGGCCCAGCGGCTCGGGCAAGTCCAGCCTGCTGGCCGTGGCCGCCACCCTCATCCGGCCGGACTCGGGCCGCGTGCTGATCGACGGGCTGGATGCCACGGGGCTGGGTCCTGGGGATGCCGCGCGACTGCGACGCGAGCGCATCGGGATCGTGTTCCAGCGTCCGAGCCTGCTGCCTGCCCTGACCGCGCGGGAGCAGCTCCAGGTGATGCGCGAGCTGGGCCCCGGCAGGTCGCTACCGTCACGGGCCGAGGTCACGCGCCGCGCCGACGAGCTGCTCGATGCAGTGGGCCTGGCGGATCTCGCGGGTCGTCGCCCGGCGCAGTTGTCCGGTGGGCAGCAGCAGCGCGTGAACATCGCCCGAGCCCTCATGAACGAGCCGCGGGTGCTGCTGGTCGATGAGCCCACCAGCGCCCTGGACTCGGAGCGCGGAGCCGCGGTCATCGACCTGATCCTGCGGCTCACTCGGGAGCAGGGGACCGCGACCCTCCTGGTCACCCACGACCGTCTGCACGCGGCCCAGGTGCACGGTGAGCTGCACTTGGTGGACGGGCGTGTGACGGACGGGCGCCCGGGCCGCGTGACGGGCGCCCGGGCCGCGTGACGGGCGCCCGGGCCGCGTGACGATGACCTCCAGGCCCGTGTGACCCGTGTCCTCGTCGCTTGGACCAGGACACCTGTCGACCCCGGCCTACCGCTCCAGCATCCGCTCGATGCCGTCGAGGATCACGTCCAGCCCGACCTCGAACTCCGAGGCGTAGGACGCGCCCGATGCCAGGAAGTCGATGGCGACCTGCGCCATGCTCGGATACGCGTGCGCGGGCAATCGCTCGAGAAAGGCCTCGCCAGCGCCCGTCCGCCCGTCCGAGTCGTCGAACGGCAGGCTCTGCTCCTGGAGCGCGAACCCGTAGATGTAGCTGTCGAGCAGGCTGTAGGCGCGACCGGCCATCCGGCTGGAGAAGCCCGCCGCGAGCAGGGCGGTCAGGACTGCCTCGTGGTGTCGCAGGGTCGCGGACCCGGGTCGAGCCCGCGACTCGACCAGGCCGAGTGCCCACGGGTGGCGCAGGAACGCGGCCCGTGCCGACTGGGCGCGTCCGCGCATCGCAGCCCGCCAGCCGTCCGTCTCGGTGGGCAGCACGATCTCCGTCACGACCAGGTCCACGAGACCGTCGAGGATGTCCTCCTTGTTCTGGACGTGGCGATAGAGCGACATCGCCTCCACCCCCAGGCTCCGGCCCACGCGCTGCATCGTCACCGCCCCGAGCCCCCCGCGGTCCGCGAGCTCCAGCGCGGCGGCAAGCACCCGCGCCCGACTGAGCGGCTCCCGATTCGCGCGTCCCCGGCGGGCGGTCCCCTTCATGTCCGACTCCTGACCGTCGAACGGTGCTTGACCGCTCGCTGGGCCCATGGTAGCTTATGGCTTACGCTTATGTCATAAGCATCACAGGCTCGGCGGCACAGCCGTCACGCAGGCGCACACGCCGGGCATCGGCCGAGAGGAGCTCAGATCATGACCACGACATCCGTCACCGCGGCCGTCGAGGGGAGCCAGGGCGCCCATCAGGAGGCCGCTCGGACTGCCGCTCGCGCCGACACCATGCGGGCGGTCGTCCGAGACCACTACGGCCCGCTCGGCAATCTCGTGCTGCGGCAGGTCGTGAGGCCGCGCCCGGGGCCCGGGCAGGTCCTCGTGCGCACGGTGGCCGCGTCGCTGTTCGCGGGCGACATCTTCGTCATCCGAGGCCGACCACGGATGGTGCGCCTGTCCGCCGGGCTGCTGCGCCCGCGTCAGCCGATTCCCGGCGTGGACGTGGCCGGCGTCGTGGCCGAGGTCGGTGGTGGCGTCACGGACCTGCGACCCGGCGACGAGGTGTTCGGCTGGAGCAGCGGCACGCTCGCCGAGTACGTCTGCGACGACGCGGACCACTTCGTCGTGCGACCCGAGCGCCTGACGCTCGTCGAGGCCGCGGTCGTGCCGGAGACCGGCATGACCGCGCTCCAGGGCCTCAGGGACGCGGGCCGGATCCAGGTGGGTCACCGGGTGATGGTCATCGGGGCGTCGGGTGGCGTGGGCACCTTCGCGGTCCAGATCGCGAAGGCACTGGGAGCCGAGGTCACCGGCGTGTGCCGCAGCCGGAACGTCGACCTCGTGCGCTCGATCGGCGCGGACCACGTGCTCGACCACACGCGGGACGACCTCGCGGCGCTGGGCGGTGGGTATGACGTCATCCTCCAGGTGGCCGGCACCGCCACGCCCGGTCGGCTGCGGCGTCTCCTGGCACGCGATGGGACGCTCGTGCTGAGCAGCGGCCAGGGACGCCTCAACGGCGTCGACCGCATCCTCAAGGCGCTCGTCACATCCCCCTTCGTGAGCCAGCGCCTGGTCACGTTCGTGACCCGCGAGAACCGCACGGACTTGCTGGAGTTGCGTGGCCTCATCGAGACCGGCAAGGTCAGGCCGGTCATCGACCGGTCGTTCGAGCTTACTGATGCTGCGGAGGCTGCCCGTCATGTGGCCGAGGGCCACACGCGTGGCAAGGTCGTGATCACGATGCCGACCTGAGGGCGCGCTCCGAAGCGGAATGTGGCGTGGCATCATCGGCGGGGTGCTGGCGTCGCATGAGGAGGGTGGTCATGGAGATCTCGATGAGGGCCATCGGTTCCGGGATCGACCATCCGGAGGGCGTCTGCTGGGACCCCTCCGGGGCGATCGTGGTGGGCACCGAGTCGGGCGAGGTGCTGTGGCTCCACCCGGACACGGGGGCGGTCCAGCAGTCGGTCCGGGTGAGCGATGGCTATCTGGGTGGTGTCGCGCTCGACGCGCGTGGTCGCGCCTATGCCTGTGACACCTCGACCCGCAGCGTCAACCGCGCGGACCCGGCCACCGGGACGGCTGAGCCATACAGCCACGGACCCGCCGACCGGCCGTTCGTGACGCCCAACTACCCCGTCTTCGACCGGTCCGGCAGGCTGTATGTGTCCGACTCGGGGGAGTGGGGGAAGGACGACGGGTGCCTCGTGGTCATCGAGCCGGACCGCACTGCCCGGGTCGTCTCCACCGAGCCGGCCGCGTTCACCAACGGGCTCGCCCTGTCACCGGACGGCGCCCATCTCTACGTGGTCGAGTCGTCGCTGCCAGGCGTCTCTCGCGTGCCCCTGCGCCCAGATGGGTCGGCTGGGCCACGGGAGCTGGTCGTGGAGCTACCCCGCACGGTGCCGGACGGCCTCGCCTTCACCCACGATGGCCGGCTGCTCATCTCCTGCTATCGGCCCGACCTGGTGTACATCTGGGACGGCTCGGCCGCGGAGGTGCTCGTCGAGGACTGGACGGGCCTGCTGCTCTCGGCGCCCACCAACGTGGCGTTCGGCGGAGCCGACCTGGGACGCCTGCTGAGCGCCAACCTCGCGGGATGGCACGTGACGGAAATCGAGGCGGGCCTGCGTGGCGCGCCGCTCCACTATCCGGACCTGCCCTGAGTCACGAGTCGGTGTCCTGAGCGCGGGCGCGCCATCCGATCAGCCCTTCAGCCCGCCCGATGCCAGACCCCGGATGAAGTACCGCTGCCCCAGCAGGTACAGGATGAGCATGGGCAGGCTGGCCAACAGCATCCCGGTCATGGCCACCGGCACGTCCGAGTTGTAGCGCGACCCGAAGACGGTCACGCCCACCATCAGGGTGCGCATCTCGTCCCTGGGCAGCAGCACGAGCGCGATCAGCAGGTCGTTCCAGACCCACAGGGCGTTGACCACCACCAGCGTCGCGATGGCCGGGGCCGAGAGCGGCAGCATGATGCGTGCCAGCACGGTGTGACTGGGCGCCCCGTCGATGCTGGCCGCCTCGATGAGCGGATGCGGGATGGCTCGGAAGAAGCTCGTCAGCAGGAACACCGAGAACGGCGTGAGGAGTCCCGCATACACGAGGATCACCCCCGGGTATGTGCTGGTCAGCCCCAGGCGGGTCAGCAGCAGGAACAGCGGCAGGATGAGCACCACCGGTGGGATGACCATGAGGGCCGAGACCAGCGCCAGCAGCATCGTCTGGCCGCGGAAGCGCATGCGGGCGAACGCGAACGCCGCAGGTGCCGACACGACGAGCGCCACCGTCACCGACCCACCGGCCAGGATGATGCTGTTCAGGAGCCACGTCCCGAAGCGGCCACCCCGCATCGCCTCCTCCACGTTGGCGAGCGTGGGCAGGGACGGCAGTCCGATCTTGTCCGCGGAGTAGTCCGCCTGCGTCTTGAGCGCGGTGAGCACCACGAACACGCTGGGCAGCAGCACCATCACGGCGGCCGCCACCAGGACCAGCTCCTTGATGAGCGTGCCCCACGACGGACGCCGCCAGCGCCGGCTGGGTGTCACTCGATCTCGTCGAGGTGCGACTGGGCCCGGACCCGGAACAGGGGGATGATGAGGATGACGGTCACCGCGAACAGCATGACCGCGACCGACGCCGCGACACCCGGCAGGTTGCCCCGGAACGCGAAGTTGAAGATGTACAGCTCGATGATCTGCGTCGCCGTCCCGGGCCCACCGCGGGTGACCACGTAGACGTAGGCGAAGACGGCCGACAGGATGGTGATGACGCTGATGATGGTGTAGAACTCGATGACCGGCTTCAGCTGCGGGGTCACCACGTACCACAGCCGGCTCCACCAGCCCGCACCGTCGATGCGCGCCGCCTCCTCGATCTCCTCGTTGAGCGCGGTCATGCGGGCGCTGAACAGGATGATGCCGAAGCCGACCTCGCGCCACAGGATGATGCCCATCACGGTCCACAGGGTCAGCGAGGGGTCCCCGATCCAGTCGAGCGCCAGGGCGTCCAGACCCGCGGCGCGCAGCGCCACGTTGAGCGCGCCGTTGAGCTGCAGGAGGTTGCTGAACACGGCGAGGATGTAGGGGATGAACACGATCGTCCGATGGGCACGCCAGCCCGGCACGCGGTCATGGAGGATCGCGGCGACCAGCAGCGCGCTGACCACGAGGATGGGCACCGCGAGCAGCAGCAGGAGACTGTGCGTGACCGCCTCGGCGAACATCGGGTCGCGGAACACACTGGTGTAGTTGTCCAGGCCGATGAACGGCCCGCTCGCGCCGCGGATGCGCCGGGTGCTGAAGTCGACGACCGCCAGGAGCGGGTACGCGAACACGAACAGCAAGAGCCCGATCATGGGCGTCAGGTAGAGCCAGGGCGTCAGTCGGGATGTGCGCAGCATCGTGGGGTCAGAACGTGCTGGTCAGTCCGCCATCCACGATCAGCGTCTGGCCCGTCATGTAGCGGCAGTAGTCCGAGGCCAGGAACACGGCCGTGCCAGCCACGTCCTCGGGCAGCCCCGTGCGTGCCATGGGCACCTTGCGGCGACCGACGTACCAGGTCTGGAACTCCTCGGTGGTCGTCTCGTCCACGCCGTTGACCACGGACATCGGCGTGCGCATGAAACCCGGTGCGATCGCGTTGGCCGCGATGCCGTACGGGGCGAGCTCCACCGCGAGCGACTTGGTGAACGCGATGATGCCGCCCTTGGCCGCGTTGTACGCACCCGCCTCGCCACTCGCGGCGAGGCCTTGGATCGACGTGATGCTGATGATGCGACCGGACCCGCGCGTCACCATGTGCGGTGCGACGAGCTTGGCGCCCATGTAGACCGCCTCCAAGTTGACGGCGATCTGTGCCCGCCAGTCCTCGAGCGTGTCCTCCAGGATGGTCCCGTACCGCGCGATGGCGGCGTTGTTGACGAGGATGTCGATCCGCCCGGTGCGCTCCACGATCTCGTCCACCGCCAGTCGATAGGCTGGGTGGTCGGTGAGGTCGAGGGTGAACGCGAGCGCCCGGCCACCCGCGTCCTCCACCAGCTGCCGCGTCTCCGCGACCGTCTCGGGGGCACGGTCCAGCAGGGCCACGATGGCCCCCTCTCCCGCGTACTCCCGCGCGATCGCTCGGCCCAGGCCCTGACCCGCCCCGGTGATCAGGGCGACCTGGTCGGTCAGCAGGCCGCGGCCCATCGCTCGTCCCTCCCGGTCAGGCGACGGCTCACCACCCGGGAGCCGTCAGCGTACGGTCGACCGCTGCCGTCAGAGTCCCAGGTCCTGCGCCCAGGTGGTGTAGTTCTCCAGCAGGTCCGGGTTCTGCTCGCGCCACTTCTGGGTGACCTGGTACGCGTTGTCACCCGCCTGCTCGCCCGTGAACTCGCCGGAGACGATCTTCTGGGAGTTGACGAACATCGCATCGGTCCAGAACAGGGTGGGCATCAGGTTGGAGATGTAGGGCACATGGTCGCCCGTGATCCAGACGTCCCAGATTCGGCGCAGCGTGGGGTCGGTCACCTGGCTGCCGTCCCAGGTGGCGTCGGAGGGGAACTGCTTCACCTGGTCCCAGATCGCCTGGACACGCTCAGGCGTGTGGAGGAAGCGGATGAAGTCGGCCGCCACCTCCTTGTTGGCGCTCTGCGACGAGATGCCGATGCCCTGGGTGTCAAAGATGGGCTTGCCGGCCATCGCGCCCGTGCCGAACACCGGGAAGGTCATGGCGCCCACCTTGTCGGCGCCCAGCTGTGCCTGGGCGTTGGGCACCAAGGGACCCACGATCTGGGTCATGGCGCCCTTCCCGGCGCTGAACAGGTCGATGCCCGGGTAGAGGTCGATCGAGTTCATGTCGTCGTTGAAGTAGCCGGCGCCCCATAGCTCGGCCAGCCGGGACCACCCCTCGTAGTACTTGGGCTCCCGCCAGTCCAGGTTGCCTGCGAACAGGTTGACGGCATCTGCGGGAGAGTCGAGGTTCTGCCCGGTGGCATGCCCCACGTACCACTCGCCCCACGGGCCGTCCTTCAGGCCACCCACGAGCGGGGTGATGCCGGCGCCCTTGAGGGCATCGCACGCGGCGAGGAACGAGTCCCAGGTGGCGGGCGGCGCATCCGCATCCAGGCCGGCCTTGTCGAACAGGTCCTTGTTGTAGACCCACAGCAGGGGCACCGCGTACCAGCCGGCGCGATACTGCTTGCCTTGGTACACGCTCAACGGTGTGGCGTTGGAGTTGGCCAGGAGATCGTCCGGGAGCAGCCCGTTGAGCGGCTCCACGTAGCCCAGCCAGACGCTCTCCATGTGGTAGATGCCGTTCCAGAAGTACTGGAGGTCCGGCGCGGCGTTGGCCGCGGAGGCCGTCTGGAACTCCGAGATGACCACGCTCGTGTCCTGGAGCGTGGGCTCGATGGTGTTTCGTGTGAGCGGCGAGGGCGAATGGACGCTGCGCCTGAAAGACGGCGATCTCGAGGTCGTCGAGGGCATGCAAGACGACGTGATCATCCAAGTCACGGTCTCCCCCGAGGACTTCAAGCCGATCTTCGTCCAGAGCGCCGTGATGCAAGAAGGCGTCGAGATCAAGCCCGACCAGCAGGTGATGGCGTTCAAGGCCCTCACCATCGACGCGGAGCGCGCCAGCGGCTACCGGTACGGTCACCGGGCCTACCTGGTCCAGTTCCGGCGCCGTGGGGCAGGCAGTGCGCTGGTGGACCCGGTCCCGCTGCCCGACCTCAGCGACCTCG
>WBZO01004165.1_pt2 | contig 13608 bp, 15 predicted proteins | sample 5204261 | NCBI WGS metagenome assembly WBZO01 (sample SAMN12412400, study PRJNA552823) | activated sludge metagenome | isolation source: activated sludge from anammox sidestream of wastewater treatment plant... | place: USA: North Carolina | collected 2017-09
CGCCGTGTACATGCACGCCAACCAATGGCTTCAGCACGAGCAAGGGTGCGATCCATGATCGGACCGCACCCTGTATTTCTCCGCAATCGAGTTTCTCGTCGCAGCGGACTTCACCGCCAGCGAAGTGGTGAACGCCGTTACGGGGTGATGGCGATGGTGCTCAGCAGACCGGGGTACTGAGCCCGGAGCTGATTGCCGGTAGGCGGTTGTCCAATGATCATCACGAAATAGGTGGCGTCATCGGTTGCAAACGCCCATGAATCAAGCGCAACCGGCACGCCCTGGATCTGGACATCCACCGACGCCGTCTTGGTGGGTTGTCCCGCAATGGGATCACCATCCACAACCATGGTCGAATCGACTGGGGCCAACGGGGACATATTGTCGACAATCGTCGTCGTGGGATCAGTTCCGGCTGGGAGAACCGCCATAGCGATTGCCAGACCGCTCGCATTCCCCCATTGCCCAGGCGCCTGTTCATGGAACCCTGCTGGCAAATCGACCGAGATGGATGCGGTGCCGTCGGTATTGGATGCCGTCGCGAGGAACGGCGTCAAACTCGGACAGTCAATGCGAGGGATGGCACCCTCGGTTCCGCGCTGGGTGAAGAACACGAAATCGCGGTCTTCCAGCACCGACCCGAACACCTGGGTGAAGTCGAACGCCGCGGCCGGATATGTCACCAAATCCAGGCCGTATCCACCTGGTCCGCCTGTTCCGACGAATACCGGCGTACCAGGCTCAGTGTTACTGGACTTGACATGCACAACAGCGAGTTGAATGGTTTCAGCGCTGCCGCTTGCACGGGACTCTGGCACCGAGACATACCCGCACTCGGATATTGGGGCAACGACCTCATTCACGCCGAGGCTCGAACAGTCAACGGCGGTATAAGTTCCGGCAGGAACGGGAGATGCCTCCTGGGCCATTTCCGCAGCGACGGGAGTTGCTTCCTGAGCGGCTACCGCGACGCCCTGGAAGCTTGCGAACAGAACGACCACGATGAGACTCATGTACAACTTCATTCGGCAAACCTCTCTGCGATGATATCGATCGTGTTTGAAAGATCGGTATGGTGCATCCGGTCGCATGTCCGATCGTGCATGCACCGGTTGAGCCTATGCCGCTTGCGGGGCGAGCGCCTGGCCTCGAACGCGCACTACCTCGGCTCGCGCAAACTCAGCTTCCGGGGTGTTGTAGCCGCCTGATTCCGCCAGCGCCTCGGCCAGGTCGGTCGCGGCCTCCAGCACAAGCTCCGGTGACTTCTGGTCCCGATAGCCCTGGGCTGATTTTTCGTAGTGCTTGCGATCCTTGCGAATACCGCTCAGCGCAGTAAGCTCGGCCTCAGTAATCGTTCCCTGGGCCACTTCCGGCGCCATCAGGTCGCGTATTCACGAGCGTTCTCCTCCCGCCACCTTCCGCCCCAGGGCGATAATAATGACTAGCTCGACGAGGCCGAGGACCAGCATCACGACCATGGCATTCACCCCGGCCGATCCGGCCAGCGCCGCCGCGGCATCCCACACCCCGTGCACCAGCATCGCCAACAGGATCAACCCGAGTCCCAACCAACGCTGCGGCCTGGTCGTAATCGTGCCGACGAGGTACACAAGCCCCGTACCGTAGATCGATGAGTGCCCTGCTCGACGCGGGTGTTGTTTCGGAACTCACAAAACTCACACCAGTTGATGCGACTATCGGTTCTTCTCGGTGTCAGTCAGCTCTGGGAGAGGAGGTAACTGGGAACGCAGGAGGGAGGATTTGGCTGCAGAATGCTCAGTCCCGAGGAGCGGAACGCTTGATCGAGAAAATGCGCTCGATGGGTATCTCGAACCCGGGCAGGACGTCCTCACCGTTGAGTGTTTGCGATTCACCGAGTACTTTTGGTTCCTGACCGAGCCGGTGGACGGTGACTGTTCGCCGTTCCGGATCGACCCACCAGACCAGGGGAACACGGGCACGTGCATAGAGCGCCTGTTTTCTTTCGATGTCGGACCGTTCATCGGTCGGCGAGATGACCTCGACGGCAAGATCAGGCGGAAGGGGATAGAAGCCTCGCTCAGGGAAGTCCTCCGGGTATCGGTCTGGACGGAAGAATCCAATATCAGGAGCGACAACGGTGTCAGGGTTTGTGGCCAAGACAAACCCCGATTCAGAGTCTGATACATAGCCGAGACCGTGCATATCGACGTAATTGCTGATCGCGGTGCTGATTCGAATCCGAATGAGACCAGTCTTGATGCTGGACGGCGACACTTCTTTTCGCACCCCTTCCCAAAGCTCGAAACGAGCGTCGCTCTCCAACGTCAGTAATTCTTCCGCGGTCATCAAGTGGGTTGTGGTCGCCATATCGAATCCTTACCGGGTTGAATCGCACGAGTAGAGTAGCATGCACTGTTCTCGATCGGCGTTTCCGTTACCAATCCCCAACCGATCCATCGCGGTAGTACGACCGCTGCGGGATTTCCTGCTCAAAGGGATGCTTCCGCACTTCGTCTTCGTTGATCTCGATGCCGAGCCCCGGTTTCTCATTGGGGAGGACGATGCGTCCTTCCTTTTTAATGGTGTAACCCTCCTGCACGACGTCCTGCCGCCAGGGAACATCCTCGGTGACAGTTTCACAGATGATGTAACTTGGCTGAGAAAAACCAAACTCCAGACTGGCTGCCGTGCTGACTGGTCCCTGCGGATTGTGAGGCGCCAGCGCGATGCGATGGGCTTCGGCCAGCGCGGCGATACGACGCGCTTCGGACAAACCGCCGCAATGGGTGATGTCCAGCTGGCATATCTCGCAGCCGCGCACATCGAAGAGCGCTTTGAACTGGGCCAGGTGAGTCATTCGCTCACCCGTGGCCACGGGAGTGGTCAGACTGGCGTTGATATGCGCCAGTCCCTCCAGTGATTCCGGCCAACAGGGTTCTTCGAAGAAGTAAAGACCGAACTGCTCAAGCGCCTGACCGAACCGGAGACCCATCGCTGGGGAAGGTCGGGCGTGGCAGTCGACCATGATGTCGATGTCATCTCCGACGGCATCTCGCATGGCAGCCACATTGTTGACTGCCCACTGAATGGGACGGTTGCCTTCGATTGGCGCCGTTTCCGGCACCGCCATCGATTTGAACGCGGTGTACCCATTTTCGACAGCGGCCTGGGCGAGTTCTCCGAAGCGCTTGCTGTCGTCACGACCGGTTTCGTAGAAATCCTCCAGCTTGCCGCCGCCGAGATGGGCGTAGGTGCGGATGTGATCGCGCACCGGTCCGCCCCAGAGTTTGTGACAGGGCATGCCGGCGACCTTTCCCATGATGTCCCACAGGGCGAGATCGATCCCGGCAATCGCGGTCGAGCGAACGATGCCGTTGCCATGCCAGAAATGCTGGCGATACATGATCTGCCAGAGGTGCTCGATTCTGGTCGGGTCTTCGCCGATCAGGAGCTGACTGAGGTCCTCGATCGACCCCACCACGCCGCGGGTGTGCCATTCCAACGTGGCTTCGCCCCAGCCGATCAGACCAGGTTGATCGGTCGTGATCTTGACAAAAATCCAGTTTCGCATCCGCGCATTGCATACAAGGGTTTCGATTTTTTCAATCTTCACAGCTCACACTCCTTTGTCGTCATCGTAACCGGTTTTCAGGCGAGAGTCGTGACCCGATCGGTATGATTCCAGGTCATGCCAACGTGAAGCCAACTGGAATCATATGCGCGAGATTGTCTAGTCAATCTGGACACTGGGAAGGATGATCTTCCAATGGAATGGCAGTTCGCCAAGGCGAAAACCAAGTTCAGTCAGGTCGTTACGCTGGCCCTGAAGGAGGGACCTCAGAGGGTGAGGCGGCGCGATGGCGTTGTGATTGTTCTTGCCGAGTCCGAGTATCAGCAGCTTATTGATCAGCGACCCACCGTCAAAGAGCACATTTTCAACATTCCCGACCTGACAGGGGTCGACCTGGAGCGCGATCAATCACGGATGCGTGACGTTGATCTGTGAACCTGCTGCTTGACACGAATGTGCTCTCCGCGCTGGCTCGACCAGCTGAGAATCCGCGCGCACTGGCGTTCCTCTCCGGATTTGCGCCAGCCGATTTCTTTGTGAGCGCAATCACCCTGGGAGAATTGGAAAAGGGATGGCATCTATTGCCGGAAGGAAGCCGCAAACAAGCGCTTCGCGAGTGGATATCGGTAACTGAACAGCAATACGCTGCCCAGATTCTGTCGGTCGATGCGGCCGTTGCTCGTCTGCGGGACGAGTTAACAGCGCGAAGTCAGCGGCGTGGCGTAGCGATCCCAATTGCTGATGGCCTGATCGCGGCGACCGCGGTGCACCACGGCTTGCGGGTCGTGACCCGCAACACACGGTACTTCAGCGAGAGTGGCGCTCAAGTCATCGAACCCTGGCAGGAGAACTGACGTCGTCGCGCAGAGCAACTGCACTGGGGATCACAGATCGTCGAACGTCGCGGTCGGTCGCCAGCCGAGCATCGCCGTGGTCCGGGCCACATCGAAGCGGCGGCAGCCTTCGTCGGTGGCCATGATGTGGAAGGGCTGGAAACCCTGCAGGTCGGCAGCCAGGGCCAGGTTGCAGGCCTCAGCGAGATCGTAGCGACAAACGAAACCAAAATAGTCGCGATCGTCGCGACTGAGCCGGTCGGTGAAGCGATGCAGATTCAAACGACTGTCGACGATGACCCATGGGCGCAGAGCGGCAATCGTCATGCCGTGCTCCACTGCGTACTGTTCGGCCAGCCGCTCCTGCAGGGACTTGGTCAGGCAATAGAGTCCTTGAAATCGGTGGGGAAGCGCGGCGTGGATCCATGGAGTCTCGGGCCAGTAGTCCTCGATCACCGCTCCGCTGCTCATCAGCACGAAGCGGTTGATTCCTTCTCGCCTGGCCGCCCAGAGAAGATTGGCCGTGGCGACAACGTTGGTCCGCATCAGTAGATCGGGGGCATCGTCCTCGCCGGGGACGGGTCCCATGGCCATGTGCACGACAGCGTCGATTCCCGCGACGGCACGTTCGGCGTCGGCGGGATTGGTCAGGTCGCAGATGATCGTTTCGCCGTCGCGCGGCTGGGGAGATGGGCGAATGTCGGCGCATCGCAGCCAGTGATCGCGTCCCAGGACTTCGACGCCGCCCAATCCAGCGAATCCGGCAGCGCCGGTGAGGAGTACTTTCACAAACACACGTCCTTTGAATCCTGACCATGTTTCACGAACCACGAGAAGGGTATCAGGGAAGTCTTCGCGCTGGACTCGGCAGCGCCGAGTCCGGGTTCGTCCCGTCGCGTTACACCGAATCGGCCGCGCTTGGTCCCCTCATGTAGCGCAAGGCGAAAACGCTCGATTGCCCAGTCCGTGCACGGCAATCCGGCTGATGAATGACGCCGGATTGACGATTGGGAAATCAGCTCATCCCTTCAGCGCTCCGACCGTCAGACCTCTGGTGATCTGGCGCTGCAGGAAGAAGAAGATGATCAGGACGGGAATCATGGTCAGGGTCATTCCGGCGAAGATACCGACCCACCGGCCGGAATAGACGGCTTGCTGGTCGAGATACGTCAGGCCGAGGGTCACGGTGTATTCCGATCTGGAGCGGATGAACAACAATGCGTAGAAGAACTCATTCCACCAGGTCAGGAAATTGAGAATCAGCAATGACGCGATACCCGGCCGGGCCAGTGGCAGCATGATTTGCCAGAATGTCCGCAATGGCGAAGCGCCATCGATGGCCGCGGCTTCCTCCAGCTCGAAAGGCAGCGTCTTGTAGAAACCGGTCATCACAAAGGTATTGAACGAAACACCACCCACCGAATAGAGCACGATCAGAATCATGTAGACATTGATCCAGTCGTAGCGCTGTCGCAAATCTTCGACGATCGAAAAGAGGGGAATCGCCGTTAGCGGATAGGGAATCATGATCCCCAGCAGGAAGAACATCAGGAGTGGATGGCTGAGCTTAAAGGGAATCCGGGCGATCGGCCATGCCGCAAAACAGGCCAGGGTCACACTGCCGATGGTACCGGCGGTCGTCACGATCATGCTGTTCAGAAACATCCGGCCGACACCCTGCTGCCACGTGTCGCGCCAGTTCGACCAGTGCAGAGTGTCCGGAATGTGCCAGGGCGGAAACATCAGGATATCGGTATTCGATTTGAGCGAAGTCAGCACCACCCAGCCAAAGATCACGATGGTGAACAAGCAGTAGATGGTCAGCAGGATATAGATCGCCGTGAATTTGAACGCACCCGGCGGTGTCAGTGATTGCTGAGCAGGAGTCTGGGGAGGCGAGGCGTTCGTCATCGATCAGACCTTCCTGACGGTCCGTGTCGCTGCACCGGAACTTCGAACCGGGGGGTCAACCGGCGCATCTCAGTATTCCACCGCTTCCCGCATGGTGACCCGGTTGACGGCGAGACTGAGCAGGAAAATCGCGGCGAGCATCGCCGTAGCCAACGCAGAGCCGTAGGCCCACTTGAAGTCATTGAACGCTACGCGATAGACATAGGTAACCATCACATCCGTCGATCCCAGCGGACCGCCGACGGCAACCGGGCCCGTCATGACGAAGATGAAGGTAAACGCCTGCAGCGCCTGGATGATCCACAGCACGAGGAGGATGCGCAGCACCTCCCAGAGCAGGGGAATCGTCACATACCGAAACACCTGCCAGTCCCCAGCTCCATCGATTTTGGCTGCATCCGGAAGGTCGGGGGGGATGCGATCCATCCCGGCGGAGATCAGCAAAACCCAGGTGCCAATGCCATGCCAGATCGCAGCGATGATGATGGCAATCAGCGCCCAGCGTGGACTGCCCAGCCATGGCACCGCCAGTTGTTCGAGACCCAGACTCTTGAGCAGCGGATTGAGCAGACCCTGGCTGGGGTTGTAAATCCATTTCCAGATCAGACCAGCCACACTGGCGGCGATCACCACCGGCGCCAGAATCACAAATGAGAACAAGCGCTTGCCGCGCAACGGTTGCTGCAGGGCCCAGGCGATGCTCATGGCGGGCACAAACAGGAGGACACCGCCGATGATCGTCAAACGGATGGAGTTCTCCACCGCGTTGTGGAAATTACTGTCCTGCAGCAGGACATCGTAATTCTGCAGTCCGATCCACGTTTTCGGATTGCCATGTCCCTGCCAATTCGTGAAGCTGTAATACACAGTGAGTGCCAGGGGTACGAACATCACGAGAACGTACAGAATCAACTGCGGCAGGATGAACGGCAGGATCAAGCGGCGTCTGGCCTGCTGAAACAACAGGGGCTCCTAGCCTTAGGCGAAGCGGGAGCGGCCGAGCCGCTCCCGCCCATGCGGATTGCCGATCAGGTCATGATCCCGCGTCGCGGACCTTGCGATACTCGTCCAGATTCGCATCGATTTTGGCGATCATCTCCTCGGCGGTCGACTGCCCAAGGAAGAGCGCCTGCACCGGCTGATACCAGGCTGCCCACAGCGCGGTATCCCAGTGAATTCCGTAGTAGTAGATGATCGTTTCATTCGTCGCCGATTGCTCGACGGCCGCATCGAGTCCCGACGGGCTGGCCGGTGGAGCGACACCCTTGACGGTTGGAATGAACGATAGCTCCGCCGCGGCGCTGGCCTGATTTTCCGGAGTGGTCCACCGCCGCACGTATTCCACCGCCAGCGGGACATTCACCTCATGACTGGTCGATTTCTCGGGATTGGCCACCGACCACATCTGCGCGGTGCCAAACATCGCCATCTGATCGCCTTCGCCGCCTTCGTACTGCGGAAAGTCGAACACACCAAGTCGGTAATCCGGCGGAATGACATCCTTCATTTCTGACGAAAGCCACGACCCCATGTGGATCATTGCGGCCTTGCCCTGGAAGAAGAGTGCCTGCGCGGTCGTGAAGTCGGCCCCTTCGAACCCCTCCATGAACCAGCCATTCTCCGGCAATTTGGCGATCTCCTGAGCAGCCAGCAGGAAGCCGGGATTGTCGGCGACCTTCGCGTCACCGTAGACAACGGCTTCGACCGCCTCGCGGCCGACGATTCGCTGGGTCATGCGGTCCCACCAGTGGCCGCAGTAGACATCGGTCGGACCGGAAACGCACACCGGTTTCATACCGGTTTCGCCGCTCTTCGCGTCGATGGCCGCGCAAACCTCGAGGAACTCAGCCCACGTCGTCGGTGGGGTCAGACCCAGGTCCTCGAAGGCCTGGACGTTGTAGTGCACCAGCATGAGCACCATTTCGTAGGGAATACCCCACCAGGCACCGGGGGTGGCGCTATCGGCGCGGGTATCGACAGCGAATGACTTGGCGCTTTCCGTGAAGGTATCGCCCCAGGCTTCACCGGACTCGAGGGGTTCAGCGGTGTAGGGTGTGAGATCGACGACGAAACCGTTATTCACCCAGTCCCAGGTGGGAGGAGCCTGATTGCTCCAGCGGCCGGTATCGACGTCGAGTGGGTCGCCATTTTGCCAGCGCAATGCGCGGGCGGAATCGGACGCGGTATTGGCAAACGTATACGTTATCTCTGTGCCCTCGTAGTCGGCTTCCAGCGAATCGCCAATCATCTTGGCATGCTTGAACCAGGGATGCGGATCTTCCTGCAGCACACCGACTTCGATCGGACCGCCGACGATCTCACCCTGGGCGGTCAGGTGTGGCGCACTGTAGCCAGTCAGCGAGATGCCACTCATCAGCGCCGCGCCGCCGGCGCCGAATTTGAGCGCGTCGCGGCGGGTGAATCCATGATTGCGGAGAAATCCGGGGTCAGTCAGGTGCTTACCACGTCGGTAATCGTTCACGCCGTTCCTCCTGTACGATCAGTGGACCGACGGCTCATGCCGCCGGCACATTCCGGATACAGCTCAGGCGCGCTCCTGTTCGCTGGTCCTCCCAAGACATTGGACATTCGACTGAAGACGTGCCTGTCGGTACTATACGGCATCGCTGGATACTGTCAAACGGGATGTTACGGGCCAGCGCAGCGGGCCTCGAGATCGTACAACGGCACCTGGAGGATGTCGGTCTCGCCCATCTCCCTTCCTATTAAGAGGAAGCAAGAGACGCACACGACTGGCGCCTTGGTCTTTCCGCCTGGATTGATTCCAATCGGGCGATCGGTTTGGATGACGGGATCTCCTGCCTGAAGTCGAATATCTGGCGCCCGGCGCGGTATTCGGCGGTCAGGGTCGGTATCCACAGAAAAGGGTGTGTCCGGCACGCGACCACGCCACATCGACCCCGACATATCCGACCTCCCGCAGCCAGGTGAGCTGATCGAAGATGGTGTCGGGGTAGTCACCGGCGTTTTCTTCGGGCGTGTTCTCGTAGTAGTTCCAGCGCTCGTTCATAAAGGCGCGATAGGCGGAGTCGTCACCGGCAAAGGTGTTCGACTGCATATTGACCTCGTTGGCCCAGGCCAGCCCGAAGTGACGGCGCGACCACTCGCCGGCCGGTTCGATGAGATCACAAACGAGCAACGCGCCTCCCGGCGCGAGTTTGTCCAGCAGGTCCGCATAGAGTTGCTGTTTGGCCGGACCGTGCAGGTGATGAATGGTCAGCGAGGAAACGATCGCTCGCAAACCGTCTGGGAGGTGCGTGCGCCAGGCGGCTTCTTCGAGCACGAAGTGCTCTACCGCCGCGCGATTGCCAAACGCGACCAGGGTCTTCCGCGCTTCGGCGCGCATCGTTTCCGAACCGTCGAGCGCGATCACCCGGGCTCGTTCGTAGCACTCCAGGATTCCCGCAGCCAGCCAGCCGGTTCCGCACGCCAGTTCGACAACCGTGAATTCGTCGTCGGGCCAGGCGGGAATCAGATCGATGAAGGCCTGTTGCAATTCATCGCGACGGGGGGTGTATATCCGGCCGAGATCGATGAAATGGCGGGAGTGCTCTTCTTCCCAGAATGGCAGTGCAGGTGAGTCGGACACGGGTTACCTCAAGCGGTGAAGCGAGTATGTGCGGAGTGTAATCGAGTCGCCCGGCAGCACGACTCCCACAGTCTCCACTCCTGGTCAGGTGAACGCCGTCTACCACGGTAGTGCTCCTGCCCCGGTCCGAAATATGCATCACTGGCGCGGTCGGGATCGTGCGCGGTGAACCGAGTGTCACCGGCAGCCGACGCCCGATGCTGGTGCCGGATGATCGCCGCGCTGACTGCATCCGGCAGACCGATCAGGAGTGAGTTTGCCTCTGACAGACTTGCGTCGTATTGAACAGGAACGACGATGAACGGAAAACACCTCGATTCACTCGCGAGAAGCATGTGTCGCGGCTGCAACCGACGCCAGATGCTGAAAGGACTCTTCGGCGGAGGCGTTGCGATCGCCACAACGGCATCCCTCCGCAACCCGGCATCAGCCCAGCTGTCGTCCAACCAGCCGGAGGGAGCTTCATGCGATCCGACTTTGCTGGTCCCCTGCGCCGATGGACGCTACTGCTGCGCACCAGGAACCGGAATCGGCATCTGCATGCCTGAGGCGAGCTGCACGCCTGACCTTCCCTGCGACCGCTATGGTGACTGCCCGGGCCGTACGAATTGCTGTGAAGGCACCTGTAGTGGGTTCGATGAGACCTGTCCCGTACCGGCGGATGATGACGATGACGACAGCGGTCCCACGGCGGATGACGATGACGACGACAATGGCAGCACGCCACCAGCCGCCAGCGATGATAACGGGGAAAGCAATCCACCAGAGGATGCCGCTCCGATCAATACCCTGCCCGATACGGGGTCTGGTCCGGCCGTGCACGACGCGATCGGCAGGCTCGGCGCCACATTGGCGGCCAGCGCCGCAGCGGTTGCAGCAGCCAGAGCGCTACGATCGCCACGGACCGAAAGAGACCGGCCCTGATCGATCCCACCAGTCAGCAGACACTGGAGCACCCGAGGCGAAAGCCTCGGGTGCGTTCTGTCTCACCACCGACAGTCGTGCAGCCAGTTGTTCATGGTGAGCTTGCAGCAACGCTTCGGCGCCTGGGCACTTGCATTTATGTTCACAAACATGGTACAAAACGCTGAACGTGAAAACCTTGTGTGGCGGGATGTATATACGTGGGGGACGGGGCCTTGGACGGAAACAAGTTCGATTCACTTGTGCGAGATCTGGGGAGAGGGAGTAGTCGGCGGCAGGTGCTGAAGGGTCTGCTTGGTGGGGTTGGTGCAGCTGTCGCCACGACGGCTGTCAGAGACCAGGTAGCGGCGCAGAGCATCGGCGAGTGGCAGTCCTGTGACATCAATGCGGAGAATCCTGGATGCGAAGGCGACCTGGAGTGCTGTTCTGGCGGCGCGAATTACGGTGGCATGTGTCTGTCCAGTTACTTTTGCGCCAACTATGAGAACATCCCGTGCGAGAGCGATGCCAACTGTCCGGGCAGAGTGGTGTGCTGCGCCGACGGATATTGCGCGAATCCGCCGATCGGATTGGATTGCGGCGACCGTGGTACGAATGGCGATGATGATGACGACGACGACGGTGCGCCAACCACCACGACGATGGCCCCGTCGGCGGATGATGACGACGATGACGCTCCACCCGCGGATGATGACGACGATGACGCTCCACCGGCGGATGATGACGACGATGACGACGACGGGGGGAGCAAACCACCGCAGGGCACCGGATCGATCAACACCCTGCCGAACACAGGTTCCGGTTCGACCGCGAGCCGCAATCTGGCCCAGCTCGGCGCCACATTGGCAGCCAGCGCCGCTGCGGTTGCAGCAGCCAGAATGTTGAGGCAGCAATCTGCTGAGGACGAATCGACGAGCTAGCGTCCAGAAAATTCGCAAATGAAGAAACACCCGGACAGTCACCTGCCCGGGTGTTTCACATCTGTCAGGAAGCCAGGGGGCTCGCGGGTACCGGGTCTATGTCAGAAACTGGGTACTGGCCCATCCGGACACGCCGGCATAGGTCACCGCCCGGAACCCATTGGTAACCTGATCGCCGCGCGCGACCTGGCTGTTGGCGGGAATGACCTTCAGCACTGGCGCCGTCAACGACGGTGCTGAGCGAAGATTGAGATTGGCCGTCGCCACAAGATATCCCGGTTGCTGACCGCTGCCGCCCGGATTGATGTAGTCGATCGACACCCAGCCGGTCTGCTGGGCAAATCCCACTAACCGGTAGTTGTTCGAGTACTGGTCGAAGAGTTGCACGGTCGTGCCAGCAGGGAGCACGCGGAGAACACCATGGTTGACTCCAGGACCGGAGCGCAGGTTGACATCGTCGGTGGTGTAGCCGTTGCCGGTGTAGACGGGAACGCCGCTGCTGCCGCCATTGGAGACTGTCAGGAAGTCCTTGTGCGCCCAGCCGACATTGCCGGCGTAGGAGACTTTCAGGAAGCCGTTCTGCTCCGGACCGGCCGCTGCCACCAGGCCTCCCTGGGGGATGACCAGCATAACCGTCGCGCTGAGACTGGCTGCCGATCTGAGATTGAGCGCCGCCGTGGTGCGGAAGTAGCCGCTGGCCAGCGTGGCCTGAGCGTCAGCTGCTTCTGGTCGTGACGCGATCAGGCCCATCGACGCGACAGCCACGCCTCCACCGGCGATCGATCGCAGGAATGCTCTGCGTGTAGAAACACCAGAAAATCGAATAGTCATTCAACAATACCTTTCCATTAGAGCGTATGTACTCAACGGTGGTGCTCACCACCAATTCCAATTGGGAGGACACCTATCATTACCCTGGCCACTTGGCCGACATTGATCCGGAATGCGCTCCGGTGCGAATCATTACCGTTTGTGCGAATCCTCCCCGATTTCTCCTGCGTGTCTTACCGGCTCATACCGGGCACAGACTGATAGTAGGAGGTGGGAACTGGTTGGGGAATTGCGATTTTGGCGTATTCCGGGAGCGGTAGCGGTGTCGCAGAAAAATACGCCGAACTACCTGCCCGCAGAGCGGAACCAGCGGGGGCGCTCATGCGTCATGCCACAGAAGCGGCGTTCAGCGAAGCCCCGCCTCCCGGGCCCGAATGATCGCTTCAGCTCGGTCGGCGACCTGGAGTTTGGCGTAAATATTGCTGACGTGATTGGCCACCGTTTTGGGGGCGATGAACAGCGCGGCGGCGATGGCGGCATTGTTTCGACCCTGGGCCATCAATTCGAGGATCTCGCGTTCGCGATCGGTGAGCGCCGGAAAGAGCTCCCTTGCGGATCGGGATGGGACAGCGAAATACGTCAGCACACGACTGGCCACTCCGGCGCTGAACATCGCCTGACCCGCTGCCACCGATCTGATCGCCCGCAGCAGTTCCTGTTCATCACTGTCTTTCAGCACATAACCACGGGCCCCGGATCGCAATGCGGCGAAAACTGAATCATCGTCATCGAAGAGGGTGAGCATCAGAATCGCAATCGCCGGTGCTTCAGCCAGAATCTCTCGGGTGGCTTCGATGCCGCTCTTCCCCGGCATCTGCAGGTCCATCAGAACGAGATCAGGTTGCAGGGAGACGGCCATCGTCACAGCGTCGTCACCATTAGTTGCTTCGCCAATCACGGTAATGTCGTCAGCAGCGATCAGCATCGCCCGCAGCCCGGTCCTCGCGGCAATCGGGAAGCGGTCGAGCCAGGCCGAGAACACAGCCACCGCGTCGGTGTCGGCGACCGGCGGAAGCGGTGGTGCCG
>WBZO01005116.1_pt1 | contig 13602 bp, 13 predicted proteins | sample 5204261 | NCBI WGS metagenome assembly WBZO01 (sample SAMN12412400, study PRJNA552823) | activated sludge metagenome | isolation source: activated sludge from anammox sidestream of wastewater treatment plant... | place: USA: North Carolina | collected 2017-09
AAGCCCTCCTCCTCTTCTACCTCGGTGCCGGGCACCGCGTAGACGCCGCTGAACCAGCGGTGGAGGTCGAGGTCGGCGCAGCGCTTGCTGCAGAACGGGCGGAAACGCACCTGCCTGGGCTTGCCGCAGATCGGGCAGCGTTTCACGCGGGCGATGTCGGCATGCTCGGTCATCGCATGGATATGAGCATCGTCCGCCGAACGGCAAGCGCCCGCGCCGGCCGCTTCAGGATCACGCCGCGTTGATCCAGCCGAAGCGGATCGGATAGCCCTCGCCGGCGAGCAGCGTCGTGGTCTCGTAGAGCGGCAGGCCGACGATGTTGGTGTAGGAGCCGACGATCTTCACGATGAAGCTGCCGGCGATGCCTTGCGCCGCGTAGCCACCGGCCTTGCCGCGCCATTCGCCGGAGGCGAGATAGGCTTCGATGTCCTCCTCCGACAACCGCTTGAAGCGCACGCGCGTTTCCACCAGGCGCTGGCGGAACGCGCCCTTCGGCGTCACCAGGCAAATCGAGGTATGGACCCGGTGATTGCGGCCCGACAGAAGCCGCAGGCATTGCGCCGCCTCGTCGAGCAGATCGGCCTTCGGCAGGATGCGGCGGCCGACGGCGACGACGGTGTCGGCGGCGAGCACATAGGCGCCCTCCAGTTCGTCGTCGACCCGCACCAATTGCAGCGCCGCCTCCGCCTTGGCGCGCGCGAGGCGGTTGGCGCAGGCGCGCGGCAGTTCTCCGCGCAAGGGAGTCTCGTCGATATTGGCCGGGCGCAGCGCGTCGGGCTCGATGCCCGCCTGATTGATGAGGGTGACCCGCCGGGGAGAACCGGAGGCCAGGACGAGTTTGGGCCGGCCGATCATGTCATGCGCCGCTTGAGCCGCAGCGGGCCAGATCGCCCGCAAGGATCGAAGGAGGAGACTACTTGAAGCGATAAGTGATGCGGCCTCGGGCCAGGTCGTAGGGCGTCATCTCGACCAGCACCTTGTCGCCCGCCAGCACGCGAATACGGTTCTTGCGCATGCGGCCGGCGGTGTGGGCGATGATCTCGTGTTCGTTCTCAAGCTTCACGCGGAAGGTCGCGTTCGGGAGCAGTTCGGTCACCACTCCGGGAAATTCCAAGAGTTCTTCTTTCGGCATCCGTAATCCAGCGCTTCGACCGGGCGCCGGTCCAGCACCCCCGAATTTGGGGGCAACCTAGCGGAATCACCTTCATTCGACAACTGGCTTGCAAGATGCACGACGTCATTCCGGAAGCCGCACTGATCTCGGGCTTGCCCGAGATCGGCACTTCATCCGCTCAAGTCGGCCAAAGCCGACTTGAGGCGCGGCTGTCCGGAATCTATGCATCGTAAAGATGGATTCCGGGTTCCAGTCACCCAAGTCGGCTTTGGCCGACTTGGGTGACTGGCCCCGGAATAACGCCTCGGCATCACTCGTTCCCGCTGCGCATACCGGCAAAGCGGTTGCGAATGCGCGTCATGAGCTGGTCGCGCACCGCGCGATAGGCGTTAAGCCGCTGCTCGCGGCTGCCTTCCTGCACGGTCGGATCGGGGGTCGGCCAGTATTCCACCTCCACGGCCGCGGTACGCGTGAGTTCGAGCGCACGGTGATGCGCCTCCGGCGACAGCGTGACGATCAGATCGAAATTGAGCCCCTCCCAGTCGTCAAGCTCCTCGAACGTCATGGGCCGGTGCGAGGCGATGTCGATGCCGATCTCCTCCATCGCGGCGATCGCAAAGGCGTCAAGCGCGTCCTTGCGCACGCCGGCGGAGGCGACATAGAGCCTGTTGCCGAACAGCTGCTTGAACAGGCCGGCCGCCATCGGCGAGCGCACCGAATTGTGCCCGCAGGCGAACAGCACGGCTTGCGGCCGCCCGGGTGGCATGCCCTCGACCATGCACGCCTCAGCCCTTCCAGTGCAGCACGCAGATCAGCGTGAACAGGCGCCGCGCGGTGTCGAAGTCGAGCGTCACTTTGCGCTCGAGGCGTTCCATCAAAATCTTGGAGCCCTCGTCGTGCAGCGCGCGGCGCCCCATGTCGAGCGCCTCGATGCGGTCGGGCGTCGCGGTGCGGATCGCCGCATAGTAGCTGTCGCAGACCATATAGTAGTCCTTGACGATGCGCCGCAGCGGCGTGAGCGAGAGAAGATGCGCCATCACCGCCTTGCCGTCTTCGCGGCGGATGTCGAACACGAGGCGGCTTTGGTCGATGCTCAGATGCAGCGCGAACGGGCCTTCGGCGTCGCCGTGCGGCGCAAAGGTGTTCTCTTCGAGCAGGTCGTAGATCGCGACCGCGCGCTCGTGCTCCACGTCCGGGTTGGAGCGGCCGATCGAACCCTCGTCGAGCGTCACCGCCACGAGGCGCTTTCGCGAACGTTCCGGCTTGCGGCGCGTCGGGCTCATCGCGGATTGAACCGCATCGCCACCGAACGGGCATGCGCGGCCAGTCCCTCGGCCTCGCCCAGCGTGATCGCGGCGGGCCCGAGGGTGCGCAACTGCTCGGGCCCGCATTTGAGGATCGAGGTGCGCTTCATGAAATCGAGCACGCCCAGGCCCGACGAGAAGCGCGCCGAGCGCGCGGTCGGCAGCACGTGGTTCGAGCCGCCGACGTAATCGCCGATCGCTTCGGGCGTATGGGCGCCGAGAAAGATCGCGCCGGCATTACGGATGCGCGAGGCGAGATGCTCGGCATCCTGGCTTTCGATCTCGAGATGCTCGGGCGCGATGGCGTCGACCAGCGGGACCGCATCGGCAAGCTTTTCGACCAGGATGATGGCGCCAAAATCGCGCCAGGACGCCGCCGCCACCTCGGCGCGCGGCAGGGTCGCAAGCTGCGCCTCGACGGCGCGCGCGACCGCGTCGGCCAGCGCCGCATCGTCCGTCATCAGGATCGATTGCGCGCTCGCGTCGTGCTCGGCCTGCGCCAGGAGGTCGCCGGCGATCCAGTCGGGATGCCCGCTCTTGTCGGCGAGGATCAGCACCTCGGAGGGGCCCGCTATCATGTCGATACCGACCTTGCCGAAGACGAGGCGCTTGGCCGACGCCACGTAGGCGTTGCCGGGACCGACGATCTTGGCGACCGGTTTGATCGTCTGCGTGCCGTAGGCGAGGGCCGCCACCGCCTGCGCGCCGCCGACGCGATAGATCTCGTCGACGCCGGCGAGCTTCGCCGCCGCGAGCACCAGCGGGGCGAGCTTGCCGCCGGGGGCCGGCACCACCATGACGATGCGCGGCACGCCCGCGACCTTGGCGGGCACTGCGTTCATCAGCACGGACGACGGATAGGCGGCGGTGCCGCCCGGCACGTAGAGACCCACCGCCTCGATCGCGGTCCAGCGATGGCCGAGCTCGACACCCAGCGGATCGGTGAAACGATCGTCCGTAGGTCTCTGCCTTAAGTGATAGGCCTCGATCCGGTCGCGCGCCAAAGTGAGCGCGTCGAGTGGGCGGCGATCGCAGGCGGCCCAAGCCGCCTCGATCTCATCCGCCGTGATCCGCAGGCCGATCCGGTCGAGGTCGACGCGGTCGAATTTGCGGGTCAGCTCGATGAGGGCGCGGTCGCCGCGCTCGGCGACATCGGCAATGATTGCGCGCACCGCTGCTTCGACATCGGCCGAAACCTCGCGCTTGGTCGCCAGGAAGGCGCGGAACCGTTCGGCAAAATCGGCGGCGCGGATGTCGAGGCGGATCGGCATGGATGCATCACGCCGGGCCTGCGGCCGCCCGGGCTATCCGCTCAATGGCGCGCAAGGGGCTGGTTCGTCAACCCCGGATGTCGGTCCGCTCGTCGACGTGGACCGGTCGCACGTCGGTCGGCCAGGCGGGCCCAAGATCGGCCAGCTCGGCTTCCAGACACTCGACGTTGAGCCGCAACATCCCACCGCCGGAGAAAAACAGGGTCACGACGCCGCCCGGCGCGTCATTTTCGTCGAACTCGACAGCCAACAGATTAAGCACCGCATTCTTGCCGGCCGGATCGACGTTGCGGCACTTGCAGCAGGTCACCCGTTCAAACCGCAGCGCGGAGCGGCAGCGCCGCAGCTCGCACGGTGTCCCCTCGGCGGCGAGCCAGTCGAAGCGGTCCACACCAACCACAAGCCGCTTCTCCTTCGGCCGCCAGATCACATCGGAGACCTTGACCGTGGCGTCCTGCAGGTGGGCGGACACGACCTCCAGGTCGTCCTTGTCAAGCGCGACAAACTTTACCGGCTCCATGACACGTTCCCTCAGGTCCCCAACGCTATCGGGTAGCTAGGAAGCATAACGAGACGGCGCAAGCGGGGACAAACCGATCATCTCGCCACTACCCCGCCGCGGCTTGAGCGTGCTGTTTCCGGCTCGCAGCCAAGCTTAGCGCTGCACCATCCGGACCAGGACATCCTTGACCGGGTTTCGGGTCCAGGCCGCCGTGACGAAATCGCGATGGCTGATGCCACCCATTGACAAGAACGTGGCTGTACCCGCCTTCAGCGGACCGGAGAGTTCGTCCTGAATCGGGATGCCCTTGGCCTTGAGCATTTGGGCGAGGTCGTCGTCGCGGCGCTTGTTATGGGTCGTGAAGGCACTGATGAAGAATGCGTGGCGGTTCTTGGCGATCCACGAGGCGAATTTGTCGAGGTGCCCATAGAGGGCATCCATCAGCACCACACCGGTCACCCGCTTGCCGAGCCCGCCGATTTGCAGGCACCACGCGGCGGTCTCGAAACCTCCGCTGTAGGCGACGATGACCACCGGCATGTTCGCAAAGGCGTCCACGCTGCGAGGATCGCCATAGACGCGGGCCAACTGCTCGGCCGCTTCTGCCATGAAGCGCTTGAATCCGTCGCGCTCCCAGAACTTGCCGGCGCTGGAATCGGCGGCATCGTAAGCGAGCTGCGGCGCAACCAGCACGGCATTGGTGCCGGACTCGGTGATCTGCTTGGGCAGCAACTGGCGGTCGCGAACGTCGCGCTCGAGCGTCGCGCCGTGACCATGGAAGAACACCACGATGACGCCCGGCTTACGCGCGTCGAAGCCGACGGGCACGTGGACCAGCACCCGGTTGTCGCTATACCGGCTTGCGTTGCCGCGCGGGCTCTTGCCGGAATAGGGGAACGCCGAGTTGTCGAATCCGATCAGGCGGGTGTTCGCCTGCTTGATCACTGAAAGACTCTCCGGCACCACCGGAGACAGCGCCGCGACTTTATAGGAGGTCGGCGGGATCCTCACCGGACGGTCATCAGGAATTGCACGTGCGATAGGAAGAGCCAAAGGCGACTGACGCGCGGCCTGCTGGGGAGCGAACGCCAGCGATGGGGGAGCGAATACGATCTCGCGCGCGGTCTGCGGGGCGTAGCCTACCGCCGCATACCGGTCCGCGAATGAATCCCGGGGATACCGGTCCGCCGTCGACTCGCGGGGAAACCTATCGGCAAATGTGTCTTTGGCCTTCGATGAATCCGCCCCGGCGGCACGAATATCGCGCGCGATAACGGTTTCGCCCCCACTGAGGGCCGCGTACGCCACCGGGCGTTCCGGCTCGGCGATCAGCTTCGGCTCGGACGCCCCGCAGCCTTGCAGAAAGAGGGATGCGAGCAGTGCAAGCGCGGCCCCTGCGGCCGGCCGGCGCCGCCACAAAATCGATCCGCGCGTCCCCGCAAAATCGCGCGCGTCACTGATTTTCGGGATTTTCGATCCCGCTGAAATCATCCCCTACACAGTTCCAGGCTCGACGGGTCGGGTGCAGCAAGCTGCGAGCGCCACGGCCACGTCTATCTTGGAACTCCCCAATCTTCCCCAAGAACATTGAAAACACTGGAATATGTCGTCATTGTGAGCCCGTTCGCGGCAGCTTGGCGGCAAATTCCTGAATTCCCCTGGAATTCAGGGGGGCGGACGGGCTCTCCCGCGACCGGGACCCTGCCGGTCTGGTGTATCAGGCAGACTGGTGAAATTTATTAACGCTGACGCCTAGACCGACGGTTCCGGCGTAGTAATGCCTTGTTCACGATGTCTGGTGCGACCAAGCGGGTGGGTGGTAGCGGGCAGAGGGTGCATGACTCCTGTTGAGGTTGGAAGTCCGGCCAGCGTGGCGGCCGTGCCGAAGGTTGGCTTGACGGTCTCCATGCTGACGGCGACCGCCATCGTCGTGGCCGACATGGTCGGGGTCGGGGTGTTCACCAGCCTCGGATTCCAGGTGCAGGGCCTCCCGTCCGGCTTCGCGCTGCTGCTGCTCTGGGTGGTCGGCGGCGCAGTCGCGCTATGCGGGGTCTTCTCCTACGGAGAACTCGCCGCCATGTTTCCCCGCTCGAGCGGGGAATACAATTTTTTGCGGGAGACCTATCACCCGGCGGTCGGCTTTCTCGCCGGCTGGCTGTCGGCCACGGTCGGCTTCGCGGCGCCGACGGCGCTTGCCGCCATGGCGTTCGGCGAGTACGGCAAGGCAATCGTTCCGGGCGCCCCGCCACTCCTGCTCGGCCTGGGCGTGGTCTGGATCGTGTCCATCATCGGGCTGCGCGGCATCCGCCACAGCGGCAGCTTTCAGATAGTCTGGACCCTTCTGAAGGTGGCGCTGATCCTCGCGTTCCTGATTGCAGGATTTGCTCTCGCCACGCCGCAGCCGATCTCGTTCGCCCCGTCCCCCGCCGATTCGAAGTATATCCTGAGCCCGTCCTTCGCGATCAGCCTTGTCTTCGTGATGTATTCGTATTCCGGCTGGAATGCCGCGACTTACATTGTTGGCGAGGTGCACGACCCGCAGCGTAGCGTCCCGCGTTCGCTTCTGCTCGGCACAACAATCGTCATCATCCTGTATGTCGCCCTGAACGCACTTTTCCTTTACGCCGCGCCGATCGACAAGCTCGCCGGTCAGATCGACGTCGCCGTCATTGCCGGCAAGCAAATCTTTGGCGACCTGGGCGGGCGGATGGTCGGCGGGCTGATCTGCCTCGGGCTTGTTTCCTCGATCGGGGCCATGATGTGGATCGGCCCGCGGGTTACGGCAACGATGGGCGAAGATATCCCGATGCTGCGGATATTTGCCCGTCGCTCGCAGAATGGAGTGCCGACCGCCGCGATCCTGTTTCAGATGACGGTCGCGACGCTTCTGCTCCTTACTCAGAGCTTCGAGGCGGTGCTTGAGTTCATCCAGTTCGCCTTGTTGTCCTGCTCGTTTCTGGCCGTGCTTGGCGTCATCGTACTGCGTATCACCCGGCCCGGTTTGCCGCGGCCCTATCGCGCCTGGGGATATCCGGTAACACCGCTCATCTTCCTATCGGTGACGGCATTCATGATGTACTACCTCATCAACGAGCGCCCGGTGCAGTCGCTCATCGGCGTGCTGATGATGGCGTCCGGCCTTGCACTCTATTTCTTGTCCCGCGCCCGGGCATTCCAAGTTGCAACTCCCACGTGAGCTCACACACATGCTTCAACGTAGAAAAACGATCGGCGCGCTCGCCGGCTTGTTGCTCATCGCGGCGGGGCCCGCGCTTGCAGCCGATGCTCCTTCGCCAAATGATACCGCGCGCTTTCTTGCCGGCTTGGAGCCGGCCGTCGACTCTCCGCTTGCACGGCTGACGAAGGACGCTGGCTGGCAACAGCATGCCAACGCCTTCAACGCCGCATTCGGACGCGTCGATCACGAGCAGATGGCGAAGATTCGTGGCTGGTCGAGCGCGCACCTGACTGCGCCACGACCGACCGTCTTCTACATGTTCAGCGGTCCCGACTTTCTCTACGCCAACGCTTTTTACCCCAAGGCCAAGACCTACGTGCTGGCCGGTCTCGAACCGCCCGGCGACGTACCCGACATCACCACCCTGCGCGGATCGATCGCACCGGACCTTGGCCATCTCCGCAACTCGCTCCGGTGGATCCTCAATCACAGCTACTTCATCACGAGCCAAATGGGCTCGGACTTCCACCGCGCACGTTTCAGGGGGACGCTTCCGGTCCTCTACGTATTCATGGCGCGTTCGGGCAAGACCATTCGCGAAGTCACGCGCGTGAAGCTCGATGAGGACGGCAAGCTGCAGCCGGATACCGGTACCGCCGGCAAGCTCCCCGCGCGCGGCGTCAAGATCGTGTTCGCGGGCGACGACGGCGAGGAACGGACGCTCTACTACTTCAGCACGGACCTTTCGAATAAGGGCGTCGACACGAGCAAGTTCCTGGAGTTCCTCCGCACGTTGGCCCCCGGGGACGGCCTCGTAAAGAGCGCATCCTATCTGCCGCACAACCCCGGGTTCTCCAAGGCGCGCGAGTTTCTCCTGACCAACAGCGCCGCGATGGTGCAGGACGATACCGGCCCGCCGCTCTCGGCCTACGACCCCAAGATTTGGGACCTGCAGCCTTACGGGAAATACGTCGGCCCGATTGCGGTCTTCCGCGGCATGTACCAGTCGAAATATGCCACGCTGTTCAAGAATGCTTCCCCAATCGATTTCAGCCTGGGTTACCGGTGGCGGCCGAATCAGTCGAATCTGCTGCTCGCCGTCAAGAAGACGGGAGTTTCGATGGCCGAACGGCCGGCTGGCTCGGCGATGGAGCAATAGGCGGCTCTGTTGGTTTGCCACCGACGGCGGTCCGGCTGCAATACGCATGTGAGCGCACACAATGCTTCCTCGTAGAACAATGATCGCGGCCATCGCCGGTCTGTTGCTTGTTGCAACCACCCCTGCGCTTGCAGCGGATTCAGCATCTCCAAACGATACGGCGCGCTTCCTCGCGGGCATGCAGCCCGCCGCCGATTCGCCGCTCGCACCATCGACCAAGGATGGAAACTGGCAACAGCATGCTCGCGCATTCGACTCCGCCTTCCAGCGCGTCGACAACAGCCAGCTCTCGCGCATTCGCGCCTGGTCGAGCAAGAACATCGCCGAAACGCGGCCGACTGTGTTCTACTTCTTCAGCGGTCCGGACTTCCTTTACGCCAATGCGTTCTACCCGAAGGCCAAGACCTACGTGCTCGCCGGGCTCGAACCGGTTGGTACCGTGCCCGACCTTGTCGCGATGCGCGGATCCGTCGCGCACGAGCTTGCCGCGCTGCGCGGCTCGCTGAGCACGATTCTCTCGGTCAGCTTCTTCATCACGAAGAATATGAAGTCGCAACTTCACGCCGGGCGCGTCAATGGCGCGCTGCCGATCCTGTATGTGTTCCTGGTACGCTCGGGCTATACCATTCGTGAAGCCACACCGGTCAGAGTCGATGCCGACGGCGCGCTCCAGACCGGCGCCGACACCGGTCGCGGCGGCGGCGTTGCGAACGGCATCAAGATCGTCTTCGCGGACAGCGACGGCGAGGCACGAACACTCTACTATTTCAGCACCAACCTCGCCGACGACGGGGTGAAGAACAGCGGCTTCCTGAAGTTCTGCGAGACGCTTGCCCCCGGCGACAGCTTCATCAAGAGCGCCTCCTACCTGCTGCATTCGGGCGGCTTCACAAAGGTGCGTGACTTCCTGATCGCCAACAGCGCCGCGATGGTGCAGGACGATTCCGGCATTCCCCTGCAATACTATGATCCGCAGAAATGGGACCTGCAGCCGTTCGGCCGCTATCTCGGTCCGATCGGTGTCTTCCCCGGCCGGTATCAACAGAAATATGCCGAGCTTTTCAAAAAGAGCAAACCGATCGATTTCGGCATCGGCTACCGACACCGGCCGGCGGAGTCCAATCTGCTGCTGGCCGTCAAGAAGGCATCCGTCACCGGGGAGCAAACTGAAGATAAGAGTGCCGATCAGACGTCATCGGCCGCCCCGGCCGAAGCGGCGAAGCCCGGGCGAGAGCCAGGACACAAGAAAAATACGCGCAGAAATTCTCTCCGCGCCTGGCAGTGGTTTCCGTTCACTCCGTCCCGCCGATAGTAGAGAGCGACAACGCCGTTACCCGCTGACGCGCGGGACGCGCCCCAGTCCACGGCACCTCTTCGACTGTGGATTCCGGACAGCCGCTTTGCGGCTTCCGGAATGACTGCCGAAATCAGAACGAGACGCAGGCCGGCCGCACGATCATCCCGACCGACTGTTGCCCGAAGCTGCGCTTGTAGGCTTCGGCGATCTCGTTGAGGCGGGGGATATCCTCCGTCTTGCCGGGCAGTACGATCAGGACGATCTTGCTCGGCTCGCGGGTAATCCTCTTGTTGTTCTGGTCCCACCACTGGCCGGCCGCTTCGAACACGGTCAGGCCGTCGGGAAATCGCGGCGTAATCTCAGTATCGAGGAATAACATCCATTGCTCGTCGCTTACCGCGACGCGTCCGCCGATGCTGCGCCCGAAGATCAACTCGGCGACGTGCTGCGATTTCTGCGCATCGCTGCACTCCAGGAGCTGCGCATGCGTGCTGCCGGATAGGACCAGAAAGATAAGCGCGGTTGCGATCTCGCGCATTTGCCACAGATACGACAAGCGTCCCCGCGGACGCAGGTGACAATCACCCGCTGATGCGTTCGATCGCGGCACCGACGCCCGAGAGCTTGTCCTCCAGGCGTTCGAAGCCGCGGTCGAGGTGATAGACCCGGTTGACCATGGTCTCGCCTTCCGCCGCGAGCGCGGCAATGACGAGCGATACCGAGGCGCGCAGGTCGGTCGCCATCACGGGCGCGCCCTTAAGCCGGTCGACCCCTTCGATGGTGGCCTGCTCGCCGTCGAGACGGATATGCGCGCCGAGCCGGGCGAGCTCCTGCACATGCATGAAGCGGTTCTCGAAGATCGTCTCGGTGATGCGCGAGGTACCCTCTGCGCGGGTCATCAGCGCCATGAGCTGCGCCTGCAGATCGGTCGGGAATCCGGGGAACGGCTCGGTCGTCACCTCGATTGGCGCCAGCCGCTTGCCGTTGCGCGCGACCCGAAGGCCGCGGTTGGTCTCGTTGTATTCGAGGCCGGCTTTGGCAAGCACGTCGAGACCCGCTTGCAGGAGTTCGGCCCGCGCATTCTCCAGCATCACGTCACCGCCCGTCATGGCGACCGCCATCGCATAGGTGCCGGTCTCGATCCGGTCCGGCACGACGCGGTGGCGCGCACCGTGCAGCCTTGCTACGCCTTCAACGACGATACGCGACGTCCCGGCGCCGTTAATCCGGGCGCCCATTTTGTTGAGGCAATCGGCCAAGTCCTTGATCTCGGGCTCGCGCGCGGCGTTCTCGATCACGGTCGTGCCCTGCGCGAGGGCCGCGCCCATCAGCGCGGTGTGGGTGCCGCCGACCGTCACCTTGGGGAAAACGATATCGCCGCCGCGCAGGCCGTTCCTGGTGCGGGCGATGACGTAGCCGGCGTCGATGTCGATCTGTGCACCCAATCGTTCGAGCGCCATGATCAAGAGATCGACCGGCCGCGTGCCGATCGCACAGCCGCCGGGCAGCGAGACTTTCGCCTCGCCGAAGCGCGCGACAAGCGGAGCGACCACCCAGAAGCTCGCCCGCATGCGCGAAACGAGCTCGTAGGGGGCCGTGGTGTCGATGATGTTGGCGGCCGAGATATGCAGCGTCTGGCCGTCGTACTGCGTCTCGCCCGGACGCTTGCCGCCGACCATGATATCGACGCCGTGATTGCCGAGAATGCGCTGGAGCAGCGCCACGTCGGCAAGGCGCGGCACGTTATCGAGGATCAGCGTCTGGTCGGTGAGCAGGCTCGCGATCATCAGCGGCAGCGCAGAGTTCTTGGCGCCGGAGATCGCGATCGTGCCCTTGAGCTTCTGCCCGCCTTGGATGCGAATGCGATCCATGCCCCCCTCCCCGACGAAAATCCCGGAATGCCCCTGGCGTCGGCCCGGCCGGCCGTCGTCCATGGACCGAATTGCCAGCCCAGTAAAGTCCAGCCTTGCCAAAGTGTTAGCGTGAGGCGCGGTTCACTTGGCGTCGCCGGATAGCCCGCCCCGCTTATCGTCGCCAATTCCGGCGGAATCGTGGGGTTCTGCGGCCCTTTCCGCTAGCCCGGCGGCGGCACGGCGCTTGGCCTGCGCCTTGCGACGCTTGAGATTTTCCCGCAGCGCCGCGGCCAGGCGCTGGTTGCGCCTGCCTGCCGTATCCGTCTTGGTTTGATCGCTCATCTCAATGCGATTTCAGCCCGCCGCGATGGCCGATGCAACCTTTCGCCGGCTCGGCGACGGTCCGCCTCACGCTTGCGCCGCCGTTTCCCTTATGGCAAGCACCATTTATTCCGTTACTCGCGTGCCCACCGGCCGCGTGCTGCCGTAGCTCAGTGGTAGAGCACCCCCTTGGTAAGGGGGAGGTCGTAAGTTCAATCCTTACCGGCAGCACCAGTCTTGTTGACTTTTTTCGATGGCGCTCGATGCAACAGACTGCGCATCGATGCATAACGATGCAGCAACATGCAACATTAGCGACACGTTTTTGACACGCTGAATCCCACTCCGGGAATCGATTCGCGAAACGCTGGCCGCGCAAGAATTCAAGCGTGGCGATGGAACCGGGCGGCTGGCTCGATATTCGTTCGCTCATAGACTACGCGCACGACGCATCGGAATACCGGCGGCAGCCCGCTCAGCGGAGATGGACGATGTTGGAATGCAACACGGTAGTCGAAAAAATTCGACGAATGGTACGTTGCTGCCGCAAGTTTCTCTTCAGGGCTCTCCGTTGCTCGCCGGTCATCGTCACGCTTTCGTCGCTGCGACTATAAACTCCCCATGCCGATCAACGGCAGCACGGGAGAATCAAACATGAAGCGTCACCTTCTTGCGATCATGACAGCATCAATCATGAGCACAGCGGTCGCTAGCGCGGCTGACATGCCGGTGAAGTACGTCCCACCGGCACCAATGTTTAACTGGTCCGGTTTCTATCTCGGTGCGCACGTGGGCGGGACGTGGGGCACGACCGAGTCGGAGATCAACAGCATTTCCGTTCCGGGCCTCTTCGCGCTCGCCGGCTTCACTCTTCCGGTGTCGTCGCAGTCGTTCAACGGGTTCGTCGGCGGTGGTCAGATCGGTTGGAACTGGCAGTCGGGCATCGTCGTGTTCGGTGTCGAGGGCGAATTGAGCGCAACCAACGCCAAGGGCACGGCGCCTTGCCTTCTGGTGCTGTCCTGCAAGACCGAACAGAACTGGCTGGCAACCGCAGCCGGCCGCCTCGGCCTCGCCGATGGCCGCGACCTCTACTACGTCAAGGGGGGTGCTGCGTGGTCGCACAATACTTACAGCGCCAATCTGAACTTGCTCGCTGGCCTGAACACCGAAGTCAGCGACAATCGTTGGGGCTGGCTGGTGGGAGCCGGCATCGAGCATGCATTCGCCGGCGGATTGTCGGCGAAGCTCGAGTACGAGTACGCCGACTACGGCTCGCGCGATTACCACTTCCCGCTCGCGATCATCGTGCCCATCGACGTTGGGACCAAAATTCGCGAGTATCAGCACGTCATGAAAATCGGCGTGAACTATCGTTTCGGCGCGTACTAGCGTAAACGATACCGAAAAGCGGGAAGCCCCGATTCACGTCGAGGCTTCCCTGCCGCCGTGAGCGACGGATGCCGCAACGCGATCAGTCGCCGCACTCAGTTGCAGTAGGGGCCGTAAGGCACGCCTTGGTCGTCGTAACGGAAGAAATCGCTCCCGCAAGTACGAGGGTTGCCCGTCCGGTAGCCGTCATAGGAAGAGGGGTCGCGGCGGCCGT
>WBZO01005117.1_pt1 | contig 13602 bp, 9 predicted proteins | sample 5204261 | NCBI WGS metagenome assembly WBZO01 (sample SAMN12412400, study PRJNA552823) | activated sludge metagenome | isolation source: activated sludge from anammox sidestream of wastewater treatment plant... | place: USA: North Carolina | collected 2017-09
GCGCGGGAATATTCCACTCTTTTGGCTCTTCAGCTTTTATGACTGGTGTAGCAGTTGCTCCATCAACCGGCAGTTCATCATCCAGGAAAGAAAGATCCAGCACACTGCCTTGCGCATGCAGATAATGCCCTCCAGCTATCGGGCGATAAGTTCCTTTTCCATGCGTGCCAGCAAAATTGAATTTGGTAAAATGAACTTCCTTCAATTCTCCCGGATTCAATAAAATACTGGCGGATCCTGCCATCTCCTCGTTATTCTTTGGCAACAGCATTTGGAAGTTCTGCAAATTAAGCTCACCTCCACGTGACTCACCCTGCAAGATGAGCGACGCCTCTTCACCTGGCGGCTTCAGGTAATCGATATCTTCGATTTTAATAAGAGCTGATTTGAGATTTACCCGTCCATCAACAGTAGAGTATCCAGCTGCGTGGTCAGTCCAGTCCAGATCAATTCCAAGACTACCGGTAATGTAAGGCAGCGTGTCTATACCATAGCGTTTAAGCTCTTCAGCGGGCATCGTCGTCTGAATGTGATACTGCTCAGCCGCTTTGCTAATAAGCGTTTTTATTTTTACTGTCTGCTGCTCAAGCTCACCTGTAGCATCGATTGTCAACTGCCGATCGGTCGCTTTAATTTTACCATTTGCCGCAACTACATCCATCCCCTTGTAAAAGGATGGCTGACTGAAACCGCTAACATCTGCTCCTATATCAAAGCTGACATCATCTGGCTTGGGTGAAATATTGTCTATAATTTTTACTTTAACATCCCCCTGCAGATCGCCGGCAATCGTTGAAGATTCCAGATTAACAGATGTTGGCAGTTTATAAGGCGTTGCCTTCATAAACTCGATAACGTCTGATGCATCTGTCGCTACAGGTAAATGGAGCTTAATTTCCATATTATCTGCAGCCAACGCAGGAATAACCACCTCTCCCGGCGCCACAAGTGTGGTGTTTTCAAGCATGGTGGCCTTCTGAACATCTACATTCAGGGCATTACCTGTAATAGTAGCAACCCCTTCTCCATTTTCTGCCACCGGGAATCCAGGCACATAAGCAACTTTGGCATCTTTAAAATGGATGGTCGTTTTCAGTATTTCATCTGGCAATTCGACATTTTCAAGACTACCTGCAGGCGCATCAATCCTAAAGTCAGCCTGCGGCACATTTGCCTCAATAATACTCTCTTTGACCCACTGCCTTGTGACAGGCGCTAATTGCTCCGGCCAGAGGCGCATTAGGATTTCTTTATTAATCTCATTCGCTCTGGCAGTGCCTTTTACAATGTCTTTTCCTTCCGCATCCCGCGACCATGAACCTGTGGCAGACACCGCGCCTCTTTTCATCTGCAGACTGAACTGGTTGAGCTGAAGCTCTTTCCGCAAGCCATCCATCTGCGCGTTAATCAAAAATTTGCTGATTGGAATTTTATCAGGGAAGTAAGGTGGATAAGTAACCTCCCCTTCCGCACCGGCCAGATAAACGTTTAATTTGTGCAGGGTTCTGGGTAGCGTCGCCTCCACCTCGATTTTTCCACCGATAGGAATCTTCACTTGCTCGATTGACTCCAGCTCAGGCATAAGCTCTGCATAGTCAGACGGGTTAAGCCCTTTGAACTCCAGCCGGACCAGTAATTTCTGATTTGCGGGCTCATACCTGAAGTAACTTTCAATCACTGCATCTTTTCGGCCTTCCTGCAGGCCACGCATATCAAAGCGACCACGAAAAATACCTCCATATTGCCTTATGGTAATATCTGCCGCAGGAATATTCATTGTCATGCCGGTGACATCGCTTTTAAATAATAAGCTGCCGGCAACTATTTCCAATTCCTCAACGCCCGAATCGAATAAACTGGCAGAATCCACTTTGGAATCGCTTTTACTGGTACTGGAGAATAGCCTGCGTAGCGCCAATCGCTTTTCCTCTGCATCGCCCGCCAGATAAAAAACACCTTTTTTTGTCTGCTCCACAGAGAGCTTAGGCTCAATTAAGGTAATTTTTCCTGGCACAACATCACCGGCCACTAAGGACAGAAGGCCCAGCGACACATGCATGGCCGGGATAGACACTAACTCCTGATTTTGCAGGTTCTGCAAGCTTACATCCCTGAAGGTAACCTGCAGGGGATGCTCAATACTGCCAAGCGATAAAATGCTTTTGCCTATTTTCAGGATGTAAGGTTGGTTAGGACGGTTAAGGGTCTGCTCTACTCTTTCCGTTAAGAAAGGAACTTCACGCGGCTCAAGCAAAAGCCAGCCAGCTCCGGCAATGAATAGCGCAAAGAACACTACAGCCAGGAAAACTATTCCCTGACTTATGCCGTATATCCATTTCCCCGTCCGCGTCACTTTCATTTCATTTTATTTCACATAGAATCACACTATGCCTTATGGCAGAGGACTGTTAGAACAGCAGTAAATTTAAACATAACACTATGAACGCCTTGCCAGCAAGCCAACCCTCCGAACCTTCGCACGCATGGCAACGCCTGTTGCAAGAATGCTCTAATGCCGAGGACATTGCATTTTTTAATGACGTTTCGCAAGAGCCTACACGCAGACAGCTGATTGATCTTATTTTTTCCTGCTCCCCCTATCTTACAAGGCTGATATGGCAATATCCGTCCTTCCTCAAGTCCTGCATGGAAGATGGTTATGAGCAATCGGTGATTTCCTGGCGAAATTCACTCTCAGATGATCTCGTGTTTAGTGATGATGCCAGCCTTATGGCTAATCTGCGCCGCCACAAAGCCAAAGGGGCGTTACTGATTGCGCTTGCTGATTTATCGGGTCATTGGCCACTTGAACAGGTTACAGCCGAACTCACTTCACTCGCAGAGCGGACACTGAATCATACGTTCCGCTATCTGTGGAAAAAAATGGAAGCAAGCGGACAAATTCAGCCAACGTTATTCCCCTGCGAGGGATTGATAGCGCTTGGTATGGGCAAGCTCGGCGCGAGAGAATTAAATTACTCCAGCGACATCGATCTGGTTCTTCTCTATGAACCCGAGCGTATTAACTACTTAGGCCGCCAGTCCCTGCAACATTGCCTCAATCGATTCTCACAGGATCTCGTGCGTCTGATGCAGGAGCGAACTGCGGACGGCTATGTCTTTCGTGTAGATCTCAGGTTGCGCCCTGATCCGGGCAGTACAGCCCCGGTAGTAAATAAAAATGCAGCTATGTTTTATTATGAAACGGTTGGCCAAAACTGGGAGCGAGCTGCTTTTATCAAAGCGCGGCCCGTAGCAGGAGATATAACAGCAGGCCAGCATTTCATTGATGAGTTGCGTCCCTTTCTCTGGCGTAAAAGCCTTGATTTCGCCTCAATTGCCGACATCCAGTCCATTAAACGACAAATGGATAACCGTCAGATTGATGAACTCGAATTACCGGGGCATGATGTAAAACGTGGGTTGGGAGGCATTCGTGAAATCGAATTCGTTGCGCAAATTAATCAGCTCATCTGGGGCGGAAGAACCCCTGCCCTGCGTCTGCGCGGAACTTGCGAAACACTTACACGGCTTGCTGGTCTTAAATTATTGAAACCGGAAATTGTCAGCTCCCTTATCACTCACTATCGCACCCTGCGTATTGTAGAACATCGTATTCAGATGCTTGAAGATCAGCAGACACACGCACTCCCTATAAGTGAAGCAGATCGCACGCACCTGGCGCGTTTCTGCTCAAAGTCGGGCTTAGCTGCCTTTGATCGCTGGATGGAATCCATTTTTCGTGAGGTTCATGAAATCTACCGACATTGCTTTGCTAACGAGCCGTCCCTCGCTGACGAAGGAAACCTCTCCTTCACTGGTGTTGATCTGGATGAAAATACGCTTCTCACCCTGCAAAAGCTTGGATTTCAGGATCCTGGCCGTGTAGCGCAAAGCATCGCAAATTGGCATAGAGGTACGATTCGATCCATGCGAAGCGGACGCGCTCGCGAATTGCTTACTGAATTAACTCCCAATTTATTGCGGGCATTGGGAAATACTGTAGATCCCGACACTGCCTTCAATCATTTTGGAAAATTCCTTGAACGCCTGCCTGCGGTTGTACAGCTTTTCTCGCTATTGCTGTCGAATCCGCAAATCCTGAATCAACTGGCCGTTATCATGGGGAATGCGCCCAGCCTTGCTGCACATTTAGGGCGGCATCCTGACTGGTTCGATATTCTGCTTACCGCGCAATATCATAACATACTGGCACAGCCGCCTTCACCAGGGAACTATCTGCAATATGAAGACCATGAAGAAGAGTGGATTGCCGCACTTTGCCGTTTCCGCAATGAGCGAGAATTCCTCATCGGTACCGAAATTCTGATGGGCAAACTCAACCCAATTGAAGGGAACCGGCTTTTATCAGCTACGGCAGATGCCGCACTTTCAACACTCATAACAACTGTGAGGGCGCGCTTCGAACGAAGTCATGGTAAAATTGCCCATAGCGGCATGGCTATTCTGGCACTGGGTCGCTACGGATCACACGATCTTACCTTTGGCTCCGACCTCGACTTAATCTTTCTGTATGACTCAAAAGATAATCAGACCCTGTCTGATGGCGAAAAATCACATAATGCGATGGTATATTACAACAGGCTGGCACAGCGATTGGTCGGATCCATTGAAGCAGCAACCGGAGAAGGTAGGCTTTATGCCGTGGATACTCGCCTGCGTCCTGGCGGCAAAGACAGCCTCGTAGCCACCAGCATTTCCGCTTTTCATAAATATTTTACCGAATCTGCCTGGAATTTTGAGAAAATGGCGTTATTGCGTCATCGCATCATCTATTCGGACAAATCGCTGGAGGGGAAACTTAAGCAAATTATCGAGTCGATCTATCAGCAGCCCATTGATGCTGAGAACTTCCATAAAGATGTAGCAGAAATGCGTGAACGCATTGCAAAAGAGCATTCGGCAGTTGATACATGGCGCGTTAAATATGCCCGTGGCGGCTTGATTGATATCATTTTCCTGGCTCAAACACTGGCTATTACTCATGCCAATGCTCACCCCACTCTTTTAAATGCGGATATTTGTGCCATTCTAAAACAGGCTGCAAACTGCAAGATTCTACCAGAGTCAGAATGCGACAAACTCACTGCCGCCTGGCAATTCCAAATCAAGCTTTCTTGCCTGCTAAGACTCTGTAAACGCGATTTTACTGAATCAAACGCCCCACGCGGTTTGCTGGCATTGCTTGCATCCAGCTTCGAAGTAGCCGATTATACGCTACTCAAAGAAAAACTGCTGCAGCACCAGCAGCTGGCGCACAGCCTGTTTAATAAATATATCAAAGGAGAATAATGCCATGAATACTAAAGCAGCCGTTAAATCTTCAACTTCCACCATGCCTGAAGCAGGCACACCTGCACCGCAATTTTCCCTGCCGACTGATGGCGATGGCAAATTCGATCTTGCCGCACAAAAAGGCAAATATGTAGCACTTTATTTCTACCCCAAAGATGACACGCCCGGATGCACCGTCGAAGCGCAGCAGTTTCGTGATCTTTACAGTGAGTTTCAGAAGGCAGGCGCGGAAGTGGTGGGAATTTCCAAGGATACAGTCAAATCCCATGATAAATTCAAATGTAAGTATGAACTCACTTTCCCGCTCGTTTCCGACGAAGCAGGGAATGTCTGCGAAGCCTATGGCACCTGGGTTGAAAAGAGCATGTATGGAAAAAAATATTTTGGTATACAGCGCGCAACTTTCCTAATCGATCCACAAGGAACAATCGCTCATGTATGGCCGAAAGTCTCGGTTGAAGGGCATGCAGCAGACGTATTGCAAATGATTAAAAAGCTTAAGAGCTAGCAATTAGTGCACTACAATCTTAGTGCGCTTCCAGTAATTCTTGCAAATACTTTGGCACCACTTCTGTCGCTGGTCCGTGATGTGCTTCGGCAAAGAGAAAGCTGCCAGAGCTTGGCTCCATATTAAGCTCTACTGTATGCGCTCCTGCCATTCGCGCTATCTGCACGAAGCCTGCAGCCGGATACACATTGCCCGAAGTGCCGATGGAAATGAATAGATCACAGTCAAGCAGCGCAGCGTTAATTTGCTCCATTTTAAGCGGCATTTCGCCAAACCAGACGATATGAGGGCGCAGGCAGCCTTTCACGCCGCATTCAGGGCATTCAAGTGTGGTCGTTAGATCCTCTTTCCAGGTCAGCACTTTCTCGGTGCTCTGACAGCGCGCCTTGTAAAGTTCACCATGCATATGAATAAGGTTTGAATTATTTCCGGCACGATAATGCAAATCGTCAACATTTTGCGTCACAAGTAGCATTTCGCCAGGCCATTTCTTGGCAAATTCAGCGATAGCCTTATGGGCGCTATTTGGCTGCACCTCATTTAATTGCCTGCGGCGGCCATTATAGAACTCCTGCACCAGTGCGGGATTACGCTCAAACCCTTCCGGTGTGGCCACATCTTCAACTTTATGTCCGGCCCAGAGACCGCCCTCGTCACGAAAAGTGCGAATACCTGACTCCGCAGATATGCCGGCACCTGTAAGAATTACAATATGTTGCACTTTCATTTTCCTCTACGTAAGAAAAGAATTTTTTTTCCTATTTTTTACGCTATAGGCATGGCTCATGAAAGTCCTTATCCTCGGTTCCGGTGTTCTTGGTGTGACGTCAGCTTATGTGCTGGCGACGCGTGGTTATGAAGTAGAAGTGCTCGACAGGCACCCATGCTGCGCTTCAGAGTGCAGCTATGCCAACGGTGGTCAGCTCAGCTACAGTCATGCTGAGCCCTGGGCAAATCCTGGCGTGATTCCCAAAGCTATTAAATGGATGTTTAAGGATGATGCGCCGCTGGTACTGCGCCCGCGTGCAGATTATCACATGATTTCCTGGATGCTGAAGTTCCTCGGCAACTGCACCGTAAGCAAAGCTGAAAGTAATGCTGTTACCATGCTTCGCCTTGGTCTTTACAGCCGTAAGAAAATGGAACACCTTGTAAACGCGACTGGCATCAAATTTGATTACATGCGTGATGGCATTCTCCACGTCTTCAGTAACGCCACGGATTTCAATCATGCGGTAGAACAATCCAAATTCCAGGAAAAATTTGGCTGCCACGAAAAAGTTGTAAGCCCTGAAGAATGTTTAAAAATTGAGCCCACGCTGGAACATGCACGCGTCAAGTTGGTCGGTGGCGTATTCGCTCATCTGGACGAAAGCGGCGATATCAACCAGTTTTGCAAAGAACTGGCAGCACTCTGTGAAAAAGAATTCAACGTCAAGTTTCATTACGGCACGACTTTCAGCGGCTTCCGCATGGAAGGCAACCGTATCATTGCTGCCAAAACAGATCATGGCGATTTTGTGGCAGATAATTATGTCATGTCGCTGGGGGCTTACAGTCCAATTCACCTGCGTAAGGTCGGCATCAAAGTACCTATCTATCCGATGAAAGGATACAGCGTGACCATGCCTGCTACGATCCATTCGCCTAAAGTCAGCATTACCGACCAGCAGGCAAAAATCGTATATAGCCGCCTGGGTGACAGACTGCGCGTGGCAGGAACAGCCGAGTTCGCCGGTTATAACCATGATGTGCGTGAAGTGCGCATTACCCCTATCCTTAATGCTATTAAGAATCTCTTCCCCACGGCCGTGCCTGAAGATGAATCCCAAATCAGCAAATGGGCATGCCTGCGTCCCTCCACTCCTGATGGTCCGCCGCTAATTGGCAAAACTGCCATCGGTAATCTGTATATGAATACCGGTCACGGTACGCTGGGCTGGACACAATGCGCAGGCAGTGCGTTCCTGTTGGCAGATACCATGGAAGGCAAACCCACTGAAATCAGTCTCGACGGCTTGACGGTTGATCGCTATTTATAGCATCGCATGATTCCTACTCAGCATACCATCGCGATGGCTGTTCCCGAAGTCGCGGAAGAGCATCGTTTTACCTATTGGTATTGGGGCAATCCCGCAATGACGGATCTCCCTGCGCTGCTTTGCGTGCATGGACTGACCCGTAATGGGCGTGATTTTGATTTTCTTGCACGCGAAATGGCAGATCAATATCAGGTGCTTTGCCCAGATATGCCAGGGCGAGGTAAAAGCGACTGGTTGGCATCACCACAGAATTATAACTACGATACCTACCTGGCTGATGTGATAGCGCTGCTGGACAGTCGCAAAATAAAGCAGGTCGATTGGCTTGGCACTTCAATGGGGGGTATTCTTGGCATGAGAGTAGCTGCAGAACGGCCTGCCCTCATCCATAAGCTAGTGCTCAATGACATCGGTGCAGTTATTCCCTTGGCGGGACTGAAGCGCATTAATGATTATGTCGGCTTCAACACCATGTTTTCCGATCGGGCAGAAGCCGAAACCTACCTCAAGCAGATTCATGCTTCTTTCGGTATTACCCAGGAAGAACATTGGCAGCATTTAACCGAGTACAGCTTCACCCAGCTCAGTAATGGGGAGTTTCAGCTGGCATATGATCCCGGTATTCTCGATCCCTTGCGTGATCCTGCTAAAAAGCTGACGCTGGAAGCCGATACCCAGCTCTGGCCGTGGTGGGATGCAGTTCAGTGCCCTGTACTGGTCATTCGTGGTGAAAATTCAGATATCCTGCTGCCCGAAACTGTCGACGAAATGGTTGTCCGGCGCCCGAATACCGCTGTGTTAACCATTCCACAGGTTGGCCATGCCCCGTCTTTAATGGAACCAAATCATATTCAATTTATAAAAGATTGGCTAATATCAAACTAAATCAATCAGATATACAGAATCTGTAAGCAGTAACATTATATAAACAAATAGGGTTATACTATTAAGAACTCAAAATGAGAGGTTCTTATGAAACGTAGAACTGCCTTGAAACTTATTTTTGGTGGTGGTGCAACATTGGCTGTTGGCGCCGGTGCTGCTGGCAAAGCTTATTGGGAATCTCTCAAAAAACCCGAAAATCAGCGAGAACTTACTTACTTTCCGCGTAACAAGCTAAAACCTGAGCTTGAAAGCGGGACTGCCACTATCCCGGTTGAGCGCGATATTCAGCCACCAGAAACCTATGGTTTATCAAATATCACCTCAGAACAGCTTAAAACTGCTCAGGGAGAGGAATTTACACTTTGGCATTCCAAGGACCTCGATCCAGATAAGAAAACCCTGATCATTTTTCCGGGAAATTTTGGCCATCTGGGAGAAAGTTATAAAGACGCAGCCGTTACTGGTGCAGATGATTACTATATTTCACTCATCAAAAAAGCCGAAGAGGCTGGTTACCAGATAATTGCCGCCGAACATGTAGGCTTTTCGGGCAGTAACGTAGACCCTACGGAAGCGGGTATTTACCGGGGTGTAGAACGAACCGTGGAATGGACCTTAAAAGAACGCGGAATTCTGCCTAACAATATCTTGCTGTTCGGCATTTCAATGGGCACAACCCTGGCAGCTCACGCCGCTAATGTGGTTTCTAAAGAGGATGCTTTTAAAGCCAGCAACAGCCAGAAAATCCGCTGTGTATTGGCAAATGGCACAATTGATGGCAGCGTTATACTGAAAGATGTGATGGGCGATTATCTGGGAGAGAAACTTTATCCAGACTGGCAGGAAAAATTTGATACTGGCAAAGAATTAAAAGAAATGGCATCCACGGCTGAAAAGCAACGTATTTGTGTGCACTATCTTGGTTCCTCTCAGGATAAACTCACCCCCAAAGGTCAGGCAGAGGCGCATGCAAAAGCTGCAGAAGGCCTTGTATTTTCCCAGGCAATCGCTGCAGGAAAACATTATATAAGTCCTGAAACCATCATTGCAGAACTGCAGGCGTTTGAAATGGCAACAGCCCCACAGCGCACCCCCATGATCCGGGAGCCTAAATAATAAGATTCACATTGTAAATTTACCTAGTCTGTTCTAGGTAGTTAACCATGGATTCCCTCAGCAATAATCTGCTTCGCTCTCTTTCCAATGGCGCTATACGTCCTGCGGTAAATACACCGCGTAGCAAAGATCAGGCTTCCGAGCAGGATTCCCGCCGCAGCCCCCGCGCCGCATTAAACCTTATTCCCAGCCCGGATATGCTTACCTCTCTGATTGCGCAAGCACGTCAGGCACTGGCAAAAGGCATTTTCTGGGATCGCGGCTCAATCATTAATATTGTATTGTAAGTTCTCATGGCCTCTATTCATCCTTTTGACTGGCAAGACCCTTTCCTGTTTGACGAATTACTGACCGAGGAAGAGCGCATGATTCGCGATGCCGCGCGTCAGTTCGCGCGGGAAAAACTTTTCCCGGGCATTATTGAAGCCTACCGCCATGAACATTTCGCCCCTGAAATCCTGCCGCAGATGGGTGAACTGGGCCTGCTTGGCTCAACCATCAATGGCTATGGCTGCGCAGGCACCAGCCATGTGGCTTATGGGTTGATTGCCCGCGAAATCGAATGGGTGGATAGCGGGTACCGCTCTGCACTTTCCGTTCAATCCAGCTTGGTTATGCACCCGATTCATGAATTTGGCTCGGAAGAATTGAAATCAAAATATCTGCCCAAGCTTGCCACTGCTGAATTGGTCGGCTGCTTTGGCCTGACCGAGCCCGATCATGGCTCCGATCCTGGCAGCATGAAAACCCGTGCCGATAAAACTTCCAGCGGCTACCGCCTGACCGGCAACAAAATCTGGATTACTAACTCGCCTGTTGCCGATGTTTTCGTGGTTTGGGCAAAAGTATTCGGCGATAAAAATATCCCTGATGGGACAATCAGTGGCTTCGTGATGGAAAAAGGCATGAAAGGCCTTTCCGCACCTGCCATTAAGGGTAAGCTTTCGCTTCGTGCATCCACCACGGGTGAAATCGCCATGGACAATGTTGAAGTTCCGGAGGGTAACCGCTTAAATGTTACTGGCCTGAAAGGTCCGTTCAGCTGCCTTAACAAAGCACGTTACGGTATCGGCTGGGGTGCATTGGGTGCGGCTGAATTCTGCTTCCAGGCAGCGCGGCAATACACCATGGATCGCCAGCAATTTGGGCGTCCCCTGGCAGCTAACCAGTTAATTCAGAAAAAACTGGCCGATATGATGGTTGATATTGCGCTTGGGCTGCAAGCATGTCTTCGGGTTGGCCGCCTTATCGATGAGGGCAAGCTGGTGCCTGAGATGATTTCTATGATTAAGCGGAACTCTGCAGGTAAAGCACTCGACATTGCGCGTATGGCCCGCGATATGCACGGCGGCAACGGTATCGCTGACGAATATCACGTCATGCGCCACATGCTGAATCTGGAAAGCGTAAATACCTATGAAGGCACGCATGATGTGCATGCCCTCATTCTGGGACGTGCTATTACAGGAATTCCTGCTTTCTCCGCCGGTCAATAAGCCAGCTTAGTTACTGAGGCGGTAAGCATATCAGCGGTAGAGATAAAGTATCGCCTGCAGCATCGTGCTGTAATCCTGGGGTATGGCCTTCATCTGACCATGATAGGCAGCCATCATCACCCGGGCTTTACTCAGCCACAATTCATCTTCTGTTACATCATACAGGCGCAATAGATTATGCATCATCTCTCCACTTGCCGAGGGCAAACCATTGTCATGAGCACGGTGAATACGCACCAGGAGATTTTCTGTGCCATCTGTCACGTAATAGCCGCCATTCACTTCATCCCAGAACAGCCTATCCGTTAATTGATGCAGCTCTATGGCCTGTTGCAGCCACTTCTTATCCATTGTGACTTCATAAAGCGTTATCATTGCGGATTCCATATAAGCGTAGTCCTCAAGATAACCGTGATCCTTTATGCCGCTTTCCTGCCATTGCCTTGCCAGGCCTCCATCCTGCGTGCGCAGCGCCCTCAACACAAATTCAGCAGCTTTCAACGCTGCTTCAAGATAATCTGAACGGCCAAGAATTTTGCTTGCTTCGGCCAATGTCTCAATCATCAGGCCATTCCAGCCGGTAATGATCTTGCGATCCAGATCGGGTTTTTGCCTTTTGCTGCGCACCTCCCTTAACTTAGCGATAATCGGTTGCAATTCCTGATGCAGGCTCTCATAGCTCCGGTTTTTCTCATTTGCCAAAGCAACCAGGTGCTGGCGCGCGCGCAAAACACTACCATCAGCCTTCGGATGGCCAGGAATTTCCTGCAACTCATTCAGCTGATAGCATTTTGCAAAAAGCTCAGCTTCCTTCTGGCTCAGTATCTGCTGTAAATCCTCTTCTTTCCAAACATAATAAGCGCCTTCGACCCCGTTTGTTTCTGCATCAAGCGCAGCATAAAAACCACCCTCCGGGGCATGCAGCTCCGCCAATGCAAAATCCAGTGTCTCCTGCGCAATATCGCGGTGATAGGATTTTCCAGTAATCTCATAAAGCTCAACGAAGCACCGGGCATGTAAAGCCTGATCCGTTAGAATTTTCTCAAAATGGGGAAGAGACCAGGCACGATCCTCCGTGTAGCGGTGAAAGCCGCCCCCCACATGATCATATATTCCACCTGCTGCCATTTTCTTCAGCGACAACGCCGCCATTTCTAACGCAGTATCGTCTTTGCGGTAACGATAATCCGCCAGCAGGAATAACAGATAATTCTCATGCGGGAACTTAGGCTGCGTGTAAAAACCACCATGTTCTTCATCATAGCACTTACACAAATAGGCCATGAAATCTTCCGTCACAGTCTTGTCCGGCGTTGACATCCCCATCATGCCGCTGCTGGAGAGCTCTTGTCTTAATACCTGAGCAACCTGCCCTGCTGCCTGACGGATAGCCGGTTCGCTTTCTTTCCACTTCTGGGCAATATCATTCGCCACATCCAGCAAACTACGCCCCTCCCCTGGCTTTTTTGTCAGCACACCGACAGCCATAAAAGGTTCAGCATCTGGCGTAAGAAAAACATGATTTGGCCAGCCACTGTGGTTAGTAATCAACTGCCTTGCCAGCATAAAGACTTCGTCGATATCGGGCCGCTCATCCCGGTCTACTTTAATACATATGTAATTCCGGTTCATCTCAGCCGCAAATACAGGATCACTGTAAATATGATGCTCCATTACATGACACCAGAAACAGGTAAAATACCCTACACAAAGGAAGACAGGCTTATTTTCCTTTTTTGCCTTTGCCAGCGCCTCTTGCCCCCAGCGATGCCAATGTATTGTGTCTGCCGTCATTATTGCACCTATAGTTTTCTGTTATTCTTATAGCTTCGTCTGCATTTTTAAGGAAACTTCTTCCAATATCCTTAAATGATCTTCCCTGACAAGATGACTATCTTCCGGAACAGACACCCATTGCCGCTCGCCCGTATTAGCATGCTGCTCATCCGGCAGATCAAAATCATCACGATTTTTTATTTCGGCCACATAAAGCCACAGAGTCTTGGGCACCTTAGTCTTTTCTGACTTAAATTCTGCCCGCCCCCACTCATACAATGTCGTAATATTTGAAATTTTGAGCCCGATTTCCTCAATACCCTCACGAATGGCTGTTACCTGTAATGGCTCAAGATCGTCTTTTTTAATCTTACTTCCAGCTTTTGGCTGATAATTCTTCCAGGATTCCTTATCCTTATTTTCCACCCGCATCTCGCGGGTTCCCTTGCATATCTGAAACAAT
>WBZO01005121.1_pt1 | contig 13592 bp, 9 predicted proteins | sample 5204261 | NCBI WGS metagenome assembly WBZO01 (sample SAMN12412400, study PRJNA552823) | activated sludge metagenome | isolation source: activated sludge from anammox sidestream of wastewater treatment plant... | place: USA: North Carolina | collected 2017-09
ACCACGCAGCCCGTCGTCGGCCGCGCCAGCCAGCCGCAAATCGCCGCCCCGCCGCTCGAAAAAGCGATGAGTACGTGCGGGCCTTCCTCGACCGCCGGTTCAACGACGGTCGACCAAACAATCGATTCGGTCGAGGTCTGACCCGATTGCGGCCGATCATCCAAATGCGTGATCAAACTGCTCGCAGCATGCTCGGGGGCCAGCATGAATCTCATATCCGCCTCATCGCCACGGCCACTGTACCGTATCGATAGTGGTGTCCCTGGGCGGGCGGCCGCGGGCGCGTCCAGCCCATCAAGCACGAAGTTATCGAAGATCATCCGGAGAGCTTGTCCCGCCGGCCCGGGCCGCGGCGAGGCAGGCACCGTCGCGATCGTCTGCCACGCCAAATCATCCACAGGGGTGAAGCGCGGCGCGATGGCCAGCCGCGCGTCGAGCGGACACGCCGGCCGGTCACAATCGACATCGGGCAGCGGGAGCAGATGATAATCGACGACGATCTCCCCCGGCCGCCAGGCATTGACCGGGTAGGTATCGTTGACCGGATGCCGGCCGGAGACGGCCAGATCGCCCTCCCCCCAGCGCCAGGAGAGCACGGGCGCCGTCTCTCCCTCAGCCAACGGCCGATCCAGCGTCCAGTAAAGCGTGATCGCCGCGGCGTCCGGGTCAACGGTGGAGACCGGCTCGACCTGGTAGCCGAGCAGCCGTAGTGGGCCAACGATCAAATCGGACTCGGCGGCGGCAATGGGTAGCTCGGTCAGTGGTTCCCGGTCGACTTCCACCAACGGTCCGGCCGAGCGCAAATAGTAGACGCCTTCCAGTCGAGGCAAATAGCGCGCCAGATAAACCGTCCTGCCGGCAGCGAGGCGGGCATCCAACTCAGTGCGGTAAGCTGCCTCATCGGGCAGCACCATAATATCCAAATCAGGGCGCAGTCGCTCAGTTTGCTGCAAGTAGTAGAGGGGCGCGATCTTCTCGCTATCGGCCAGGACGGCCGCCCGGCGCGCCAGCGGCAATGCCAGAACGCCCCTGGCCCATGTCTCACCGCCGTCGCGGCCGGACTGGTTCATTAAGTGCCAGCGATCGCTCGTCACTCTTATTGCTGGCAGCATGACCAGCAAAAAGAGAAGGATTGGGACGACGGCCGTCATGGTCTTCATCCGACCCAGGGCGCGGCCGGCAAGTTCGCCCAGTGCGGCCAACCCCACTGCGACCCATACCGCGACGACCACGTGGGCCGGGATCAGAAAGACGGCCAGGTCGGGCACGTAATAATTCAACGCGTAAAAGGTGAAGCCCGCCGCCGCGGCCAACAACACCAGCGCCACACGCCAGCGCCGCGCAAACAACCATCCCAGCCCTATGGCCGCCAGCGACAGATAGACCCAGCCCCACTCGTCGAGGAACAGGCGGGCGACGATCTGTCGTCGTGTGGGGTCGTGCAGCCAGGCCCCCCATTGTAATGCTCCATGAAATCGTCCGGCCACCACCCAATCGACGAAACGGCCCATGCCCATCGGCTCGCCATTGAGCGCTGCCCAGCGCAATGGTAGATAGGCATAGAGCAACAAAGGCAACAGGAACGCCAGCAAGAGCTGAAGAAACAGCGGAATCAGCGACCGGCGCCGGCTAACGTTGGAACGTTTGCGGCTGATACCAGGCCACAAGTTGATCAAGATGGCCAGCGCAGCCGGCGGCAGGAGGAACACAGTCGTCAGATGGTTGGTCAGCCCCAATCCTAACAGGAATGCCAGCGCGACCATCGTCTTGCGGTCGCGGGCCATATTCCAGGTCTCACCAGGCACGTTTTCGGCCGCCCATCGCCAGTTGTCGATCAGTCTCAACATGAGCAATAGCGCCGACGCCACGATGAGCGCGTGCAACGTGTAGACCTCAGCAATGATGGCCTGGCTCCAGTAGACAGGCAACAGGCCAAGAAGCGCCGCGCCGGCCAACGCAGCTAACGGCCGCCTCAATAACTGCCGGCCCAGCCGGAAGACGACGGCCGCCGCCAGCACCGCATAGACGGCCGAAGCCAGATTGATCCGCCAGGCCATCGTACCGGACGGCAGCAACGAGAATAGTTTCCCCAGCAACAAGTAGAGCGGATAGCCCGTCGGGTGGGCAATGCCGAGCTGTGGAGCGACGACCTGGAATTCGAACGCGTCGGCCTCGCCCACCGCATGCGACATCGTCAGCAAATAAACCGGAGCCAGCGCGGCGACAATGAAGAGCGGCCCCAACCATTGCCAGCGTTGATCCGTCTCGCTAAGCAGCAAATGGGCCAGGACGACGGCCGCCAGCCACCAGCCGGCGACGAAGAGAAACCGGCCGCGCGCCAGGTTGATGGCCGGATCCAACAGCCAAAGGACGTTCAATAGTAGAGGCAGCGCGGTCAGGGCGACGGCCGCACCCCAACGACGAGCCAGATAAGCTCCGCCCCACGCGCTCAACGCGGCGGCGACGATGGCCAAAACCAGGGCCGGGAACGGCCGCCCCAGCCAGGACCACGCCGGAAACAATCCCTCAAACAGTAGCCGCGACAGCGCCAAGCCGGCCACGAAGCCACAAATAGCGACCAACGCGTGGCCAAACCACAGGCGATCGGTTGGTTTGTTCCCAGCCGGAGTCGGGGTCACTGCTTCCATCACTCGGCCATTATACCCGTATCAGGGCATCCTGATAGGTGATAGGTCGACGGTCGCTCAATGATTCATACTCCGTATTCGGGATGCTTCCCAGGTATGGTACAATCTCACGCACCACCATAGGCTCAAAGGAGAAACCCGAATGACGACCAACCCCAATGATCGCTTTGAGACGATCGCCGTTCATGCCGGCGTCGAACCCGATCCGACCACCGGCGCGATCATGACACCCATCTACCAGACCTCAACCTTCGCCCAGACCGGCATCAACGAGCATAAAGGCTACGACTACAGCCGCGCCGGCAACCCGACGCGCACGGCTCTGGAGAACGCTCTGGCCACGCTGGAAGGGGCTCGTTTCGGGCTGTCGTTCTCATCGGGGTTGGCAGCTATCGACACGGTCATGCGCCTGGTGAAGCCGGGCGAGGCGGTGCTCTGCGGTAACGACGTCTACGGGGGCACGTTCCGTCTGTTCGATAAGGTGCTGGCCGATTACGGGCTGCGCTTCACGTTCGTGGATACGTCCGACACGGCCGCCGTCCTGGCAGCGCTGGAGGCCACGCCCGTCCGCATGGTCTGGCTGGAGACGCCGACGAATCCCATGCTGCGGCTGGCCGATATCGCCACGATCAGCGCCGCGGCCCACGCCGCCGGGGCCTGGGTCGCGGTGGACAATACCTTCGCCTCGCCCGCCCTGCAGCGGCCGCTGGCCCTCGGGGCGGATTTCGTCATCCATAGCACGACCAAGTATCTCGGCGGCCATTCCGACGTCATCGGCGGGGCGATCGTCACTAACGACGAGGCGAGTCACGAGCGGCTCAAATTTCTGCAGAAGGCGGTGGGGGCGGTGTCGGCGCCAATGGATTGCTTCCTCACCTTGCGGGGCATCAAGACGCTGGGGCTGCGCATGCGCGCTCATTGCGATAATGGCATGGCCGTCGCCCAGTTCCTGGAAGACCACCAGGCCGTGGAGCAGGTCTTCTACCCGGGGCTGGAGAGCCACCCACAATATGAGCTGGCTCGCCGCCAAATGGACGGGCCGGGCGGCATGGTCTCCTTCACCTTGCGCGGAGGCCCGGACGTCGCTCGCGACGTGGCCCTGCGCACGCGTCTGTTCACTCTGGCCGAATCGCTGGGCGGGGTGGAGTCGTTGATCGAGATCCCAGCGGCCATGACCCACGCTTCGGTCGCCGGTCCCGAGGCACAGGCGGCCGGATTCGAGGTAGATGCCAGCCTGATACGGCTTTCGGTTGGCATCGAACATCCCACCGATCTCATCGCCGACCTGAAACAAGCCCTGGCCGGATAGAACAGTTTCTTCCGGATTGTGATAGAATCGCCCCGTTATTTCACCGTCGAGCGAGCGAACTATGAGAATCGTTGTTGACGCAATGGGGTCCGATCATCACCCGGAGCCGGATGTCGCCGGGGCCGTCATGGCTGCGCGCAAATTCGGCGACGCGATCCTGCTCGTTGGAGACGAGCCGCGCATCGCCGCAGAGCTGGTCAAACATGACACCACGGGCCTGTCGATCGAAGTCATCCACGCTCCCGAGGCCATCGGGATGAAGGATTCACCATCGGCCGCGGCGCGCGACAAACGCAACTCATCCATGCACGTCGGCCTGAGGCTGGTGCGTGAAGGGGCGGCCGACGCTTTCGTCAGTGCAGGCAACAGCGGGGCCATCCTGGCCGTGGCCACCTTGCGCCAGACCGGCCTGGGACGCATCCCCGGCATCCTGCGCCCCGCGCTGGGTGTCGTCTTCCCCATTGATTCCCGGCCCATGCTCATTGACAATGGCACCAACGCCGACGCTCGCCCGGAGTATCTGGTCCAGTTCGGCCTCATGGGTTCCCTCTATATGGAGCGCATGCACGACATCCATCGGCCGCGCGTAGCTCTCATCTCCAACGGCGAGGAAGAAGGCAAGGGCAATCAACTGATCAAAGAGACGATCCCTCTGATGGAAGCCAGCGACCTCAATTATGTCGGTAACATCGAACCCAAAGAGTTCGTGCGCGGCGACGCCGATGTGGCCGTCGTCGACGGCTTCACCGGCAACATCATGATGAAAACAGCCGAGGCGGTGGCGGCCTATATGGGGGAGACCATCCGTAAATATATTATGGCCGGCACGCGGACCAAGATCGGCGGCTTGTTGGCCAAGCCGGCCCTGCAGCGCGTACGCGACCAGCTCAACCCCGACGAAGTAGGCGGCGCGCCACTTCTGGGCGTCAACGGGGTTGTAATCATTGCTCACGGTCGCTCGAACGCCTATGCGATCCAGCAAGCTATCGGACAGGCACGGCGGGTAGCCGAGAAGGGCATCGTCAGCGCCATCGCCGAGGGATTGAGCAAGACCCGAACGGATTAGCCAACCGGCAACGACGAGCCGGCTGAACATGCGCCTCCTGTCGCCGAACGCACGGGCGCATATATTAAGGATAACCATGAGTAACGAATACCTGGATGCGCGCGGCCGGCCGCGCGTTGTTATAACCGGGATGGGCATGATTAGCCCGCTCGGTCATTCGGTCGAGGAAAGTTGGGATAATTTACTGGCCGGGAATTCCGGGGTCGGACCGATCACCCAGTTCGACGCCAGCGTCTTCAACACGCGCATCGCCGGCGAGGTGAAAGATTTCAACCCACGCGACTATATGGATTTCAAGGAATCCCGCCGCATGTCGCGCGCCTCGCAATTAACGGTCGCTGCCGCCACTATGGCCCTGGCCGACGCGGGGCTGTCCGGCCAGGCGCCCGAGCCCGAACGCACCGGCGTCCTGGTAGGTACGGCCGTCGGCGGCATTGAACGCGCCTTTGAGGAGGTCGATGGTTACCACCAGCGCGGACCGAAAGGCATCAGCCCGTTCGGCATCACCTCGTCCCTGGCCAACATGCCCTCGCATCACGTCAGCCTGATGAGCGGCGCCACTGGCCCGATCAGCACGATTGTCGCCGCCTGTGCTACCGGGACCCAAACCATCGGCGAGGCGGCCGAATTCATTCGCCGTGGCGCGGCCGATATGATGTACGCCGGCGGCGTGGAAGGCCTCATCAATTTCGCCGCTATCGGCGGGTTCAGCTCCATGCGTGCCCTGTCTACCCACTTCAATGACACGCCCGAGCGCGCCAGCCGCCCGTTTGACAAGGATCGCGACGGATTCATCCTGTCTGAGGGGGCCGGCATCGTCGTGCTGGAGCGGCTGGACAAGGCCATCGAGCGCGGCGCGCGCATCCACGGCGAAGTGCTGGGGCACGCCACCTCATCCGACGCTTTCCATGTGGCCGCGCCCGACCCCGAAGCAAAAGGTGCGATCCGGGCGATGAAGTGGGCCATCGAGGACGCCTTGCTGACGACCGGGGACATCGATTATATCAACGCTCACGGGACCTCGACGCCGGTCAACGACGCCACGGAGACGCTCGCCATCAAACAACTCTTTGGCGAGCGCGCCTACGCGATACCGGTCAGCAGCACCAAATCATCCATGGGGCACGCGATGGGCGGCGCGGGCACGATCGAATCGATCTTCACCACACTGGCCCTCGGCCGAGGCATCATCCCGGCCACCTGGAACTACGAGACGCCGGATCCCGAGTGCGACCTGGACTATGTGCCCAACGCCCCACGTCCTGCGTCCATCAACGTAGCCCTCAAGAATTCTTTCGGGCTTGGCGGCCAGAACGCCTGCCTCGTCCTGGGCAAGTACAGCCCAGAGCCAAGATAGTCCCACGCCAACACAAGCCGGGACAAACAAACCAACGGATTTCAATAAAAACCCATGATTGTTATACGCGACGAAAAAAGAATCGCCCGGCTTGCTCGCCTGGCACAAGTGCTCAGTTTTGCCGGCCTCGGTGTGTTAATCGCCGGCTTGCTCTTGATCTTCCTGTCTAAAGATCCGAACGTGTTCATCTACCAGATGATCGCGCTGGTCATCGGCTTCATCTTCTCGCAATTTGGTCTCCACTTCGCCCACCGCTATTTGCGGCGGCCGCGCATGGATCAGGTACTGGACAAGTCAACAAGCAAATTCGCCCGCAAGGACGGCCGCCTCTACCACTACTTGCTGCCCGCCAACCATGTTTTGCTCCTGCCCACCTGCGTCGTCGTACTCATTGCCAAGTTCCAGGTTGGACGCATTTCCGCCAGCGGCGACGTCTGGCAACAAAAGGGGTTGGGCATGCGCGGCGTCTTCGGCCGCGAAGGGCTGGGAAATCCCTCCCGCGAGGCCGAGGCCGCGACCGCCCGGATGGAGGAGTTCATCGATGCCACGGTTCCGCAAGCGGTCGATGTGCCGGTCATTCCCATCATCGTGTTCACCGCCCAAAATATCGACAGCCTCGAGGTGAAGGAGTCTCGCATCCCCGCTGTCCACGCCGCGAAACTGTCGGGGGCGCTACGCCAACAGACGATTAATCTCAAGCCGATGCCGCGGGAGACCTACGACGCCTTGCGAGCCGCCTTCGACGCAAAAGCCTCCCACGTGCTGGAGCAAACGGTCGAGGAATCCAGCGAATAGCGCATTCGTACCGCTCGTTTTCGCAGACAATCCCATCAATCACCCTTCCGGCTCCTGTCATATGGCCGTATTAACAGCCGGAGGTTATCTCTTGCACGAAAAAATAATTTCAGTTTGACAACCAACCCGTGTGCCTTTAGAATTCCAACCCCATAGCTCAGTGCGCTGGGCAATTGAATGATGGGATGATCTCGTCGAGGAGGTGGTATAGCGAAGGAAAGGCAATTAGGCACATCGCGGCACTGCCCGCAATGATGGGAAGCCGCAATTAGATCGGCTTGCTAGAAGCGTGCGGGGAATATCCCCAGCGCCCATGTCTGGTCACGGCCAAGACATTACGTTCAAAACTGAAGATTGAGGAGAAGAAACGATGAAACGTCTGTCACTGCTATTAGTTGTACTGCTTCTGGGGGCTTTGGCCTTGGTAGCTTGCGGCGGCGGTGGTGCCCCTGCGGCGCCCGCGGCCACTTCGGCTCCGGCCCAGGAAGAAGCTGCGCCCCCGGCCCAGGAAGAAGCTGCCGCTCCTTCCGACGCGCTCACCTGCGATGACGCCATCGGCTGCGTCGAAGTCGCCGCCGGCGATCCTATTCAAATCGCCTCGGCGTTGGTTATCTCCGGCCCGAACACCGACCTGGGTCTCGACTCCCAGCGCGGCGTCGAGCTGGCCATCCAGATGTACGGCGACGTGCTCGGGCACAGCGTCACCTTGATGGCTGAGGATGAAGGCTGCAGCGCTGAGGGTGGCCAGACGGCCGCCAGCAAGATCGTGGCCAATCCCCAGGTTGTTGGCGCGATCGCCACGAGCTGCTCCGGCGCCGGCGTTCCTTTCTCGCAGGCTGCCTCTGACGCGGGACTCGTCACGATCTCCCCGTCGAACACCTCCCCCGCCCTGACCGATCCGGCCGAGGCGTGGCATCCCGGCTACTTCCGCACGGCCCACAACGACCTCGTTCAGGGCGCCGCCATGGCTGACTGGGCTTATGACGTCAAGGGCTTCCGCCGCGCGGTTGGTATCCATGACGGCGACCCCTACACTGAGGGTCTCGTTCGCGCCTTCGCCGACGCCTTCACCGCCAAGGGTGGCGAGATGGTCGGTATCGAAGCCAGCACCGCCGACGCTACGGATGTCGCCCCGCTGTTGACGAGCGTCGCCGCCGCCAAACCGGACTTCATCTACCTGCCGGTGTTCATCCCGTTAGGCTCGCTCATCGTCAACACCGCCAAGACGATCCCCGGTCTCGAGGGCGTCCAACTGGCGGCTGCTGACGGCGTTCAGTCGCCCAGCTTCCTGGAGAACGTAGTCGGCACGGGCGAGGGCATGGTTGCCTCCGGTCCGGACCTGGCCTTCTCCAACACGTTCTACAACGACACATTCGTCCCGGCATACGAAGCGGCCTATGGCACCAAGCCGACCGCCCCGTTCCATGCCCACGCCTTTGACGCGACCAACATCCTGCTGGACGCGATCAAGAAGGTGGCCAAGCAGGACGCCGAAGGCAACCTGTTGATCGGTCGCCAGGCGCTGCGCGACGCTGTCGCGGCGACGTCGGGCTTCCAGGGCATCACTGGCACCCTGACCTGCAGCCAGTACGGCGACTGCGCCGATGCGAAGATCTCCGTCAGCGAGATCCAGAACGGCGAGTACGTCCGCATTTGGCCGTAATCCGATAAGGTAAATCACGACGGGCCTGCCCTTTGAACAAGGGGCAGGCCCGTCAGCGTTAATTGGCGGATTTCGACTTCAGTTGGGGAACGCGACGGCCGCCACTGTGGGAGTCGGGCAACAAAACGCCGCCGTATCGGTCACACAGACCGGTACTAGCAGGAGGCTAGACGATGACATTAACACAGCGCCTCAGGGGCATAGACTGGATCAGCGCTGCCCTATGGGTTTTTCGAGCAGTCATTATTATTCTTGTTATTGTGGGCACGGTTCGAAAGCTGTTTCTCGGGGTGGGAACCCAATATACAACGCAGGATTGGCTTGATTTCATTTCATCCGGGCTTTCTCAGGGAGGGTTATACGCCCTGATCGCCCTCGGCTACACCATGGTTTATGGCGTGCTGTTCATGATCAATTTCGCCCACGGCGAATTCTTCATGTCGGGCGCGCTAACTTCGACCATGCTGGTCGCCTCCACGCTCAGCCGATCCGGTTTCATGAACGAGCAACCGATCATCTACCTGGTGATCGTCACTGTCGCCGCCGTGCTGACGTCGATGGCGGTCGCCCTGCTGACCGAGCGAGTCGCTTACCGGCCGCTACGCCGCGCGCCTCGTTTGGTGCCGCTCATCACAGCCATCGGCGCGTCATTCTTCTGGCAATATTTCTTTCGCGGCCTCTTTGGCAGCGAAATCAAGCCCTTCCCCGTTCCGGCTATACTTGAAGGATGGATTACCATCGCCGGCATCACCTTCCTGAAGGTGCGGTTTGTAACTCTCGTCGCCTCCCTCATCGCTCTGATCCTTCTCTATCTGTTCATCATGAAGACGAAGACGGGCAAGGCGATTCGCGCCGTAGCCGAGGATAAGGATGTGGCTACGCTGATGGGCATCGATGTAGACCGCACGATCGCCATGACCTTCGCCGTTGGCGCGGGCATGGCCGGCATCGCCGCGATCCTCTGGGCGCTGGTATTCAGACAAGCCCATTTCTACATGGGCTTCGTACCGGGCATTAAGGCATTCACCGCCGCCGTGTTGGGCGGCATCGGCAGCATCCCCGGCGCGGCTCTCGGCGGCCTCTTCCTGGGCCTCATCGAAGCTGTGGGCCCGCCCCTCTTCCTGGAAGGGTTGAGCATTCCCGCCGCCCATCAGTTGAAGGACGTGACCGCGTTCACGCTGCTCGTCCTGATTCTCATCTTCCGGCCGCAAGGCATTATTGGCGAGCGGCTGGCCGAAAAGAAAGCTTAAAGGAGGCGTCTTATGACAAGAAAGGAATGGAGTCATCTCATTCGAATCGGCCTCCTGATGGGCCTTGCCGTGCTGGTGGTCAGCGTCATCGGTATGGTGGAAAAATTTAATGAGCGCGCCCTCATCGTCGGTTACCTCACTCTGGGCCAGCTCTTGCTCTACATCCCGGCGCTCTACGCAGGCTATACATCCGTCCCGGCCGGGGAGCATCGAGCCGTGCCTCAGAGGCTTCTCGGGGGCGTGGTGGTCGGGTTGTTAGCGGTTATGCCGGTCATCCTGCTGATTCTGGTGGCGAGTTCATGGCCTGGCATCCGGAGCTATTTCGTCAATATCTCGCCCAACATGGTCAAGATCCTGACTGCCGGGAAGGGCGTTGGGCCGGGGATCGGCCTGCTGGCCGGCGAGATGGCAGCGCTCGGTCTCATCGGCGCGGCGATCCATCTGATTCCCGACCGTATTCGCAAACCAATCGTGACAGCCATCATCTTCACCGTTGGTTTCGCGCTCTTCTCCGACGTGTCCCTCAATATCGCCAATCAGTTATTCGCACGCAAGACCGTCCGCGTCTTGTTCGGCACGAAGGGGATTACCCCATTGGCGACTGTTATCGTGTTCGTCATTTCGCTAGTCGCTGCTTCCTTATGGACCTGGAAGGGACGCGAGGCTTATGCTCGTCGCCAGGCTAACATGTCGTCGGAGCAGGCCAAACGCTCGCAACGCATCGCGACCACCGTCCTGATGATCGTCCTCTTGACGTTGCCGTGGGTGCTGGGCGTCTTCCTGACTGACGTCCTGGACCGGGTGGGTATTTTCATCCTGATGGCCCTCGGCCTCAACATCGTGGTCGGTTTCGCCGGCCTGCTCGACCTGGGGTATGTAGCTTTCTACGCCATCGGCGCCTATGTGACAGCCATCATGACGTCCACCGGCAATTTAGGGATGGGTCTCAGCTTCTGGCTGGCCGTCCCCGTCGCGGTGGTAGCTGCGACGATGGCCGGGATCATCCTGGGCATTCCGGTGTTGCGCATGCGCGGCGACTACCTGGCCATCGTCACCCTGGGCTTTGGCGAGATCATCCGCGTGCTGGTGCGCTCCGACCTGCTCAAGCCGGTCATCGGCGGCGCGCAAGGCATCCTGAACATCGGCCGCCCGACCATTCCCGGCCTCACCTTCACGACGCCCCAGCATTTCTATTATCTCATCCTGCTGGCCTGTCTGCTGGCCTGGTTCATCTCCGGTCGCCTGCGTGACGGTCGCATCGGTCGTCGCTGGATGGCCGTACGTGAAGATGAAGACGTGGCTGAGGCCGTTGGCATCAACCTGGTGATCACCAAATTGCTGGCCTTTGCCATGGGCGCGGCTTTCGCCGGTCTGGCCGGATCACTCTTCGCCGCGCGCGTTGGAACGATCTTCCCCAATAGCTTCGAACTGCTCATCTCGATCAACGTGTTGTGCATCGTCATCATCGGCGGCATCGGCAGTCTGCCCGGCGTCGTCGTCGGCGCGTTTGTGCTGGTCGGCCTGCCGGAACTGTTGCGTGAATTCGACGAGTACCGGATGCTCATGTACGGCGCCCTGCTCATCATCATGATGCTTGTCCGGCCCGAAGGTCTCTGGCCATCACCTATCACTCGCCGTGAAATGCACGCCGCCGAGGAAAACGCGGCAGCCGTCGAAGCCGAACACAGCAGCGATATTCGGGCGGCCGTCGAGGGATAATGTTATGAGTAACCTACTGGAAGCAACCCGCGTAACCAAACGATTCGGCGGTCTGACGGCCGTGAACGATCTGAGCTTCTCCATTCCCAGGAATAGCATCGTCAGCATCATCGGCCCCAACGGCGCCGGCAAGACGACATTTTTCAACTGCATCACCGGCTTTTATGTGATTGACGAGGGGGATATCGTCTTCGACGGGCACTCCATCAAGGGCAAGTCCCCCGACGTGATCACCAAGATGGGCATCGCCCGCACCTATCAGAATATTCGTCTGTTCTCGAACATGTCGGCCATCGAAAATATCCTCGTGGGCATGGAGCCGCGACTCCACTCGCCGTGGTTCGGCCCCGTTTTCGGCCTGCGCGGCACAAAGGAAGAGGAAGAAAAGGCCAATGTGGACGCCAATCAGTTGCTAAACTTCGTGGGGCTGCGCGGCAAGGGCGATACGCTCTCCAGCAGCCTGCCCTATGGAGACCAACGGCGACTGGAAATCGCTCGCGCTCTGGCAGGTAACCCAAAACTTCTGCTCCTCGATGAGCCGACGGCTGGCATGAACCCGCGCGAGACGGCCGAAACGACCGAATTCATCCGCAATCTGCGCGACGAAATCGGCATCACCGTTTTACTGATCGAGCACGATATGCGCGTGGTCATGGGTATCTCGGAAGATATCACCGTGCTGGATTACGGACAGAAGATCGCCCAGGGGCCACCGGTAGAAATTCAGGGCAACTCGCGCGTGATCGAAGCCTACCTCGGCCGCGGCGCCGCGGGATCGGCCCAACTGAGCCTGAAACATCAGGAGGCCGCATGAGTATCCTGGAACTAAACGATGTCCATGCCTATTATGGCAAGATCCACGCCCTGAAAGGCGTTTCCCTGACTGTCGAAAAGGGCGAAATCGTCTCCCTCATCGGCGGCAACGGCGCGGGCAAGACAACGACGCTGCGGACCATTTGCGCCCTTATGCGGCCGACGGTTGGCTCGGTCACGTTCAACGGCGAGAATCTGGAGCGTTACAAGCCAAGCGCGTTGACGGCCAAAGGCATCGCCATGGTGCCCGAAGGCCGTGGCGTATTCGCCCGCATGACTGTGCTGGAAAACCTGGAGATGGGCGCGTTCCACCGCAAGGACAAAGAGATCGGCGACGATATCGACCGGATCTACGAGTTGTTCCCGCGCCTTAAGGAGCGTCGCACGCAACTCGCCGGCACGATGTCCGGCGGCGAGCAGCAGATGTTGGCGATGGGGCGAGCCATGATGTCACGGCCGAGTCTGTTACTGCTCGACGAGCCTTCGATGGGCCTGGCTCCGGTCCTGGTAGAGGCCATCTTCAGCACGATTGTGGACATCAACAAACAGGGCACAACCGTTCTCCTGGTGGAGCAAAACGCGCTGATGGCCCTCAACATCGCCGACCGGGGTTACGTCCTGCAAACAGGCGCGATCGCCCTTAGTGACAGCGCCAAGGCGCTGCAACAAAACGAGATGGTCCAGAAAGTCTATCTGGGCATCGAATAACCGGGGCTATCTCGTATCTGCCGCGGTGGTGCCGGCTCGTCCGGCATCGCCGCGATCCTAATCAATGGATTTTTTCGAATGACCTTTCGTATTTATACTGCTGACGACGTGCAACGCGCCCTGCCCATGGCCGAGGCCATCGAAGGGATGAAGGCGGGATATGCGCAACTCTCGGCCGGGCGGGCACAGATCCCTCTGCGCGTTCCCCTAAACGTCTCTTCGGACGATGTCACGCTAATCATGCCGTTCCTCGTTCCCGACGAC
>WBZO01005122.1_pt1 | contig 13589 bp, 15 predicted proteins | sample 5204261 | NCBI WGS metagenome assembly WBZO01 (sample SAMN12412400, study PRJNA552823) | activated sludge metagenome | isolation source: activated sludge from anammox sidestream of wastewater treatment plant... | place: USA: North Carolina | collected 2017-09
ACGAGGAAGACGAAGAGGATGAAGACGAGGGGGAATCTGGCGCAAATGAAGCCGGAGAATCCCAAAGTGATGAAGATGACGAGGATGACGAGGAGTAAGTGGCAGTTATTCTTCTGAAACAGGTTTTCTTCGATTTTTTCAGTGTTAAGTAATAATATTAGAAACTGATATCTGTAAGAATTAACAGCCCGCCTTTGGCGGGCTTTTTGTTAGAGCGAGGTTGTTTTAATGTTGGATCATTTTCCAAAACCTGATGCGAACTATCCACACAGAAATAGAGATTATTTTATTGCGGGGTTTACTTTTTTTTGTGTCGCAGTCAGTTTGGTAATTGATGGTAGTGCTAGTTACGAGACTCAAAATTTGCTTGGCGTGATTGCTTGGATTTTTCTGGCTGGCTTATTGATTGGTGAGAACAGAGAAGTGAGAATGCAAGTTGTTGTCGCTGTAGCATTTGCGACTGCAGGTGAACATTTTGCATCTATTTATATGGAAGGGTATACCTATCGGTTTGGCAATGTGCCTCTTTACGTCCCGCCTGGACATGGTATGGTATATTTAACGGCTGTGGCACTTTCGCGCTCACGTTTTTTCTTGATGAATGCCAAAAAACTGGCTATTTTGGTAATTATTGTTGGTGGACTGTGGTCGCTATGGGGCATTAGCGGTATACCGGAACAAGGTGATCAAGTTGGTGCTTTTTTATTTTGCATTTTTGTAATCTGTCTTTTTAAAGGCCGATCACCAATGGTTTATTTAGGAGCTTTTTTTATTTGTACATGGCTCGAGATTATTGGCACGGCGGCAGGTACATGGAAGTGGGCTTCAATTGAACCGGTGTTCAATTGGAGTCAAGGAAATCCTCCTAGTGGGGTTGCAGCTTGGTATTGCTTGGTTGATGCGGTTGCGATTGGATTTTCTCCTAAAATTCTGAGTGCTCTGCAAAAAATGAATAACTGGTATAAAGCGTCCATGATCAAATGATCGCATGACCAAGTGTTTTTTATGAAAATGTGGTTGGTGTTGAATTGTAATTTATTGTCGTAAACGTTTTGAAAGGATTAGTTGTGACTGTTGTTCGTTTACCTGATGGATCAGAACGTACTTATGATGAGCCCATAACAATCATGGATGTGGCGTCATCAATTGGTGCAGGGCTTGCCAGAGCAGCGATTGCCGGGAAAATTAATGGAAAATTGGTTGATGTTTCCAGTCCAATCAATGGAAATTGCGAGCTTTCGATTATTACGGAAAGAGATCCTGAAGGGATTGAAATCATACGTCATTCTTGCGCGCATTTGCTCGCACATGCTGTGAAGGAATTATTCCCCGAAGCGCAGGTTACGATTGGACCTGTCATCGATGATGGGTTTTATTATGATTTTTCATATAAACGGCCATTTACACCTGATGACCTTGCTGCAATTGAAAAACGGATGTCGGAAATCAGTCGACGTGATTTAAGAATTGAAAGAAAAATTATGGACCGCACAGAAGCCATTAATTTTTTTAAGCAACAAGGAGAGCACTATAAAGCACAGATAATTGAATCAATACCAGGAGATGAGCAGTTATCGCTTTATTCACAAGGCAACTTTACTGATCTCTGTCGAGGACCACATGTCCCAGCGACCTCGAAGATTAAAGTTTTTAAGTTGATGAAAGTAGCGGGTGCGTATTGGCGCGGTGATTCGAACAACGAAATGTTGCAGCGTATTTATGGTACTGCGTGGACCAATAAGGACGATCAGAAAGATTATCTGCACAGACTTGAAGAAGCTGAAAAAAGAGATCACCGAAAAATTGGAAAATTGCTCGATTTATTTCATACGCAAGACGAAGCGCCCGGAATGGTATTCTGGCATCCTAAAGGTTGGATTTTATGGCAACAGATTGAGCAGTATATGAGAAACATTCTGAATCAGAATGGTTATCAGGAGATTCGCACACCACAGATTTTGGACAAAGAGCTTTGGGTGAGATCCGGACATTGGGAGAATTTTCGTGAAAATATGTTTACAACAAATTCCGATGAACGGGATTTTGCTATTAAGCCGATGAATTGTCCTGGTCACGTACAAATATTTAATCAAGGTCTACGGAGTTACCGGGAGCTTCCGGTTCGACTGGCGGAGTTTGGTTCCTGTCATCGAAATGAAGCATCTGGCGCATTGCATGGCATTATGCGAGTCAGAGCTTTTACGCAAGATGACGCACATATCTTTTGTACTGAAGATCAAATTCAAGAAGAAGTAGTCCGGTTTATTGATTTATTGAAAATTGTTTATGCGGATTTCGGTTTTGTAGATATCATGGTGAAACTTTCAACTCGACCACTTAAGCGAGTTGGCTCAGACGAGCAGTGGGACAAATCAGAGGCGGCTCTTGAAGCCGCGTTAGCTGAGGCAAAGTTGAATTGGGAATTGCAACCGGGCGAAGGTGCGTTTTATGGTCCCAAAATTGAGTTTTCACTCAAAGATTGTATTGGAAGAGTGTGGCAGTGTGGAACGCTTCAACTGGATTTTTCTATGCCGGATCGTTTAGGCGCTGAATATGTCGCTGAAGATAACTCCCGCAGGATACCCGTTATGCTGCATAGAGCTATATTGGGTTCCTTGGAAAGATTTATCGGTATTTTAATAGAAAATTATGCGGGAGCCCTTCCATTATGGCTATCGCCAGAACAGGTCGTTGTATTGAACATTTCACGTTCGCAGGTTGATTATGCTGAGAAAGTAGCTGAACACTTGAAGCAACATGGCATTCGTGCAAGCTTGGACTTGAGAAATGAGAAGATAACCTATAAAATTCGGGAGCATAGCCTGCAGAAACTTCCTTATCAAATTATTGTTGGGGATGAAGAGGTTCAAGCAAATTTGATTTCCGTTCGAAACCGGGGCGGAGAGAATTTAGGTCAAATGACCGTTAATTCATTGCTTGAGCAACTCAAGAAAGAAATATCATTAAAGCGTTAAAGCGATAGATTGTTTAATAGAATTATCTTGGAGAATTTGCCATAGTTCAGGAAAAATCAGTGCGCATCAATGAAGAGATTGATGTGCCAGAAGTTCGGTTAATTGGGGTCGACGGAGAACAGGTTGGTATTGTTAAGCTTGCCGCTGCGAATGCAATGGCAGAGGAAGCAGGAGTCGATCTTGTTGAAATTGCACCAACAGCACAACCACCTGTTTGTCGTTTGATGGATTATGGCAAGTTCCGCTATCAGGAAAGTAAGAAGAAGCATGATGCAAAAATAAAGCAGAAACAGGTACAAATTAAAGAAATTAAATTTAGACCTAATACGGACGAGGGTGATTACAATATCAAATTGAAAAGTTTAATAAACTTCCTAAATGATGGTGATAAAGTTAAAGTGACCTTGCGTTTCCGAGGAAGGGAAATGGCTCACCAAGAGTTTGGGATGCGCTTATTAGAACGAATTAAACTTGATTTGGAATCTTGTGCCATAGTTGAACAATTTCCAAAAATGGAAGGTCGACAAATGGTCATGGTATTATCGCCCAAGCGCAAAGATATACGGATAGATAAACCTAAATCTGCTGCGAATGATTCGACAATCATTTCATAACTCCGCTTTTTGCTTTTAAATCTGTAAGTGATTTACCTGAAATAACAAGTGATTTTTAGGTCTGGAAAGCTTTCAATATTGAAACACCTAGAATCATATTAAATGAGGAGAATGTATGCCTAAAATGAAAACCAAAAGTGGCGCAGCAAAGCGCTTCAAATTTAGAGCCAATGGGAGTATCAAACGCTCGCAAGCCTTTAAACGTCACATATTGACAAAAAAGACGACCAAAAACAAACGCCAATTGCGTGGGGTTGCGGCTGTTCATGCTACGAATGAAGCTTCAATCCGTGCAATGATGCCTTACGCATAACGAGGAGCGATCATGCCTAGAGTAAAACGTGGTGTTACAGCGCATGCGCGCCATAAGAAAATTTTGGATTTGGCCAAAGGGTATCGTGGTCGACGTAAGAATGTTTACCGGATAGCAAAACAAGCTGTCATGAAAGCGGGGCAATATGCTTACCGGGATCGCCGCCAACGGAAAAGGCAATTCAGGGCGCTTTGGATCGCGCGGATTAATGCTGCGGCTCGCGAATTTGGTCTTTCCTATAGCGTATTTATGAATGGCTTAAAAAAAGCCAGTATTGAAGTCGACAGGAAAGTTTTGGCAGACTTGGCAGTATTCGATAAAAGTGCATTTGAGAAAATTGTGCAGCAAGCCAAGGCCAGTTTGGCTATATAAGTGATTTGCATTTATTTTTGAACATGGGAGGTCGGGTGAAGCCTGAACCTCCCTTTTTCTTGTAGGGCATAATGGAATTTTTACGATTGTTCTTTAATATTGAATTGCTATGAATAATCTGGAAGAAATAATCACAGAAGCATCAAATTTGATGAATAGTACTGAAGATGCGATTGAATTGGAAAATGTCAAAGCACGATATCTTGGCAAAAGTGGCATTTTGACTGATTTGCTAAAAGGTTTGGGCAAGTTACCCGCCGAGCAACGTCCCATGATGGGTAGCCTAATTAACGAAGCCAAGAACCGGCTAGAGACAACGCTAAAATTGCGACGCGAGGCAATTCAGGCCAAAGAGCTAGAAGCAAAACTTACTGAAGAAGCCCTCGATGTTACCTTGCCAGGGAGAGGAACCAGCTTTGGCAGTTTACATCCAGTAACACAAACATTATTGCGAATTGAAACATTATTTCATTCAATTGGATTTGATGTTGCCTCAGGCCCAGAAATAGAAACCGATTTTTACAACTTTACGGCGCTCAATATCCCTGAAAATCATCCTGCTAGGGCGATGCATGACACGTTTTATATAGACAAAAGCAATTTATTGCGTACCCATACCTCTCCCGTACAGATTCACTATATGCAGAACAACAAACCCCCGATTAAAGTCATTGCGCCAGGAAGAGTTTACCGATGTGATTCCGATGTGACGCATACTCCGATGTTTCATCAAGTTGAGGGTCTGTGGATCGATGAAAGTGCGAATTTTTCTTCTTTAAAAGGAGTTTTAGCGGATTTTATGGCGCATTTCTTCGAACAGGAAGATTTGGCCGTGAGGTTCAGGCCATCCTTCTTTCCGTTTACCGAACCATCCGCTGAAATGGATATTGGTTGTGTTATGTGCAATGGAAAAGGTTGCCGCGTATGTAGCCATACCGGATGGTTAGAAGTACTCGGTTGCGGCATGGTTCATCCAAATGTATTAAAGCATGTCGGAATTGATAGTGAACGCTATATTGGATTTGCTTTCGGAATGGGCGTCGAACGCTTGACGATGCTTCGATACGGCGTTAATGATTTGAGATTGTTTTTTGAAAATGATTTACGTTTTCTGAAACAATTCAATTAATCTATCGATTATTCAACAATTATTATCAATCTGAAAGTCTTATGAAATTTTCTGAAAACTGGTTACGCAGTTTTGTGAATCCTCCTTATAGTAGTGCCGAGTTGGCTCATGTGCTTACGATGGCAGGCATTGAAATTGAGAGCATTGTACCGGTAGCGGCTGTATTTAATAGTGTTGTGGTGGCCGAAGTTGTTTCGGTCGAAAAACATCCGACCGCAGATCGCCTAAAAGTTTGTCGCGTGAAGACCGGAAAATCCGATAAGGATTTCTTACAAATTGTTTGTGGCGCTCCCAATGTAGCTGTGGGAGTCAAGGTTCCTTGTGCGCTGGAGGGGGCGAATCTGCCCGGCTTTACTATCAAGCAAACAAAATTACGCGGGATAGAATCTTTTGGGATGCTGTGTTCCGCGAAGGAGCTAGGAATCAGTGAAGCGGCCGAAGGCTTGCTGCTGCTCCCGGAGGATGCGCCGGTAGGTGTTGATTTCCGTAACTATTATGGGCTTGATGATAATGTATTTGAGTTAAAGCTAACTCCCAATCGCGCTGACTGCTTAGGGATTGCGGGTGTGGCGCGAGAAGTTGCCGCTATTACGAATGCGGAGCTGAATTCGAATGCATTAGAACAGTGCCATACACCAGCTGAAATTGAAGAAACGTTAAAGGTGCAAGTGGTAGCGGCAGATGCTTGTCCGCTATATTGCGGGCGGATAATGCGAGAAATAAATCCGGATGTAGCTACGCCGATGTGGATGGCTCAAAGATTGGAACGAAGTGGTATCCGGTTGATTAATGCTATTGTCGATATTACCAACTACGTACTGTTGGAAACTGGGCAGCCGATGCATGCTTTTGATCTTGCTAAAGTATCGGATGCCATTCAGGTGCGATATGCGCACTCTCACGAGAAGATACAACTGCTCAATGGTAATCAGATTGATCTAACTCCTGAAATGTTGCTCATTGCTGATGCGCATAAGCCGCTGGCACTGGCAGGCATTATGGGGGGGATGGACAGTGGTGTGACACAAGGCACGGTTGACCTTTTTCTGGAAAGCGCTTTTTTTAGTCCGGGTGTGATCAGTGGCAAATCGTTTGTACTTGGATTTAGTTCGGATTCCGCTTATCGGTTTGAGCGCGGAGTTGATTTCTCAGTAACCAGGAATGCATTGGAACGCGCTACTTATCTCATACAATCCATTTGTGGCGGTAAAGCGGGCCCTATCACTGAAGTTAAACATCAATTACCGCTGCGGACAGCGGTTAATGTTCGCATTGATCGGATTAAGAGGGTGCTGGGTATTGAATTAAGTAAACATCAAGTTGCTGACTTTTTTGATCGTTTGGGTTTGAAATTTTCCGAGAAAGATAATGTTTTTGTAGTGATACCACCAAGTTATCGCTTTGATTTATCAATTGAGGAAGATTTCATTGAAGAATTGGCACGTATTTATGGATACGATCGTATTCCAAGTTTTAGTCCGCATGCCAATATGGTCATGTTGCCGGCTTCCGAGAAAAAGCTTCCGGTGTTGGAGATGAAGCGATTATTAACGGTTCGTGATTATCACGAGGTTATTAATTATGCTTTTGTAGATGAATCTTGGGAGCGTGAATTAGTCAATAATAGCGATCCTATTGAATTAATGAATCCCATTGCGAGTCAAATGAGCGTTATGCGCAGCACGTTGATTGGTGGTCTCATTTCGAATTTGCAATTTAATTTGAATCGAAAGCAAACCAGGGTGCGTTTGTTTGAAGTTGGCTGTTGTTTTGGCAGAACGGAAGATAACCATTATTGCCAGCTTGAGAAACTTGCGGGACTTAGTTACGGCGATGTTGTTGCAGAGCAATGGGGGATACCGGAAAAAAGTGTCGATTTCTATGATGTCAAAGCTGATGTTGAAATACTATTCAAAGGGCGAAACGTGCATTTCAGCAAATTTTCTCACCCCGCTTTGCATCCAGGGAAAACGGCACGAATCACGATTGATGGTCAATCTGTCGGGTGGCTAGGTGAGTTACACCCGCATTGGCAAAAAAAATATGGTTTGCAAAAAAATGCGGTACTGTTTGAAATCGATCTGGATAGCTTGCTACAAAGAACGATACCAACAGTAACTGAAGTTTCTAAATTTCCACCCATTCGGCGAGACGTAGCAGTTTTGGTTGATAATGATATTAATGTTCAAACGCTCCTTGACGGCATGTATGCAGAAAAATCAGAGATTGTTACCGATATTTCGCTATTCGATATTTATCGCGGGAAAGACATGGGAGATACCAAAAAAAGTCTTGCATTCCGTGTGTTGTTACAAGATACTGAGAAAACATTAACTGATGCGGAAGCGGATTCTGCAGTAACCCAGTTAATTGAAATTTTGAAAAATAAATTCGGCGCAACATTAAGAAATTAATTGTCGCCGGATAAAAAGATATTTCTATTTTTAGTGTCGTTGAATTTTCATCTTGAGCTAACAGGACCATCCTGCTTAAGGTATGAGGTCATTGATCTTTAATTTTAAAGATGTTTTAAATCTAAATGCTGCTATAAGCAAATAATAAAGGACTATAGGGAGTGGAGTATGGCATTAACAAAAGCTGAGCTAGCGGATTTGTTGTTTGAAAATGTTGGGCTAAACAAACGCGAAGCAAAAGATATGGTCGAATCGTTTTATGAAGAAGTGCGTGCCGCCCTACAGAGGGGAGAGGGAGTTAAGCTTTCTGGTTTTGGCAATTTCCAACTACGAGCAAAACCGCAGCGTCCTGGGAGAAATCCGAAAACTGGCGAGGAAATACCGATCACGGCACGACGTGTTGTTACTTTTCATGCCAGTCAGAAGTTAAAAGCATTAGTTGAGAAAAATTATCATGGAAAACAAAAAAACAATTAAAACATTACTTCCAATTCCTACAAAACGTTATTTCACGATTGGGGAAGTAGGTACGTTATGTGGTGTAAAACCCCATGTGTTACGTTATTGGGAGCAAGAATTTGCGCAATTGAGGCCCGTCAAACGAAGAGGGAATCGTCGCTATTATCAGCAACAAGAAGTATTATTAATCCATCGTATTAGAGAATTGCTTTATGAGCAAGGATTTACCATTAATGGTGCGAGGAATCACTTGGAGCAAAATGAAAGCAAACCCGTATTGACCAATGAAAGTATGAATACTTCATTGTTTCCAGTTTCAAGTTTCGGTCATATCAGGCAAGAAATAAATAACATAGTGTCACAATTACGTTCATAGCTGCCATTATCTGCTGGTGTCAGTCTGAGCTGTTTGTTTGTTATAATCCCGAATTCGGGGCGTAGCGCAGTCTGGTAGCGTACTTGCATGGGGTGCAAGTGGTCGGAGGTTCGAATCCTCTCGCCCCGACCATTTGATCAAAGAGTTGTAATTAAATGATAGGATGAATCGTCCCGGTTTTACCGGAGACTATTTGCCTTGTGTCAAACCGCATCGGCTGACTCCGTTAATTGTTTCGGCCAGCGCATTGTCATAAGAATCCCCGATACTATCAACCATTTATGCACCGGTATCGGATGCAACAGGCTAACTGGCTTATCTAGGAGTGCGCTGTTCAAGATGTTGTTGATAGAAATCTGGAATGGCGGTTTAAGCGATGAATCGGCGGAAGACATAGCGAACTCGAATCTGCATGTGATGCGATTCCTGGGTTCGTCGCTGGAAGACGATGTGCCGGATCATTCCGTGTATCGCGTTTCAGAACCCGGCTGACGGCAGCAGGCGCTTGGGATGGGTTGTTAGCCCAAGTGAATGCGCAAATACAAGCGCACGACATCATGGTCAGGCAAGGCTGCCATGTCGATGCGGGTATTACGCAAAGTCCGCACAAGCCCAGAACCAAACCTGCTTACGAAATCGTGAGTGATTGGGAAGAACGGGACGATGAAGCGGATGCCCGGGCAGCGATGCAAGTCATTGAAGTGGTCCAGCCCGGTGTGGATACTGAAGCACGCTGGGTTAGAAAAGGTGGTCAACCGGTTTTGGCTATAAGCAGCATACGGTGGTCGATGATAATGGTTTAGTGCTGGCGGTTGCAACCACCCCGGCCAATTGCCATGACAGCAAGGCGCTGCTGGATCTGCTCGATAAAGCCGATATCCAGCCGGGAACTCGTGTTCATGCCGACAAGGCTTATAGCAGCCAAAAACATCGCGATGCTTTGAAATCACGTGGTATCAAAAACGGTGTTCAGGATAAGGCTGCCAGGAATAATCCTTTGACGCGGCGGCAGTTAGAAAGCCCGCTACGTCGTGGAGCGCACCTTCGGCAGCCAGGCACATTGGTCCAATGGCAAAACGCTGAGTTACTGCGGTTTGGAGAAAGCGCATGCCTGGCATTTGCTATTGGCGATGGCGTATAACTTAAAAAGACCATCCAAACTCTTTGCTGACCGCCGAATGATTACGCAAACATAGGGATATTACGCTTTCTTGACCGGAAATGCTCGGTTTAAAGTGATTATTCTTGGCTCATTTGCGAAAAAAATGACTACAACCAACCAAATTCCCTCACAGATTAATCCGAAATTACTCTGAAATGGGAAATTTGCGTCATTTTGCAAAGGTCTCGAAACATGTTTTCCAGCGCCATCGGCTGACAACCCCGCCGTCCAGTCTTGGGGTAATGTAGTTCAATTTGCGACAGCAACACTTGCCAGGGTATTACCCCTTCCATCTTGTTTCAGAAAACCTCCCGCCGTGTCCGGCGTTTCTTGTGACTGTAGTCAGGATCGGCAAAGCTCGATTGGTGTGACATGGCGTATCTATAGAGGAGTTGTCAGGAAATACTATTATCCCAAACCCTTCAGGATTTGTTCAGCGTTTCCCGAGGGAAACGCTGATTAATTGGCTATACGAGCGAATCATTTCGTTGCGCGGCACTTGCTTTATCGTCTATCTTGTTGATATATCTAGGTTACTTCGTTTCGTGCGCCTCGTGCTTCATCCCGTTCACCGAATTAATCAGATGGGATGAACACCGCCCTCCTGACAACGGTATTGCAATGTGCCACAGTTGAGATTCACTAAACAACATAAAACGAAGAGGGCACTATCCATGGATAAGATTAGCGTAGTTGGTTTGGATTTAGCAGAGAATGTTTTTCAGTTGCATGCTGCGAATGCAGAGGGGCGAGTGATGCAGAGCAAGCAACTGAAGCGAAGCCAGGTATTGGAGTGGTTTAGTAGGATCGAGCCGTGCACGATAGGGATGGAAGCGTGCGGTGGTATGCATTGTTGGGTGCGCAAATTAAGCGAGCAGGGTCATGCGGTGAAGCCGATGGCGGCGCGGTTCATCAAGCCGTATTTGCAGTCGAACAAATCGGATAAGTTGGATGCGCAAACGATATGTGAGGCCGTGCAACGGCCGTGATGCGTTTTGTTGCAATCAAGTCAGTGCAGCAACAAGCGGTACTGCACCTGCATCACAGCCGCAGGATGTTGCTGGAATTTGGGGGCGTGATTGCTATAGGGGCGAGCATGCTCAGGAAGCGCTTACCGGAGGTGTTGGAAGATGCTGGTAATGAATTGTCGCCGATGGCCCGAGGCCTGGTGGCTGAGTTGCAGGATCGGCTATCGCTACTGGATGAGCGGATAGTGGGGCTGGAGAGGCGGCTCCAGCAATGGCACAGCAATGATGAAGCCAGTCGCCACTTAGCCCGAGATACCTGGTTGGCGTGATGACGGCCACTGCGGTGATTGCGGCGGCAGGCAATCCTCGAACATTTACTAATGGGTGGCAGCCTGGCTAGGGTTGGTGCCAAAGCAAGCTTCCAGCGGAGGCAGGTCACGTTTGCTGGGAATCAGTAAACGGGGCGATCGTTATCTACGTACTTTGCTGATTCATGTGCGGGCGCTGCGATCCGGCATGTGCGCACCCGGCAACAGGCCGGCAAGCCACCGGGCAATACCTGGATTGCACAACTGCTCGAGAGCGATGTCATCCCAATGTCGCCACGGTGGCGCAGGCCAATCACAATGCCCGGGTAGTGTGGGCGTGCTGACTAAGAACGAAACCTACCGCCCAGGATAAGGCCACTTGGCAATGACCTGAACAGATTTGCAGTAACGAGAAAAGAAACGTCATTGACAGGGGGGGCTGCTAAAGATTGCCAGTGCTAATGATATGGAAAAACAGGTCGGACCGCGGCGGCCAAACCCGGGGAAGCGCTCGAAGCAAAGACTTCGCTATTCAGATTGGGACCTGTTAGCGAATATACCATAGGGGCTGGGAGCAAAATGCTCCGATCAAAAGGCCGGATGTAAGTGTGCAATCGAACCTCGTATTTCTATGCATCAGCACTTGCAAGACGGGCGGTGTCCATGTAAGTGCTTCCCTGACAAGCAGCTAACTGAATGTACCAACGACAAAACCAGATACTTTTTACATTGAGCACATTATGAGCTTTCCCATCGAAATCCGTGAAGCAGCCGGGGTACGCAGCCTGCACTTCGGTTCCGATTCGATCCAGGGCGCGATGCGTATTGCCCGCCCCTGGCATCTGGAACTCGATTACACCCGGGAAATGATGACCAGCCTGCTGCTACGAGACGATATTCACTTTCCGCGTAGCGTGTTGCTGATTGGCCTGGGTGCGGCATCGCTGACCAAGTTTCTTTATCGGCATTGCCCGCGAGCCAAATTGACTGTAGTTGAAATCGAACCGCGCGTGGTCGCTGCCGCAAGACAGTTTTTTAAACTGCCGGATGATCCGTTGCGTTTAAGCATCGTCATCGCGGATGGCGCGGAATATATCGCTGGATTCAATGGAACCTATGACCTGATTTTGGTCGACGGTTTCGATGCCAAAGATCGTTCCGGTGAGCTGAGCACGCTGCCGTTCTACCGGATGTGCCGCGCGCGATTGAGCAATGACGGCCTGTTTGCCGCAAATCTGCTGGGCCGCAGCCGCGGTTATCAGGCTAATCTGGAACGCATCAAAGCCGCATTCGACGAACGCGCACTGGCTTTCCCATCTTGCGACAGCGGCAATGTCATCGCACTGGCAGCCGGCGAGGATACAGTCCGGATAACACTGAGCGATCTCAAAGAGCGGATGCTCGAATTGAAAAAGCGAACCGGACTTAATCTGTTGCCGACGCTGACGCGCTTGGAGCAGGCAAAATTTTACCCAGGCGGAATCCTCGCATTTTAGCGAAAGCATAAGCCCCTAATATGAATGATAATTATGCACATTGTATACATCGCTTATCCTTTCAAAATTTCTACGGAAACCTTTTATTGACCCGGATGCAATATTTATGAAGAATCAATACGCTTATCATGTTATAGTTCTAAAGTGACGATCAGTTTCAGGGAATCACGCATTCATTCACTGCACGAGCGAATCGCTTTGTTGCGCATTACCCGCCCCTTCGTCTATCTGATGGATATACTTCGGTTGCTGTGTTCTGTGCGTCTCGCGCTTCATCGCGTTTGTCGAATTAATCAGCGTTTCCTTAACAAGGATTGAGTGTCACAAAAAATATTGGCAGTACTTTTTTAAAATTTTAAGGACATTCTTATAAATGAAACTTTCAGCATTCTTTGTTGCAGCATTTTTCGCATTATCATTAGTTGCATGTGGCAAACCTACAGCGCCGGAAAGCGCAAGTTCCGATAATTACGGTACAACGCATGAAGGCAAACCAGCTGAAGGCCGTAACGAGCTTCCAGCAGAAAAATAGTAATTCTGAAATATTATTTATTATCTTTATCGTTTAATGTCGTAAGACTGAGATGATAACCTTGCAGGAACAATATTTAAGTATATCGAGCCTGCAGGGTCTTAATTCTCCGCAAATAACCTACCCCGGCTAAGAAATACGATTTGTTCCGTTCTGTAATCAGGATTTCAAGCCAAGCTTCTGATCCACGTCACTGCTCACGCAACCTGAGGAAACGCTGATTTATTGGCTACACGAACGAATCACTGCGCGCTCACCTATCTTGTTGATATGCCCCGGTTGCTCGTTCCGTGCGCCTCGTGCTTCATCTCGTCCGTCGAATTAATCAGATGGAATGGACACCCCCCTCCTGACAACGGCATCGCAATGTGCCACAGTTGGCTTTCAATCATCAACTCAAAATTGGAGGGCAGCATCCATGGATAAGATTAGCGTAGTTGGTTTGGATTTGGCAAAGAATGTTTTTCAGGT
>WBZO01005123.1_pt1 | contig 13588 bp, 9 predicted proteins | sample 5204261 | NCBI WGS metagenome assembly WBZO01 (sample SAMN12412400, study PRJNA552823) | activated sludge metagenome | isolation source: activated sludge from anammox sidestream of wastewater treatment plant... | place: USA: North Carolina | collected 2017-09
CCGATGCCGAGCATCCGACGGAGCATTCCCAGCATAAATGCGGCGATGCCCGCGAAGACCAACGAATAGCCGAACACGCCTCTCCACTTTGCCGTCCAGATCAGCTCCGCGCCGCAGTGCTCGCAGCGCAGCCGCCGCGGATAGATCTTGCCCAAAAACTGCCAGTACGTCATCACCGATTTCGAACATTCGGGACACTTCATGGATAGCACTCTCCGTGTTTGATACAAATCAACCTAACCCGACCGGCCGACACTGTCAATCCGTTTCCCGGTCATGGCCAACGTGAGAAGCCCCCTTGACTTTCCGAGGCACGACCATATCATGCCACGATGAAACTCTCACAACTTCCCCGCTTTCCACTGGCGTGCCTGCCGACGCCGATCATGGAACTCAAGCGCCTGTCGGCTAAACTCGGCGGACCGAAAATCCTGATCAAGCGTGATGACCTCAATGGCCTCGCCTTTGGCGGCAACAAGACGCGCAAGCTGGAATTCCTCATCGGCGAGGCACTGGCCCACAACGCCGATTCTGTGGTTACCGGCGGCGCCGCCCAGTCGAACCATTGCCGCCAAACTGCCGCGGCCGCAGCGGTGGCCGGCCTCGGCTGCCATCTCGTCCTCGGCGGCGAAGAACCGGAACTCGCCACCGGCAATCTGCTTCTCGATCAGCTTCTGGGCGCGACCGTGCATTGGAGCGGCAGCACGCGCAAGGGCGAGAAAATACCGATCATCGCCGACCAACTGCGCGCTCAAGGCAAACGCCCCTATGTCATCCCCTACGGTGGCTCCAATGAAATCGGCGCGGTCGGCTTCGTCGAAGCGACCGCCGAATTAGCTGCACAGTCCGATGGCCGTGCGCTCGGCATCACCCACATCGTCTTTGCCTCCAGCTCCTGCGGCACCCAGGCCGGCATGGCCCTCGGTGCGCGGCTGTTCATGCCGAAAGTCGGTGTAATCGGAATTCGCATTGACAAGGATGAGACGGATCTCCCCTTCGAAGAACAATTGCCGAAGATCGCCAATGCTACGGCTGAACGCATCGGCGTCGATGAACGCTTCACCCGCGGCGACTTCCAGATTCGCGACCACTACCTCGGCGGCGGCTACGGCGTGGTGGGTGATCTGGAGCGCGATGCGATCAAATTGTTGGCCTCAACCGAAGGAATCATCCTCGATCCCGTCTATACCGGCCGCGCCATGGGTGCGCTGGTCGACTTGATCCAGCGCGGCGAATTCACAAAATCCGATTGCGTCCTGTTCTGGCATACCGGTGGCACCCCCGCAGTGTTCGGCTACGCGCGGGAACTGGCCGTTTAGCAGCAAGTGCAAACGACTGCGTTATCGCCCCCCAGTTATTCGGTTCCTCACTTGCGATCTTGCGCGGGTGCGTTGATCTGCTGTCGCAACGAATCGATCTGCGCCTGCTGTGCCTTGACCGCTTCGATCAGGACGGCCACGATTCTGGAGTAGTCGATCGAGCGCGCATCAATACCGTTGTCTTCAAAGCGCACAATCTCGGGCAAAACTTCGCCGACTTCTTCTGCAACCAACCCAATTTCGCGAGGTCCGCCGTCCAGCGGCTTGTAGTTCACACCGCGCAGACGCAGGAGCTTGTCCAGCGCGCCGTCGATTGAGGTTATCTCCGTCTTCCACCGCCGCGAGCTGTACGTCTCCCAGGCATTCGCCAGACCGCGCCCGCCCGCGTTGGAGGCGTTGGCAAGGGTCAGGACATTTGTCGGCGCGCCGACGCCGCGCAATCCGACATAAGCGTTGTTGCCCGGAATATTGATGGCATCGGTATAGGTGCCGTTGCCGTTGTAGCGGCGAATCTGCAGGTGCCCCTGGTTGCTATAGCTCAGGTAGGTCTCACCATTGGCGCCGTATCCGAAATGGCTATTGCCGCCGTTATGGTAGAGGTTGATCGCACCCTTGTTGTCATTGGGCCCGATCGTCGGAACGCCAGAAAGCGTGACGTCGCTGTAATCCCAGCCAAGAAAAACTTCATTCACACCCACCAGAAATTGCGATGCCGCCGTCGTTGCCAGAGATCCGGAGAGCGGCGGGGGATCGTTCCAAACGAAACAGCCGTTGTGCAGCGCGCTCGCTTGTCTTCCGCCGGCAAAGGCGTTCCAACCCGCGACGACATTTCCTGTTCCCGCCAGAGCGACGCTGTTTAGTCCTGTGATTGAGTTCCCGCTTCCGCCGATCGCAACGGAATTCTCGCTGCTGACCGCATGACTCGTGCCGCCGAGGATCGCACTGCGGTCGCCGGTGACTGCATTTAGATTACCGGCCAGACTCGCGGACGCGTCGCCCGAAGCTTCGTTGCCGTGCCCTGCTACGAGTGAACTCGCGCCGGAAGCGTCGCTGAGAGCTCCAATCGCAACCGAGCCGGCGATACTTCCCCCGAGCGCGCCATCAACCGTGCGTACTTTTGCAGCGTAGGGGACTGTGACGATCTGGCGACGCGGTGTCATCTCCGGATCGGAATCGATCTGGATGGAGAGGTAGAGTTCCGGCAGTTCGAGGACGCTCTCCGGGATCGGTAACGTCGCTCCGACACGACAGCTCAAGAGCCCAGCCGCTACATAAAGCACTTGGCTCTCGCTCCACAGTGGCGACCCTCCGAACGGCAGTGAATACGCCCGAAACGTGAACGTGTAATTGCCGTCGGCAACAAGTGCGCCGGTCGAGTCGGTTAGACGCGCCTGATAGTTGAAGGACTCTGGAACGGCAAACAGACTGGCGAAAGCAGTAACGACAATTGCCGCGATTAGAGTAATGATCCTAACCATGATATGCAGCGCCTCCAGAATTAGAATGCAGGTAATGTTGTGGCCCTGAATAATATATTATATCGGTTTATTTAGTCAAGATTGAGGATGACCCCTTGCCTCAGTTGCAGCCCTCTGGAAGCAAACTGCGCCTGCGAGGGCGCTAAACGGTCCACGCTTCCAGGCTCAGTGGCAGAATGTCGGGTCCGCTTTGGATAATCTATTACACAGCCGAGTGGGAGTGCTTTGACTGATTCTTCGATGCGTAGCGCGTCAACACCTGCGCCAGCGTCTGTGTGAGTTCGAGGTTCTTGAACGGCTTCGCGAAAAATCCGTCGGCGCCGGCGGCGATAACCTCTGGTGGAGTAAATTTTCCCGAATAGCCGGTCATCACAATCACTGGCACTCCCGCATAGGTGGCTTTCACTTCGGCCATCAACTCCAGCCCCGACATCCCGCTCATCATGATGTCGGTCACCACCGCGTTGATTCGTTCACGACTGAGGATTTCGAGCGCGCCCTCGGCCGAGTTGGCCGTCAGGACGCGATAGCGCTCAAGTCGCAAGTGTTCCGACAGGATGTTCGCGATATCCGGCTCGTCGTCCACGACCAACACAGATTTCTTACCCTCCCGCTGCACGCGGAGGAGCTTGGCCTCCAATGTTGCACGCTCGATCGGCAACACCAGGAATTCGAATGCGGAGAGGCTGCGGAATTGGGCAATCTGGTCGTGCGTAAACCCCGTCCCGACCAGGATAACGGGAACTTGCAGCAACCGCCGGTCGTTCTGGCGGCGCGACAGCAGCTTGATTGCGCACTTGTCCGAATATCTGACATCCAGCACGACGACGTCAACCGCGGAGTCATCGATCAACCGGCTCACGATCTGGCTGCAGTTCTCCAGCGCCAGAACCTCATGATCCATCCCTTTGAGTTGGTTTAGGAGGGTAGTCCATTGCTTGTCGCTAGAACCCGTCACCAAGACTTTCACACATTTCCTCCCGGTCGTCAGATCTGGCGGATCTCAAAAGCCTCCAAATTGCTTTCCTGCTTTATCGACTACTCACGGCATATTCTTGAAGCCCTCATTCCCAGCCCCCTTTCCCTGCACCATCACGAATCCCAAGGCGGTCCCATGTCTTCTTACCGCCGTTTTTCCCCGCGCCGTCAGGAATCTTTCCTGACGGCCACGTCCTTTATCATCACAGAAAAACACCCGGTTGCGGAGGTCAAAACCCGACCGGTATGGAACAGACTAGTTGCGGCAGGTCGTGATTTCGCGCATTGGCTACAACACAAATATGCTCTCACCCTTTCAGCACGAAACTGTGACCTGTCGCCTTTGACCCCTTCACAGGAATCAGTTCCCCTGAGCAGACCCACCACGATGGCAGGTCGATTAGACTGCTTCGCATACCGGTGGCACACCGGCTATCTTCAATTCTGCGGGGTTGCCGGCAGCGTAGAAGAATCTGTCGCCACCCTCGCCGCCAGCGCATCCAGCTTCTGCTCAAGCTGATGGATCGTGACACGCTGCTGCTTGATCCCCTCCAACAGCAGCGGCACTAACCGCGAATAATCCACCGCATAGTATCCATCCGGACCACTCGAAACTGCATCCGGCAGCACCCGGGCCACCTCTTGGGCAATTAGCCCCGTCTGCTCATCATCACTCAAGCCGTGGTGCTCGCGAAATTCAGGTTTCCAGCGATAATGCACACCGTGAAGCTGGGATATCAACTCCAGCGGATCATCGATTTGCCGAATGTCTTCCTTCAACCGTTCGTCAGACGGGCAGGCAACATTGGTAGCACAGACTTTACCAAAGGTCACGATGTCGCCGTTCTGCGCGAAGGAGATGACAGTGTTGTTGGTTGTGGTTCGGAACTGAAACCCGTTCGGCGTGGCAAAGTTGTTATAGACAATGCCGCCGTCAATGTTCGATGTGGCATTCCCGAACAGGATGCCGCGCTCGCCGCCATTGGGTGTCAAGATTGAGAGGTACGAGTTGAAAGAACTCTCGAATGTCGCCAGAGTATATGGCAAAGGTCCAGTCGAACCGGAAGCACCCGCCTTAACGTGGAGAAGGCTCTGCGGCGCATTGGTGTTGATGCCGACGCCTCCGGCGGCGCGAACCAGGAACTGATTGTCCCGGGTCGAACCAAATGGCAGAGTCGAAGAGCTATCGGACCAGACGAAAGTGCCGAGGTGCCGGGCTTTGGCGCCAAAGCCACCCGCAAATGAGTAGCGTCCGGCGGCAACATTGTCGCGCCCGCCCGGCACGACTGCGAACGCCGCGCTAGCCGTGTCGGACTCGCCGCCGCAAACGACAGCGCCCACATCGGAAGCAACATTACCGCTGCCGCCACCGATGGAAGCTGCCAGTCCTGAACAGCTGTTGTTGACTCCGCCGACAATCGCGGCGCTGAATCCTGACACCCGGTTGAGATATCCCCCTCCAATCAGACCGTAGCCGCCGGTGACGGTATCCGCCGAGCCGCCGCCGATGAAGGTGTAATTGCCAATTGCTGAGTTGATGAAACCGCCGCCTACGACCGCAACATCGCCGGCAGTGTGATTGGACTGGCCCCCGGCAATGACAGAGCGAAAGCCCGCGGCGGAATTTCCAAGTCCGCCACCCACGACGACATCGTTGTTCCCGGCCGTATTCTGGGCTCCACCCCCGATGTGACTCGAAATTCCGATTGCCCGGTTCCCCAGACCACCGCTGATGTTGGAATACGCGCCGACGGCAGCGTTCGACTCGCCCAGCGCCACAGCATGGTCTCCAGACGCCGTGTCGGCAAGTCCGACGGCAAAGGCGTCGGCACCTGAGTTATCATGACCGGCGCCGATGGCGACTTTGCTTGCGATCACGCCGCCAGTAGCGCCGTCAACTGTCGCAGCGCGGAACGCGTAGGGTACGGTAACCATCATCACCCGCGGAACTAACTCAGGGTCGGTGCCCACCTTGATGCCGAGGTACCGGGTCGGACCGGAAAAGACCGAATCCACGATTGGCGTCACAGTGCCCAGCAGTACGGAGAAAACTCCGTTCACCACCGTGACGGTTCGTGATTCGCTCCAGAGCACCACCCCGCCGCTGGAGACATCATAAATCGCAAATGCGACGCTGTAATCCCCGTCGGCGAGGGGCGTGCCCCCCGGCTCCGACAGTCGGCCTTGATAATTCATCGCCGTGGGAACGGCTGCAGCTGCCGTGACCAGCGGTAGGAAGAGTAAACACATGCCAAAGGTAATCATTCTCATCGAACACCTCATCGGACTCATGATGTCCAGAAAGTTTCGGAATATTCCTGACTTGACGTAATCGGCCAGTGCCCGGGATTGTGGGACGGGGAAATACAGACTAGCAGGCACAGGCCTGAGGAAATATAGTATGTGGATTTATAAAGTCAATATTGTGAAAAATCCGGTGAGTCAACCCGCCACGGCTCTCAGATCAACGTAATTGCGGGACGACTTGATTTCGCCCGCTGACCGCTTCTCCCATTGTGCTCACTGTTTCTCTGTACGGGATTTCGGAACGGTTGCGGCAGGTCTTGACTCCGCGCATCGACTGCGACACCCATATGCTCTCACCCTCTCAGCGCGAAATTGGGACCTGCCGCCTGTGACCCCTTCCTCAGACAGGAATGTCTGACCTACCGATGGGTGGCATCGGGTTTAAGGCTTCAAGAAGTATCCGCGGGAACGAGCGACGGAATGCTGGAAACGCGACCTACGAACCATCAGAGTCGAGTTTCGATTTGCATCTGGGGCATACGCAGAAATCTGGCCCATACAGAAGTTCGCCGCAACTCGAACACCTGAACACATCGAGTTTCGACTTGCATCTGGGGCATTCTCCGAAATAGGACTCATTAAAAGACTCGCCGCATTCCGAACAGCTGTAAACGTCGCTTTGAAGCATTCTGTTGATATCTCCACTGAACTCAAGTCCGTTCTGCTTTTTGAGCAGTCTCACAATATCCGCGCCAGCACGCAAGAGCACTGAGACGATCCATCCTTGAATAAACGCTCCCACTCCTACCGCAACCCACGTTGGACTCAAGCCCTCTTCTGCCCAATCATCGTATTCACTGTCCTTAGTCACCATGCCAGAGACAATCAGCGACGCAACGGCTGCGACGACTGCAATGACCAAAACAAGGCCCCTTGCTTGGTCAAGGTACGACTCACTTCCCCTAGCATATTCTGTCACAGTCGACTTAACTACATATGCCATGATTGTTCCTCCTTATTTATGTGCCTCGCACGCTGTTTCAGCCTGTCGTGCGGACAGGTATCATATCATAGTAGACGGTCGTGTCCACTTCAAGCGTAGATTATCGTACACACGACTAATCAGTTTGAAACATAGCTCCCGTCGCCGGGTCAATACCGGTCGCAGAGATCTCCTCAGCGAATGTGGCGAAAACTGCAATCCCCCACTTTCACGAATCTGGAGTCCTGAACTTTGCCAGTCATAGATCCAGCCTTGACGGTCCCGATCAAGAAGTACACACATGGGTGACTCATTACGACTGACAATCAAAAACCCCCGCCTCTTTCGAGACGGGGGCCTTCTCATTTAACCCGGCAGCGATCTACTCTCCCACTGACTTTCGCCAGCAGTACCATCGACGCGGTGAGGCTTAACTTCTGTGTTCGGAATGGGAACAGGTGGGACCCTCACGCTATGGCCACCGGAAAATTCTATTAACCAATATCAGAGGCCGATGCGGATCAACGCATGATCAGAAAAGCTTTTGGGATTTTGAGAAATCACTGTAGTCCCGTGTTGTGACTGTCGCGTCCCCCACCGCAAGCGGCGGGCACCGACAACATCACAGTGCACAGACGTACGTTGATCAAATCGGTCGCGAGGGGCGGGTTTGATGCTCCCGCCCGTTCCCGACAAATTTTAGATCAAGTCTCACGGCAAATTAGTACCACTCGACTGAACCCCTCACGGGGCTTATATCTGTGGCCTATCAACCTGGTCATCTTCCAGGAGCCTTTAGGTCTTGCGACAGGGAAATCTAATCTTGGGGTGGGCTTGGCACTTAGATGCATTCAGCGCTTATCCCTTCCGGACACAGCTACCCTGCCATACCACTGGCGTGATAACAGGTGTACTGGCGGTCCGTTCGACCTGGTCCTCTCGTACTAGGGTCAACTCCCCGCAAATTTCCAACGCCCGCATCAGATAGAGACCGAACTGTCTCACGACGTTCTAAACCCAGCTCACGTACCACTTTAACTGGCGAACAGCCAGACCCTTGGGACCTTCTCCAGCCCCAGGATGTGATGAGCCGACATCGAGGTGCCAAACCCCCTCGTCGATGTGAACTCTCGGAGGAGATCAGCCTGTTATCCCCGGGGTACCTTTTATCCGTTAAGCGACGGCACTTCCACGCGCAACCGCCGGATCACTAGCACCTACTTTCGTACCTGCTCGACATGTACGTCTCGCAGTTAAGCTGACTTATACGCTTGCGCTCTACAGCTGATTACCAAACAGCCTGAGTCAACCTTTGTACGCCTCCGTTACCTTTTGGGAGGCGACCGCCCCAGTCAAACTACCCGCCTGGCAGTGTTCCTCGCCCAGATTCATGGGCTAAGGTTAGACATCCGAAAGAACAAGGGTGGTATTCCACTGATGGCTCCACCGAGGCTAGCGCCCCAGCTTCAAAGCCTCCCACCTATGCTCTACATGCCCGTCCAAATGACAGTGCCAGGTTATAGTAAAGGTCCACGGGGTCTTTTCGTCCCGATGCGGGTAAGCGGCATCTTCACCGCTGCTACAGTTTCACCGAGTCCCACGTTGAGACAGCGCCCAAGTTGTTACACCATTCGTGCAGGTCGGAACTTACCCGACAAGGAATTTCGCTACCTTAGGACCGTTATAGTTACGGCCGCCGTTTACTGGGGCTTCGATTCAGGGCTTCGCAATGATAAATCAAAGCTGACTCCTCCTCTTAACCTTCCAGCACCGGGCAGGTGTCAGTCCCTATACGTCGCCTTGCGGCTTAGCAGAGACATGTGTTTTTAGTAAACAGTCACCCAGGCCTCTTTACTGTGACTCCATTCGGCTTCGTTGTACACTACACCTACTTAGGAGCACCCCTTCTTCCGAAGTTACGGGGCCATTTTGCCTAGTTCCTTAACGTGGGTTAGCTCGAGCACCTTAGGATATTCTCCTCACCTACCTGTGTCGGTTTACGGTACGGACAGATGTGAAACTTACATAGAGGTTTTTCTCGGCAGTGGGCTTAGGGGCAGTTGGTTTGTCCGAAGACTCATTTCCCCGTCGCGTCTCGACTTTGATCGCACGGATTTACCTGCGCAATCGGTCTACTCGCTTGGACCGGCATCCGTCAGCCGGCTACCCTTTCACTCCTGCGTCACCCCATAGTTCAAACGCGTCACACCTGGTACAGGAATATTGACCTGTTTTCCATCATCTACGCCTTTCGGCCTGAACTTAGGATCCGACTAACCCTGAGCGGATTAACCTTCCTCAGGAAACCTTAGGTTTACGGTGAACAGGTTTCTCGCCTGTTTTATCGCTACTCGTCCTAGCATAATCTCTTCTGATTCGTCCAGCATCTCTTGCCGAGACACCTTCGCTCTACTACAGAATGCTCCCCTACCAAATCCATCTTGCGATGGAAGTCCGCGGCTTCGGTTCAGAACTTAGTCCCGTTTATTATCGGCGCAGAATCACTCGACTAGTGAGCTATTACGCACTCTTTAAATGAATGGCTGCTTCTAAGCCAACATCCTAGCTGTTTCAGTAATTCCACATCCTTTGTCACTTAGTTCTGATTAGGGACCTTAGCCGGCGGTCTGGGGTGTTTCCCTTTCGCCTACGAAGCTTATCCCTCGCAGACTATCTCCCGTGGAACATGTCGACGGCATTCGGAGTTTGATTCGGTTCGGTAGGCTTGTAGGCCCCCTAGCCAATTCAGTGCTCTACCTCCGTCACACTTTTGCACGAGGCTAGCCCTAAAGCTATTTCGGGGAGAACCAGCTATTTCCAGTTTTGATTGGCCTTTCACCCCTATGCACAGCTCATCCCCCGCCTTTTCAACAGCGGTGAGTTCGGACCTCCAGACCGTTTTACCGGCCTTTCATCCTGGCCATGCATAGATCAACTGGCTTCGGGTCTACCCCCGGCTACTAAACGCCCGTTTAAGACTCGCTTTCGCTACGGCTCCGGCAGTGTTTGCCTTAACCTTGCAACCGAGGAGTAACTCGCTAGGTCATTATTCAATAGGCACGCGGTCAGTCCAGATACCCCGAAGGGCATCCTTTCCTCCCACAGCTTGTAAGCACACGGTTTCAGGTCCTATTTCACTCCGCGTCAGCGGTTCTTTTCACCTTTCCCTCACGGTACTTGTTCACTATCGGTCACCAAGTAGTGTTTAGCCTTATCACGTGGTCGTGACAGATTCAATCAGGGTTTCTCGTGCCCCGATTTACTTGGGTATCTACTCGAGCAAGCCGTTTGATTTTCACCTACGGGACTATCACCCTCTGTGGTTTACCTTTCCAGGTGTATTCGATTAACCAAACGGTTTCTGACTTGCCGACCTATGGACACTTCGGTCCGAATAGACCCCGCTACACCGATGGCACAACGCGTATCCGCTTTAACGTGCCGTTCGGTTTAGGCTCTTTCCCGTTCGCTCGCCGCTACTCAGGAAATCACTATTGTTTTCTCTTCCTGGGGGTACTGAGATGTTTCAGTTCTCCCCGTTCGCCGCGCATACCTATGGATTCAGTATGCGATGACAGGGTATTGCCCTGCCGAGTTGCCTCATTGGGAAATCCCCGACTCAAAGGATGTTTGCTCCTAATCGGGGCTTATCGCAGCTTACCACGTCCTTCATCGCCTCTTGGTGCCAAGGCATCCGCCGTATGCTCTTAATTACTTGATCGAAATCCTAAAAGCTCGATCTCTGTATTCATGCGGTTTGATCCGCATCGGCTCTGATATTTGGTTGTCAAAGATCGTGACTCTCTCCATTCCGGAGAGACTTAAGCTTGTCACTTCTATCGAAAGGCTCTTCGCCTTTATCGTCCTGGAGATGATCGGGTTCGAACCGACGACCTACGGCTTGCAAAGCCGCCGCTCTCCCAACTGAGCTACATCCCCGCGTAGTCAAAGATCACCGTGAATCGTCTCCCCCCACTCGCTACGCTTGTCGGCTTATCCTACCCGCGCCAGCTTGCTCAGATTCACTCGTCTGCCAAGGTGCTATCGAAAAAAAACGACCCGCGCTTCGCGGGGTCGTAATCATCACGCCCTCAAACAGCGACGCGCAATATATACGCGGCAACGCCGGTGTCAATAGAATTTTTCGGAAAAATTACGACAAAAGTTGATTTATCAAAGCGACTGTGTCCCAAACACTTCTTTTGATCGAGGGTATTGTATGTCCGGATTAATAAACCTCCGCCGCCAAATACCCCACCACCTCCTCATTATCCCCCGTCACCTGCCCGGAATGCCGATACTCAATCGCGCGCGCCGTCCGCGCCCCTAACTTCCAGCAGGTCATCATCACCGCCGTGATCGGGCAGAAACCGCAGGCTTCCGCCTTCCCCGAATCGATCAACCCCATCAACGCCTGCGGATCAAACGCCTGAACCGCTGCAATCACCCGGCCATCAAGCTTCGCCGCCGTCCCGGCACTGTGGAAGTGCGAAAGATCGGAACTGGCAACCAGCAAGGTCGACTCCGGGTCGATGATCTCCGCCAACGCGTCGGACAAACGAGCGGTGATCGCCGGCGTCTGATATCCCATGACGATCGGCAGCAACTGAAACTCTCCTAATGCCGCCTGCAGGAACGGCAACTGCACCTCCAGCGAATGCTCAGCCATCGCCCCCTCAACATGACCCGCTCCCGAAATCTCCACACCGCTCTTCCCGCGCAGTTTTTCGACCAGCTCCCGCGCTACCGGCACAACGCCCAACGGCGTCTCATACCCGTCGCCATCGAAGACCGACGAAAAGTCGAAGCGCGCCCGATGCGACGGCGCCACGATCACCACCGTCCGATAACTTGCAGCAAAGGTGCGCACGCGCGCATACGCCGTCGCAGCGCATTCCCCCGAGTACATATAACCGGCGTGCGGCGCAATGATCCCTTGCGGACGCGGCGTGTCGGCGGGCACCGCTGCCGCGTCCAGCATCGCCGTCACGTCCGCCTGCAATTGCCGCGCATTGCCCGGGTAGAAACTTCCGGCAAAGCACGCCTGGCGAACTGTAGCCTTCATGAAATCCTCCTGCTATTTCAACGCCGACTCGCCGGTGCTCGTGCAGAGGTGAAGCATCCTCTCGGTGCAGTGGTGATCTTGATCAAACGGCTCCAGCGCACTGACAAAGATTGGCCAGTCGAGTTGCTTTCCCTGATAGTCTCGATAAAGCGCCCGCAGAAACTCGCGCCACCGTTCGTCGCCGACACAACGCCGCACTTCCTCGAACACACGCGGCGCCTTGCTGTAAATCAATGCGCCCTTCTCCTGCGTGTTTGGCATGTCCACCTCCAGCAGTGGCACATCGCGCTCCGTACCGGCGAACTTGCGATACGGATCAAGTTGCTCTTCCCAGCGGGCGGCTTGCTCTTCAGGAGCAAAATCTCGCGTCTCGTACATCAACCGAATCTGGTGCGGCAGTGAGACCGTCAGCAACCAGAATCCCTGCGTTGGAAAGTGCACAAACGCCCCGGCTCCGAACCATTGCTGCGCGATACACAAATGGAGCCCCTCGTAATATCCCTGCGCGAACCCCGCCATCATGTCGGAACCGATCGTGACAATCCCCGTACCGATGTTCATCCCCGGGAATTCGCTGGTCTCGACCAGCGTCAGCCCGGGATGATGATACGGTCCGAAGTTCTTCTCCATGTAGACCAGCGTGCTGCAGGCTTCGGCAACGATGGTGCGCATGACCGAATCGGCAACCGTTCTCGCCTCGATGGTGATCTTGGTTTCACCACACTTGGTGGTGACCTCTCGGAAATATCCATCGCGATAGATCAACAACGGAATCTTGAACACAGGTATCAGCGTCTGAAATGCCACTGTGCGCACTCCGCTCAACGCCGACTCATTGAAGCGTTTGCCGACACTCAGCACACGATAATCGTCAGGCAAAGCCACCATTGTTATCGCATTGACCAGTTGGTCCAGAAGTATTGGATACCAGCGATGGCCACGGTCAAGCAAGATCAGCGAATCCTGAAGCGGGTCAAGGGGCCAACTATAACTGAAATTCAGTTGCCAGGAGTTGGCGAAAACCGCTTGAGCGGGAATCGAAACGGCAACTGTGTCTGCGCCAAGGCGCTTCCCTTCTGCCGGGATTGAATCGATGTCGGTTCTAAAAAAGACCGAGAGCGATTGAACTCTGCTGCTGAGAAGGAGGTGAACGGTCGAATCGGCGGCGCCGTACTCGCTCTGGATCTGCCCGGCGACCTCCAATTCTTGCGACGGCGGCAAGTATTTCACGAACAGTGTCGTCAAGGGCTGAGCCGCGAGCGTCACCGCGCCGGACGCAATCCAACAAAGGACAAGGCGGAACAGGCGTTTAAACATCGAAACCTCGCAGAATTCTAATGTGGACGATACTATCAAACAATATCAGCAGCCGGCAATTGGCAAGCAGAAATCAAGCGCAAAAAGGTGACCGCGATTGGAATCCGCCGGCCTGCAACTGAACCTGCGCTCGCTCATCGACCGCCGCGTGCAGCCTCGCGAGACTTCTACTGTCCGTGAAAATCAAATATGGGCTCGGGCA
>WBZO01005124.1_pt1 | contig 13587 bp, 6 predicted proteins | sample 5204261 | NCBI WGS metagenome assembly WBZO01 (sample SAMN12412400, study PRJNA552823) | activated sludge metagenome | isolation source: activated sludge from anammox sidestream of wastewater treatment plant... | place: USA: North Carolina | collected 2017-09
GAGCCATTGCCTGATTCGCCACGCGTTCTGCACGTATCCTGGGAGCCTCCTCATATCCTTCTTGCCAGGAAGGACTGAACGTGTCCCGCTGTCGAGGAGGTTGCTCTCGCGCCCATTGCTCAGCTCGCAGAACGGTGTCTTGCATAGTCTGTACAATATCTTTCCCGATGTCCATCAAGAACCTCTCGTCACTTTCTCGTGGTTCTGCCGCATCAACGGCGTGCGCGAGATCTGCGAAGAATCTCTCGCTAGCAATCTCACCCTCTAGCTGCAAGGGCTCCGAGTATAGCCACCCAACCGGGCTTCCATCCATACAGGCTACATGGTGCGGCTCATCGGTCAGGTAGCCGATCGCTTTTGGCGTTATGAAGGCCGTCCGCAATGGAACTTCCTTTTTCTCATAGTGGTCATTAAGGGCGGTAATGGTGTGGAAGAAGGGAGCTGCGTAGTAAACAAGCCTGCCTCTCCCAGCATGGGTAAGGAGGTACTCATGTTGCAGTGAGTGGCGCCTACGGACGAGATGTATCCTGTAGTACGGGGTTGCGAATCCGGGCGGAAGGTTTTTGCTGCCGCGAGTCACAATCTGTGGGATCTTGAATTGCAAATAGACCGGCGCTCCCCTCCTCGGGATTCTCACGTCATAGCCACCACCAGCCTTTCCCTCGGCAAAGAGACTGGGAAAAGTCGGGGCCCCTCGTACTCCCGTGAAGTAACTCCCGTTCATGAGATTTTCAGTCAAGGCGAAGCCAAATGAAAACTCCGAGAACTGCGGAAGTCTCACCGTCACAACCGCTCCTTATTCGCCTACCGAGGGTATTTCTCCTAGCTTCACCTGTCCACACTGCGGTGGCATGTCATCGGCATAGGTTTTCCAGAACAGAATGGGCTCCCTCATCTCATTCTTATCGATGTGGCTTGTGTCCACGGTTAGCACGAAGTCTCGATCCCTTCCGTTGGTAAGCTCCCATTCATCTTCCGGAAAAATGACACGCCCGATCGCGGTTAATGGATTCTCAAACCATTGATTCCCAAACAACGGGGAAGGGATCTCCACCACACGCTGCTTATCAAAGCCCTTCACGGCTTTGGACACGGTTCTGGGAACGGTGAAAACTGCCTTTACATCATGGGCAGACACTGCCCCTTTATTAACGAGTGAAATAATCAGCGCGTATTCGTACATGGCTGCCTGGCGATCTATGAACCTTTTCGAGAAGGTGGGGACGACCAGAGGATGTTTCACGCGATTCATGACGTCCCGGATCTCATAGTCTTCCATCGGTACAGATTCAAAGTTGAATCGCTTGTAGTATCTCTTGTCCGCCGCTTGATGGGCCGTCTGCCCCTGTGGAACGCTTACGACATAAGCTACCGTTCCCGGAGCGGAGGCAGTGAGCGCAACTGGATTTATGTAGACTCCAGCTAACCGAGGCCGAATCCGTCCGTTGATAACCTGTTCCAGCCATTCTTTCGTAATCTGCGCGGGATCGACCCCAACCAACTGCCACGGCATGTGCTGCACTTCCACCATGCCATAGACAATTATGCCGCCTGCACCGTTAGCCAACGCCGAAACGTCCTTGCCGATCTCATTCTTCGCCCTGTCATCGGTTCCCAAGGCATTGCCTCGTTTGTATTCGAGATCGGTGCGTTCCTCTACACCATTCTCAATCAGCGACAGCAAATCCTGCTCATTCCATTCTGATGCTGACTTCTCCATGGAGACCGGTCACATCTCCCTTGAATGACCAAGCTTAGATTCTCTGTGGGGATGGATATCCGATGGCCAATTCGCAGGGCGAGCAGCACCGGATGGCAAGCCAGGAAAACCTCCAACTGACGGAACCGTGCCCCCCGCAAGCAAGTGCCGTCCCTGCTTCAGCCCCGCCCGTCTTAGAATTCAAGTGTTGGCGCGCGCGGGAACGCGGAAACCGAACGTTGAGCCCCGACCACGCCGACAGAGCTCCTTTAGTGAGAAGTGCTCCCCGGCATCTTTCCCCTCAGTTTTTCGGTGTCCCGAACCCGTCGCTTTCATTTCATCAACAGGAGCGCTTTTATCGGTTTTTTAAGGCACTCCGGGATATCCTTCTCTGTAGCGGTCGAAAAACGTTGCAATGCCTGATCAATCTTCTCGCTCTCATCCCTAGGAAGCCCTAAGGAGCCTTCAAAGTCTGGCTCTAGCCAAAACACACGGTCCTTCCCTGCTACATCCGTAAGAATCTTGTTCCACTTTTCGTGCTGGCCATTCTTCTCCTGTTGCGCCTTTTTTCGGTCTGCGCTCCAGGTGTTGTCGATTTCCCGGATATCGAGATCGGCCAATACCACGAAGGGAATGTTGAAGGCACGTGCGGTGCGCGCGAACAGGGGTATCTTGGTCTTTCCACCACACTCGATTACCGAGATGCTCTCCTTGTTAATGTCTGTGCCAAGAGCTCTGAAAGCCAAAGGGAGAGCGATCCTTTCGGTATTGCCCTCCACGAACATCACGCAGCGCGCGAAGAAGAACTCATTCCTCTGCGCATCGAATTCCGTCAGTAACCGCAGAGACTTTCTTTCATCTTGCGCGAGCTCGATTTTCTTTGCCTGGTAAACCTCTGTTCCTGAATCAGTATTGCGCCTCACTACCGCAACTGTCTCAGGTTCATGGAGTTGCACGAATACGGGAGAATGCGTCGTGAGGAAGACCTGGTTTCCTCGATCCGCCAAGCCTCTAAGGACGGAGGCGAAATACCGTGCCTTCTGAGGATGCAGAAAAACCTCGGGTTCCTCGATTGCGAATACCGCCCCCTCTTTCTTCAGTTCCTCATACGTGCGGAATATCGCCACAACAATCGCGCTTTGGAGGCCCGCTCCGACCTCACCAGCGGGACTGCGAATCCCCATCTGATCGACGTAAAGCTGAAGGGACTTGAAGGCATTCGTCGGATCGTGCGTTTCAAAATGAAGCTCCACTCTGTTCGTGGCTGCGTCCAAACCCATCTGCTGAATCGCGTTCTGTGCGAGCTTCTTCTCGATCTCCACGAAGGCCTCGGTGCGAAGAAACTTGTACGCGTCCTTGACTGATTCCTCAAAAGCATCCCGTCGTGTCATCTTTGCCAAGGAGCCGTCTGGACGCTTAACATCAACCAGGGTCTTGTCATTAAGGAACTGGGTGTTCACTTCGTTGAGCAATCGCCGAAGCACGGACCATCGGCTACCTGGCGTCTGCCGGTTGTAATCGCGTAAGACGTCCACATAGATGAAGGGTAACTGTTCTCGAATCTCCTTGGTAACGCGGTAAGGGACCCATTGGCCCTGATATTTCTGACCTTTCTCCATCTTCTCTGCTGGATAGGAAATCGCCTTCCCAGACTTGTTGATGCACACGTAATCGGTATTGAGCGTCCCGGCTGGCTTCCCCTTCACCTTAATCTTGTAAGCCTTGCACCTGAGCTCCAGTCCGGCGATTTCCACCTTGAAGCTATTCCGCCATTCTTCCTTGATTTCGTCAAAGAACACTTGGATGACAACGTCCCGGGTCTGATCTTGGTTATAAAAATCCTCTTCGGAAAAGAGCCGCTCTGTGGGCCAGGTTTCTCCTAGCGCCAGAGCTAACGCACGAAGGATATTCGATTTCCCTGAGTTGTTCTCACCAATCAGAACGCAGTGGGAGCCCGGCTCGAAATCAAGCTGCTTTATGGAGCGGTAGTTTTCGATATATACACGTGCAATCCGCATCTGCTTACGCCCCTACCTTGTGCAGAAGCTTTTCGATATAGGTTCCTTTATCTTCTTGTTGGAATAGAACGTTCCGCGCTTCAAACTCCTCCTTCGTCATCCCCTTGTCCCACCAGCTCACTTCCGGGACGCGCGTGCTGGACACGATGAAGGAATTCAGAACGACTGCTGGGTCTCCCAATTGGCGCTCCAAATCCTTGATCGTTAGGTGAAAGCGAATTTTCGGGTCATCTGATCCCTCGAGATTGCGCAGCCCCTTCGGATCAATAAAGCTGACGAACTGACGGTCGCCGACTAGCAGCCAGAGGATGAAGTCGGGATAGAAGTTTCCGGCTTCGAAGAAGCCGATACCACGTCCGCGGCTCATGTTGCGAAGCAGATAGAGTTCCTTGCCCTTGAGGAATTCCTTCTTGGTCTCGCAGAAGGTCTGGAGGTCCAGTACGAGGTCGCGCTCGCCCTCATTCTCCAGAACGACGGGCTTGACCTCGACGAGATCGTTGCCGACGTAGAGGAGCGGTTCGTAAAGGTGGCGGCCGAAGGCGATGGCGTACAGGGACTGGAATTCCACGTTCCGCAGCCGGCCTGCTCTCATTAGGTCCTTGATCTCCTCCAGCTTCTTGATGATGTCTTCACGTGATTGCTCGATGAGCAGCCGGTACTCGCTGATGAAGTTGGGATCGTCCTCAGAAAGCTCTCGATATTCCAGGTGGCCGCCCTCGTATTCCTGCTTCCTGAACTTGTAGTAGCGATCCAAGTACTTCTTGAAGAGAGCCGCCGCGATCTCCTGCCATCGCAGGACCTGTTGGAACGACCGGAAGTGCATCTCTTCCTTGGGGATGAGCAGCACGTACCAGTCCTTCCGCATAAGGAGAGTCTGCAGGTTCCCGCGCGGCAGTGTGAGGTTGTGCCAGGTACGCTCGTTCTTGAACTGCTGAAGCTCAAAGTAAATGGCATCGAAATCCATGAATGCCAGATGCGGCTCCTCAAAGAACCCTTGATCGCGTTCCGCCGCCTGGGCACTCATCCGACCGGTACCACTGACCATCGCCTGAAGCTTCGGGTACCAGTCTAGAACGACGGGGTGCCGAACCAGGTATTCGGGAGGCTCATTCAGGACAGGCTTGGGTCCGTCCTTTTTGAAGTCGACGCCATCCTGCAGGCGGACCATCTTCAGCTTCTTGCTCCCAAGGTTCTTGATCACAGGGAGCACGAACTCGATCCGATCCTCGTTCGCCGGCAGGCCTTCATCCTCGAGGTACTCCTTGAACTGGCGCATGTAGTCCGCGCGGATGCCAAAGATATTGAGCGTCTCCAGGGTTTCGATGTTCTTCGGCGCAGCCTGTCCCTCCAGCCTCCGGCTACGTTTCAGCGAGAAGTCCTTCCCTTTGAGCCGGACGCCGCGACCGAAGAGCTGGATAATCTGTGGGCCTTCGTTACGCCCAATGTTCATGAGGCCCATGGTGCTGACCCGCCAACTCGACCAGCCCTCGGTGAACTTCTTCGAGCCGATCAGGATGCTGATCGTGGATGCCTCGTCGTTTAGAGCGCGGAAGAGGGAGCCGGAGAACTCCTTCTCCGTGACGGCGAGTGCCTCCTGCTCCCCGCAGAGCTTGCAGAGTGCCGAGGCGTCACCGACGTTGATCACGCCGAAGGCTTCGTTGTCACCCAGCCGGAGCGCAACCTCGCCGTCCGTACCCTTTAGATTCTCGACGTGCAGCGCGGCCGTGGTGGTGGCATTGAAGAGGACGCGCAGGATGTCGTCGAAACCTTGGTCGGGCGTGAGGTGGAGAGTGTTGAGATACCGGAACGTCCCCTGGAAGAGCTCGCGTCCCTGGACGTCCAGAAGGCCTGAGCGGCCAGCGAGCAGCCGCTCTATGGACGCGACGCTTTCGTCGCGATCCCGCACGAAGGTCGCCAGGGACAGAAGGATATCGACGACATCGGAGACCTTCCGCCGGTTCTGCGTGCGGACCGCGTTGACGCTCCCACCCACGAAGATCCAGAGCGGGCGCTCCAACAGGAACGGCCTGAGCGTGCTGGTCTGCTCCTGGTACAGCTTCACCTGCTGGTAGAACGAGAGGAGGCAGGCGGTCAAGTATTGCCGGCGGATGTTCTCGTCCGAGTCATCGGCCAGGTTCAGGATACGGTAGTCCTTCCCATACCCGTCGCCATAGAAGTACTTGTACGAGTAGTCGAATAGGATGCACTTGGCGTAGACCTGCTCCAGCGCACGATTCCCGCTGGCCTTCATCGCCTGACCGAAGGTCGCAGAGTACTCGAACGAGAACCCGTTCTCACAGAGCTGATTCCGTTTCTGCATCCAGGCGCCGATCTCCGCGCCGCTGGTTCCGCGGTGCCCCTCGTCTACGAGGACGAGGTTGTTGCCCTCGAAGGCATCCACGGCCACGGTCTTCTCGCCCATCTCCTCGCGAAGCTTGTGGATGTCGAGGATCTCCACAGCGCGGCCGGTGAAGAGGCCCCGCCCTTCCTTCGAGAAGATCTCAGCGTCGATACCTGAAAGTTGGAACTCCTCCAGATGCTGGTGCGAAAGCCCTTCGTTCGGCGTGAGGAGGATGACGCGGTTCACCTGCCTGCCGCCATGGAGATTCAGGTAGTGCTGATACTGGAGGATGTTGATGTGCATCAGAAGCGTCTTGCCGCTTCCGGTCGCCATCCAGAACGCGACCTTGTTCAGGTCCTGCCTCGTGTACGGCTCAATGCGGCTCTGTTCCTGGACAGGCCCTACAGGCGATCCCTGAATCGGGTACTCCCCCCGGTTGAACGCATCCACGTGGGCGTTCAGTTGGGCGAGGAGCCTGTCCGGGTCCGAGAAGTACCGGTCGAGGTAGATCTCGGTGAACAGCAAGGCGAGGTACTGAAAGTATTTGGGGTAAAGGAACGGCCCCGCGTGATTCCGCCTTTCGGTGATCCGCCGCCAGTGGCGCACGATGTTCTGGTCGTAGGCCAGCAGCAGGTCGTGGGGTAGGTCCGGCCTGTCGAAGAGCAGCCTCAGGTTATGGTGGAAGCGTGTAATGTTGTTCTCGTTGAAGCCTTCATACTCCGGGACCTTCAGGTTGGCCGTCAAGCGCTCAAAGCTGCGCACGCCGAACAGGTCGAGTAGCCACAGGTGAAGCACCAGCCTCTGCTCGAAGCGTAGGGGCCTCTGCTCATCGCCCCGCGCCCCCGAGTTTCCACGCTTGGATCGTCCTCTCGGCACGCTCGAACCCCCTACACGTCCTGCACGTCGAACATGAGCCGCCTGAACTCCTCCTCAATGAGCCGGACCTTCCAGGTCTGGTCAGCCTTGCGTAGGTTCTCCAGGTTGCTGTCCCCGTTCACATAGATGATGTCGTACTCTTGGTCCTTCGTGTTGTAGCCCTGCTTGCAGAACCACGCGTCGAGGGCATCGTTGTCCAGCTCCTTGGTCTTCCGCCACAGGATGAGGACCCGCTCGCCCTGCGGGTTCATGCCCGTCACGACGCGGACCCCGCGGACGTCGTCAGTCGTTTGCACACGCAGGCCGATCAGGTAGTTGAAGGTCTCGACGAGGTCCACGACTGTCGGCTTAGTCTCGCCGGCGGTCCCGGTGGCGATGTTCAGCTTGTAGTTGAAGGGGTCCTCGAAGTGCTCGACGTTCAGCAGGGACGGGCTCTCCCGGGCCTCGACGTCCAGCATATACCGCAGGATGTAGTCCTCCCGGAACGCGGCATGCTCTTCAAGGAGCGTCTGCTGTGGGCCAGTGCGCTTGAGTGCCAGGTTATTAAGCGTGTCGTCGTATGATTCCAACCGGATGTACTTGAGGACGCGGGGACCACGCTCCGCTTCATCCTTCGTTGGCAGGCCAGTGGGTTTACCGTCCTTCCACTCGGGTGCGAAGACGACCTTCTTAATCCGCGGCAGGAGTACGGTGTCAAAGTAGTGTTCCACTTCCACCAAGATGAACTTGCGTCTTGCACCATCCTCCCGGTTCAGCTTGATCACTGCGTGGCCAGTGGTGCCGGAGCCGCCGAAGTAGTCTAGGACTGTATCTGCACCCGAACTACCTGTCCGACACACTCGAAGGCTATCAACTACTAGATTTATGCTCTTGGGGTAATCAAAAATCTTGGTCCCAAACAGCTCTTTGATAACCTTGGTACCGCTTTCGCTCGCCGAATATGTTGGATCATCCCACCAGGTTCCAGGAAGAGCGCCTTCTTGGTTGGGACGATACTTTTTGTATATCTCGATTTTCCCATTATCGTCGCGTTCAACCTTGATATCAGAAATGTCTTCTTGGGCTCTTTCGGGCGAGCATGTCCAAACCTTCTGCTTTCGACTTGGGTCAATCGGATAGACTTCCGTTTCCTCGGCGTCTGGTTTCTCAAGGATCTCCCATGTCTCATCTATCTCTCGCCATTTCATCGCTGGAATTCGAACTCTTGTACCTCTGACATAGAGAGGGTAGTAGGACCTCGGGCGATCTACGCGATCAGAGTCCGTTCCAGACTTTCGCATGTTTCCCCAGGAGTAGACTCCCCTTTCATCGGAAAGAGGATATCGTTCCGCCTTACTACCCGTTCGCGGTAGGCGTCCAATTTCAGCATCGGATGCACCCCAGAAGACCGCATACTCGTGGTTGGATGAGAAACCGGTCGCAGTTGGTCTGCCTTGGGGCTTACTGCGTACCGCCACAGTAGCGTGATGGACTCCGTCGGACAGCTGTTCCAAAAGACCAAGAAGGTCAGGGTATTCGAAATCATCTATCGCAATACAGCGGAGTGAAGGCCGAAGTCGCAAACGAGCATCGAGTTCAAGACGGTTTGCTAGCAGCGCGAGCCACGAGGACCGACGATAGTCGTTCTTGTAAATGATCGGGCTTGCGTCGGTGTTGTACGGCGGGTCAAGGTAGATACACGTTACTTGCTTCTGAAACCGGGACTGTAGCAGCGAGAGCGCCTGGAAATTCTCACCGTGGATGAGGAGGCCGTCGGTCACGGTGTCTAGGTCATCGAAGTTGGCTAGTAGCCGCTGCTTGAAATTCTGGTCAAAGTGCCGCGTGTCCAATAGCAGCGTGGCGTGACACTTCAAGAATTCCGGCTTGAGCGGATTGCTGTAGCCAGGCGTCGTCAGGTCGCCTTTGATCTCGTCAATCGCACACAAGCTTACCCACTCTTCCCGCTGCGCATCGTTCTTCATGATTTGCTCGAGCAGCCAGTCGCGCGCCTTCTCGTCCGCGAGAGCGAAGATGCGATCCACTGTGATGCAGTACTGGGTCTCCACGACAAACTTCGTCTTGAGCCAGAGCTTCTTTTGGAAGTTCTCGATCTGCGCCAGAAAGTCGATGAGCTTGTGAGCGATCCTGCGGACGGCTTTGATCTTAGATAGGTATTGCTCTACGCGCGGCGCAGTGTCGCTTTCAATGTCGTCTAGATGGATGACCTCGTTTTTGATGTAGAAGTCCAGCTCTCGCCGGAGGAAAGTTCCCAGGTCCTTGTGGATGAAGTAGTCGAATGTATTTCGCGCGGTGTACTCCGTGAGGTGCTTTTCCAAGAGCGTGCGATTCGGGTTCTTCTCGGTGGGCCTCAAGAGGGCAAGCTCGTGCCGCCAGTCATCAAATCCCTTGGTCTGATTTAGGACGCGGTCCACCGCGGCCGAGTTGAGGTCTGCCTGCTTGGCCCTGTCGGGGTGCGGGCGATAGTCGAAGCGAATCACGAACTCGCCCTTCTCCTCGGCCAATGGCTGCTCCTCAGAGAGCATGAACCGGCGATCGTTGCCGTTAGGGGCGCGGTTGTTGTCCTTGTCGGTGTCCGCTTGGGCGAGCTTGAAGTGGACTCGCCTGCCGGAGGGGAGCTTGAAGGCGTAGTCGCGCAGGTACTCGCTGGTCTTAATGTAGTACTGGTCGTGGTTGGCCCAGTGGAGCTTGACCTCTTCGCCCTCATAGGGGATGGCGTAGACGCCCTCTTTGTACCGGCGGAGGGATATAAAGTCGCCCCCCTGGTAGTACCGCCGGAAGAAGCTGTAGAGGTGCGAGTAGACCTCATTCTCGAGGGCGGTCACGTCCACGGCCTGGGTGAGTTTCGCGCGGAGCTCCTTGACACGCGGGAGAGTCTCTGGGTCTGCGCCGAGCTCCTTGGCCTTTTCGATGGCCTGGGCTAGCTCCGTCTCGACCGCTCCCCGATTCTCGGCCTCGTAGGCCTGGAAGGCCTCGCAGACCTGGGGCAGAAGATCCCGGTCGAGAAACCGGACGATCTCCTCGCGCTTCGTGTTCATGATGCGGTAGATGCCGAAGTCAAGCTCGGCTTGGTCGAGCTGAAACATTTCAGCAAGCAGACCCTTCAGTCGTTCAAGGTTCTGGGACATTCTCCTCCTCGCTACACGACGCTCCAGCGGATCGTGAACAGTGGTTCGGTGCTTGTCCGCTGCCGCATTCGCTTCTCCAATTTCTCGATCAGGCCGTCGCGCTTGGCCATGATCTCGTCCTCAACATCGAAGATGCGCTGACGCTGCCGGCGCTTCTGTTGTTCCAGTTCCTGAATCTGCTTTTGCAGACTGTGCTGCTCTTCCGTGGTTGTGGCCAGCCGCGCCTGCCGAGCGAGCGCTTTAATGCGCTCCTTGGTGTCCTTGAGCTCCTTCTCGGCCGCCAGGACCATGTCGTCGGCCCATCGCTCCAGCCGCTCCCGCGCCTCCTGAAAATGCCGGTTGTTCTCCTCTAGCGAGCGGCTGACCGTGGCTCTGACGTGCCGGTCGGCTTCCCCAGCCAGTCTGGTCTCAACGTCAGATGGAACGGAGGGCAGCGGCTCGGCCTTCGCTTCGCAGTGGAACATCTTCTCCATCATTTCCTGGTCTATTGATCTACCCTCATCTTCAACACCAGAGAAGAGCAGATAATCTTCCCGTTCGAACGAATCGATGACCAGCCGTTGCAGGTAAAGCCAGCCGGATCGGCCCTTCAGGGCCTCGACCAGAGCGATTCTGGTGGGTCGCCCGCTGATGTCAAAGATCACCCGGGCTGCCGGGGTGGGCAGCTCCTTCCCGGTCTCGACGACGTATTCGCCCAGCGGATGCGACAGGCGGTAGAGGAACGTCCCGGGGATGTTCTCGTGCTCCTTGGAAATGAGGCGGTAGTGCCCCCGGAGGATGCCTTCCCGGGGAGGCGTCTCCAGATGGAACCCGAGGTTCGCCTCGTCGAAATTCGCTCTGCCATCCAGCACGAAGCGCGTGAGGCTCCAGAACATCATGCTCACACGGTCGAGCTGCTGCCGCGCGCCTTCCAGGTTAAGCCGAAGACGCGCATGCACGTCTTCGTCGAAATGCTCGAGTAGCTTTTGCCGGGTTTCTGCCAGCTTGCCTCGAATCTTCTCCTCGAGCTCGTCACGGAGCTTCTGGAAGGCGCTCTGGATTTCCCCCGGCGTTCGGCATTGTTGATAGATCTCCAGCACCCTACGCTCGAAGTCCACGCCGGATTCGATGCTTCCAAGGACTTCGTCCGAAGCGCCGAACACACCGCTGAACAGGCTGAACTTCTCCTCCAGGAGTTCATGGACGCGCCGGTCGGCCTCGTTCTTCTCGTTGAGAAAGTTGATGACGACAACGTCGTGCTTCTGTCCGTACCGATGGCAGCGCCCGATCCGCTGCTCGATCCGCTGGGGATTCCAGGGAAGGTCGAAGTTGACCACAAGAGAACAGAACTGCAGGTTCACGCCCTCCGCTGCCGCCTCCGTCGCGATCAGGATCTGCCCGTGGTCGCGGAAGTGCTCGATGATGGCCGTGCGAACATCCACTGGGCGGGAACCCGTGGCACGTCCGCTTGGCTCGTTCGCTTGCAGCCAGCGCTCATAGATCGATGTCGTTTCCGGTTCCTTGTTTGTCCCGTTGAACGTAATGACACGGCCCGCGTAGCCGTTGGCTTCCAAGAAGTCCCTCAGGTAGGCTTGCGTCCTCCTCGACTCTGTGAAGATAATGGCCCGTTGGGCTGCTCCCATCTCGGTCATCTTCCCGAAGCCGATCTCGAGGGCCTTGATCAGCGAGCGGGTTTTGGTGTCGATCCCAATGCTCCTCGCCCATTGCGCGTAGCGGTTCAGCTCTTCAATCTCCGCGATCAGCTTCTGGCGGCTGACGGTGGGTTCCGGCTGTTCGGCTTCGGCAGCCTTAGGCTGCTCCTCCGAATCGGTGTCAGTACCGTCAAGGATCTCATCCAGCAACTCATCTTCAATTTCCTCGTCCGCGATGAGGCGTTCAGCGAAGTCCTCTGCAACCGGCACCTCGTCGCGCATGGCGATCAGCCGATCTCGCATTGCTTCGAGCGTAGCGGCGACCGCCTGCGATGAAGAGGCAAGAAGTTTGCGCACAATCAGGGCTGTAAGGTGGCGTTGCCGATGGGGAAGAGCGTAGGTATCTGGTCGCTGGAGAAACGCCGAGACTGCCTCGTAAAGTTTGTGCTCCTGCTCTGTCGGCTTGAAGGGACGCGTGATCAGCCGGCGCTCCGTATACTGGATGTACTCAACGACCTGCCGCCGGAGGGTCCGGATGGAGAAAGTACGAAGCCTGTTCCGCAGATCCTCCATATTTCCACCCTCGTTGACGAACTGGCTTCGGAACGATGAGAGGTCGCCGAAGATATGATCGTCGATGATGGTGGAAATCCCATAGAGTTCCACTAGGGAATTCTGTAACGGTGTTGCTGTGAGAAGGACCTTGCGCCGGTCCTCGAGGGCCCACCGAATGTTCTGCCCCATGCGATTCGACGGCCGGTAGGCATTCCGCAGCTTGTGCGCCTCGTCGACGACTACCAGATCCCATTGGACGGGGCGAACATCAGTCGCGCGGGCACTGGCGAAGTGTGTCGACGTGATGACGATCCCGTCTGCCTCAAAGGGATTGGGCACGCCTCGAGCCTGTCTATCCCGATACTCCTTCACGTCCAGGATGACCGTTGGCAGGTTGAACTTCTCCGCCAGCTCAAGCGCCCATTGCTTACGGATGGATGCGGGACAGATGACGAGGATCCGTCGCCGCCTTTCTGCCCAGAACTGGCAGAGGACCAGGCCAGCCTCGATGGTCTTCCCAAGGCCGACCTCGTCCGCAAGAAGAACGCCCTTGGAGACTGGGGATCGGAAGGCGAAGAGGGCCGCCTCGATTTGGTGCGGATTTAAATCAACGCATGCATCGAACAGGGACCTAGAAAGACGCCCCACCCCGGCTCCGCCAATGCGGGTCAACTCGCACGCAAAGTACTTCGCATGATACGCTGTGCTCATCGTGCGGTCTTCCTCCTCGGGCGCTTGCTCTGGTTCTCTTCAAGCTCATGCTTCATCTCCCAGAGTCGCTTTATAAGGAAAGGGAGGGGGACGCGCTTGCCGTTCTCCCAATGGTTCACCGTGCTATAGGTGACCCCTACCTTGTGAGCAAACTGCTCCTGGGTAAGATCGAGCCGTTGGCGAAGTTCTCTGACAAGGGCCGGAATATCTTCGTTGTTCCTCATGTCGGTACTCCGAAGCCCAGTAATCGTCTCCGGGTCTCCATTAAGGGCGCCATGTTATGCTACATAGCGACCCCTGGCAAGAGGCGATCCGCGGGTGAGAGCAGGGCGTCCAGACTCACACCAGTTCGACTGCTATTGTGACCGGGCTGGCGGATTTTTCGTGTTGCCCTCTGAGACAAACCGGATGTAAACTTTGCTTGTGTCCATAGCCCAGCTCTACATTAGCCTTCTCCTCCTTCAACCTCTAAGCCTTCCCCACGACAACCAGGTCTGTACGCCAACTCCGAGCCTGTCGGTGTGTTATTTCCAAACCTATTCGGGAGACCTTCCCTTATTCGGCTACTTGTACGACGGTGACTACCCTCTTCCCCCCGCGCAGGGTTTTCCCGATTGGTTCTTCTCCTATC
>WBZO01005125.1_pt1 | contig 13586 bp, 13 predicted proteins | sample 5204261 | NCBI WGS metagenome assembly WBZO01 (sample SAMN12412400, study PRJNA552823) | activated sludge metagenome | isolation source: activated sludge from anammox sidestream of wastewater treatment plant... | place: USA: North Carolina | collected 2017-09
CAGGTCGAGAAAGCCTCGCGCGCTTATAAGGATATTAATTTGCTGGCCTTCAAGCTGTTGCGTCCCGGCGGACTTCTGGTCACGTTTTCGTGCTCGGGCGGTGTGGACGCGGTTTTGTTTCAAAAGATCGTGGCGGGCGCCGCTTTGGATGCGGGCGTGGAGGCGCAGATCGCCGAGCATTTATCGCAGGCTATAGATCATCCAGTTTCATTGTACTTCCCGGAAGGCGCGTATCTCAAGGGGCTGGTCTGTTTGCGCAGGTAAGTTATTCGAAGGACGGCTGAACTGATTTAACGTGAAGTAGATCGGAACGGTATTATTTTTGTTAAGGAGACGGTATGAAGCATTATAAATATTTGATTCTCGGCGGCGGGTTGACGGGCGACGCCGCGGTGCGCGGTATCCGCGAACTGGACGCGGAGGGTTCCATCGGCCTGATCAGCGCGGAGACCGATCCGCCGTATGTGCGGCCCGCGCTTTCCAAAGGATTGTGGAAAGGTAATCCGCTGGAAAAGATTTGGCGCAATACGCAGGGCCCAAATATCGAGATGCACCTGGGACGTAAGGTGATTCAACTCGACGCGCAGAAAAAGGTCCTGCGCGACGACCGGGGCGAAGAATATACGTACGATAAATTATTGTTCGCCACCGGCGGCTCGCCGAACCGTTTACCGTTTGGCGGCGAAAATGTTCTTTATTACCGCGACTTGCAGGACTATCACCGTCTGCGCGCCATGAGCGAGGCGCGTGAACGTTTCCTCGTTATCGGCGGCGGGTTCATCGGTTCGGAACTTGCCGCGGCATTGACGATGGCCGGTAGAAAAGTAACGATGGTCTTCCCCGGGCAGGCAATCGGCGCTTCGATCTATCCGAAGGAACTGGCTTCGTTTCTGACCGATTATTTTCGCCAGAAAGGCGTGGAAGTGGTGACCGGCGATTCGGTGGCCAGTGTGGAAGAAACGGGAGGCCGCCTCAGGGTCCGGACCGGAAGCGGGCGCGTCTTTGAAGTGGATGGAGTGGTGGCGGGAATCGGAATCCGCCCGAACGTTGAGTTGGCGCGTGAAGCCGGGCTGACCGTCTCGAACGGAGTCGAAGTGAATCCGCGCCTGGAAACTTCCACTGCGGATATTTACGCGGCGGGCGATGTGGCTCTGTTCCATCATGCCGCGCTGGGGAAGCGCATGCGCGTGGAGCACGAGGACAACGCGCTGCAAATGGGCAAACAGGCGGGACGCAATATGGCGGGCGCGAACGAAACGTACGATCATACGCCGATGTTCTATTCCGATCTGTTTGAGTTGGGTTACGAGGCGGTGGGGGAGTTGAACAGTAGGCTCGAAATGATTTCCGACTGGCAGGAGCCGTTCAAAAAAGGCGTGATCTATTATCTCGAAGGCGGCCGCGTGCGCGGCGTGTTGTTGTGGAACGTTTGGAATCAAGTGGATACGGCCCGCGCCCTTCTCACTGAGCGGGGGCCGTTTATCGAGAAAGATTTGAAGGGAAGGATCAAAGGATAAGAAAACAGCGGAGGCCGCGCGGCTTCCGCTGTTGGTTTTCGATTATTCCACTTCGCTGGCGCAAATCTTTTGAACCTGTTTTTTTAATTTCGACGGCTTGATGCCGCGCGCGTCCACTTTCCGCGCGCCCACCAGTTTTGCGAAGCGTGCAATTCCGCGGCCGAGAGCGTTGGCGAAAGCCTCGTTCGTTGGAGCGTCGTCTTCGGGCCAAAAGCCGAGGATGTGCAGTGTGTTCGTTTTGCGATCCAGTTTTGGGTCCAGCCGCGCCACCAAATCGTCGCCGTATAGAATCGGCAGGGTGTAATATCCCCAACGGCGCAAATGCACGGGTTTATATACTTCCCACGTATACTCGAAATCGAAGACTTGTTTGGCGCGTCCGCGCGCGCTGATCATTTCGAGCGGCGCGAGCAGGGTGATTTCCTCCTCGGTGGTTGGGCCGATATGCCTCCAGACTTTTGGAATGCGCCCTGCTTCGAGAGACTCCAACAAAGGCAGATCATCGGTGAGCGTCAGCCACAACTCGCCGCTTCCCTCGACCTGAAGCTGGCTCACCGTCCCTTGCTCGATCAATGCTGAGAGTTTTTTCTGCGCCTCGTCTTGCGTCATATCGCGCTCAACGACATCGCGCCACGAAGCCTGGAAACGTTTTGCGCGCAGTAGATTCATCATCGCGATCTGCTTGCGTGCAAAAAAATCCTCCGCCTCTGCAATTGGGGCGGTGTAATCGTGTTCGGGCGGCGCGACGCGTTCGCGCAGATCGTAAAAGCGGTCGAAGCCCACGCGGTGAGAGATCATCACCTCGCCCGATAGCCAGAGATAGTACAAAGCAACCGCGCTGTCCTTGCGGCCGCGATAACTCCATTCCTTCAGCGCGTTGCCGGTGAAATCGCGGTTGCCCATCGGCCCGTTGGCATGGAGCGCGGCCAGCACTTCCTCGATGGCTTTGGCGTGATTCTTTTTGACGGCCGCGAGCCGCGGATGACGTTCCACGCGCGGCATGACGGCGCGCCAGTAGGGTAGTTCCTCCATCGGGTACATCGCCAGCCATCCGCCATAATCGAAAGCTTTGCGCTTCTCGTAGGCCATTTGATACAAATGCTCGAGTTTGAAATCGAGCACGCGGCCGTACATGGCGATCTCCTGACTGCGCGCGGCGATGTTCAACGGATCGAGCTGTAAAACCTGCATTTGGCGCAGGGCGGCTTCCACGCCTTTCAACCCTTTGAATCGGCGTCCGGGCCATAATCCCTGCTGGCCAAGTAGAAAGCGGCGGTGGGTGAGTTTGGAAATAGTTTCCATGGCGATGCCGCCAATTATAGTTCATTTGTTCTAAATTTGAAAAGAGTTTATTCCGCCCGGGGAAAGCAAAAGACCGGGGATTCTTCCTCGGCCTTTTATCTTTCGGTGAATTATCGAATTATTTCTTCTCGTCGCCCAACGCGGAGATGGCGCGCAATAGGCCAAACACCAATACACCGAGTTTGAGTCCCTCGCCTGCGGTAAGGGCGTTGGCGCGCTCTTCCTTTTCCGCGCGGCGGGTGAGCATCATGGCCGCGACCAAACCGGTCACGGCGCCGATGAGCGTTCCCAGAAAAACGACTCTGCCTTTATTTTCCATGCAAGACCCTTTCTATTTTCTTCCGAGGAAGCCTCGAAGATTCGCGTTGATCCCTTCGATCCAAAAGACCGGCTTGACGGCGGCATCCGTAAACCGTCTGACGTAACCCGCGCCGCGATAGACGTAATCTTGCGCGGCGCCGGTATAGACCGGCAGAATGCTGAGCAGGCGCGCCATCAAGTAAACGAGTCCAACCAGAAGGAGCAGGAAGATCAGACTCGCCAATATGATCGGAATAACGATCCAAATGGTGGAAATGGCCGCCCAGCGGCTGACGTCGCCGTCGCCGCGAAATGCGGCTATGCAGATCAGCACGATCAACGCGATCAACAGCAATGCGGATAGAACGACCGGCAGGAGAATCTGCCAGACGAATTGCCTGCGGTGTGCGCGATAGGAAGTGTGTTTGGGGCGGAGGAGGGTGGCTTTCATTGTCTGTATTTTAGCATAAGTGAGTATTTAACTGATGAGGCGCAAAGAGCGCGCCATATAAAATACAAGGTTTGGGAAGGCCCGTGTCGATCCGTGAAATGAAAACAAAAAGCGGCCCGATATTGCATCGAGCCGCTTGATGGACTGACCGTTATAACGCGCTAGCGGCGATTACGCAGAAAAGTCGGAATATCGAGATCGTCGCTGTTGATGGTGGGCGCGGAAGACGCCGCGGATTTGGATTCGCTCGAGGGCTTCAGATCCGGCGCGCTGACGCTGACCGATTCGCTGGGGCGGGGGAAACTCGCCGAAATGGGAGCAGGTCGTTCAGTCCGCGCGGAGACGCGCTCGAGGGCGCGGCGCGGAACGCCACTGCGTTCGAAGCCGGTCGCAATGACCGTTACGCGGATTTCATCGCCCAGTTCGGGATCGATCACCGCGCCGAAGATCATGTTGACGTCTGGATGCGCGGTTTCGCGGATGATGGCCGCGGCTTGATTGACCTCGAAGAGCGTCAGGTTCGGACCGCCGGTGACGTTGAACAAGACGCCGCGCGCGCCGTCAATGGTAATGTCGAGCAGTTGACTCGAGATGGCTTGTTCGGCGGCGGTCTTGGCACGGTCTTCACCGGAGCCGTGACCGACTGCCATCAACGCCGCGCCGCCCTCGGACATAATGGCGCGCACGTCGGCGAAATCCAGGTTGATCAAACCAGGGATGGTGATGAGTTCGGAGATGCCTTGAATGCCCTGATGCAAAACGTCATCGGCCATGCGGAAGGCATCCTGCAGACTCGACCTTTTGTCCGCCAGTTGAAGCAAGCGGTCGTTGGGAATCGAGATGAGCGTGTGCGCGTGTTCTTTCATCTTAGCGATGCCGGTTTCGGCGGCCTGCATGCGACGCCCGCCTTCGAATGTGAACGGACGAGTCACCACGCCGATGGTCAGCGCGCTCGATTCTTTCGCGACCTGCGACACGACCGGCGCCGCGCCTGTGCCGGTTCCGCCGCCCATGCCTGCGGTGACGAAGACCATGTCCGCGCCTTTGAGCACGTTATATAGTTCGTCGGCCGATTCTTCCGCGGCCTTGCGGCCGATCTCCGGATCGCCGCCCGCGCCGAGTCCGCGCGTGAGCTTGTCGCCGAGGCGGACCAGAGTTGGCGCTTTGGAGAGAGTCAAGGCTTGCGCGTCGGTGTTGGCCGCGATAAATTCGACGCCTTGAATGCCTTCTTCGATCATGCGGTTGACAGCGTTCTGTCCGCCGCCTCCCACGCCGATCACTTTGATTCTGGCGAAGGATTCCACTTGCTGGTGGTATTTCTTTGTGGTCAAGTCCATTTGTTCCTCCTGGCAAGTAATGTTGCCAATCATACGCGAAAAGTCGGAAATTTAAAAGGGTTGGAGAGATCCATTGGTATCATCGAGTCGTCGTTATTTTCATGGTAATAAGCGCTTTAGCCAGTTTTTGACGGCATCCAAATTCATATTGCTCTCTCCTTTCACGCGGCGGCGATCACTGCCGGCGGCCAAGTCATGATCGTGCATAGTCAATGCCCAGTGCAAGAGTCCCACGCTGGTTGAAAACGAAGGTGAATTCAACTTCTCCACCAAACCTACCAAATTTTCCGGCTGTGCAGTGCGTACCGGCATGCCCAATACTTCGGAAGCCACGCGGCGAATGCCGGGCAGGGCGGAGGTACCGCCGGTCAGTACCATGCCTGCGGGCAGGAGGCCGTCGTAGCCGGAGCGTTTGACCTCCTGCAGAATCAAATTGAAGATCTCTTCGGTGCGCGCCTCGATGATGTGCGCCAGGTCTTGACGATTGATCTGCACCGGACGATCCTCGCCGAACGGACGGATGCTGAAATATTCCTCCGGACTAATCTCGGAACGAATGGCATGGCCCTGTTGTTTCTTCACTTCCTCCGCCTGAGTCATCGGCAGGCGCAAACCATGCGCGATATCCTGAGTGAGATGATTGCCGCCGACGGCTAACACCATCGTATGCCACACATCGCCGTCCACATAGATCGCCAGATCGGTCGTACCGCCGCCGATGTCGCACACGGCCACGCCCATCTCGCGTTCCTGATCGGTCAGGACGACTTCGCCGGAGGCCAGAGGGTTCAACACGAATTGTTGAATCTCGACGCCTGCCGCGCCCACGCATTGACGCAGGTTATCCACTGTGGAGGCCGCGGCGGTGATGATGTGAGTCTCCACTTCGAGTTTATAGCCGTGCATACCGACCGGCGTATGAATACCTTCCTGCCCATCTACCGTAAAGCCGCGCTGTACCACATGGACGATTTCGCGGTCGTGAGGGATCGCCACCGCGCGCGCTTGATCGAGGGCGCGTATCATATCGATCTTGTCGATCAAGCCATGCGGCACGGCGACCGCGCCGCGGCTGTTAACCGACGAAACGTGCGCGCCTGCCAGGCTTACCAATGCCGTAGTGATTTCAAGTCCCGAAGTATGCTCGGCCTTTTCCACCGAACGCGTGATGGCCTGCGAGGCCGCGCCCAGATCCACGATCACGCCTTTGCGGATTCCATCCGAAGGTTCGATGCCCACGCCGAGGATGCGAATCTTGTTTTCGTCTTCCACGCGTCCAACCAGCGTGCAGACTTTGGTCGTGCCCACGTCGATGCCAACCAGAATCTCTTCCATCACTTTGCCATCCGATAATACGGCGCGTCCGCGTGCACCACGCTGATGAAGCCGGGCGTTAAGTTGCGCGCCGTAAGTGAAGTAATCAATGCCTGATACACACTGAGTTTTAGCGGAATATCTTTCGATGCCGCTCCAAAATAAACCTGCCAGCCGCGGCTGTCCGTCCAGCCGAAGCCGTTGACCGGATCGTACGTCAGCGCCGCGCCGGCCGGGACGCTCGGCGCTAACAGCTGAGCGGCTTTCACCAAATCGGGAGCAACGTAAGGCGGCGGATCGAACAGGTTGTTCGTCGTGATACTGCCGCTCGGAGGCGTCGCCAACCCAATGACTTGAATCAGCCCATCGGCCTGCCCGCGCGGACGAAATGCCACGCCCGAGGCGTCGATCCAGGTGAAGCCGTTGCCCTGTTGCCACATGATGATGGGCTGGCGCTCGGTCACGCGCACCTCAACCTGATTCGGCAAACTGACTTTTACCTCCGCCCCGGCCAGTTCCGGGTACGCCAGCCGCAGGCGGGTGACAATCTCCGCCGGTTTGAGCAAGAAGATCGGTTCGTTAGCGATGCCCAGCGCGGCATTGATTTCGGCCGGGCTGAGACGCGCCGCGCCGGTAACTTGCGCTTCGCTCACGCGGAAATAAGGGGAAGTCCACGCGAAATACAACGCGCCGCCGAGGAGCAAAACCAGAATAAAAGAAACCAGCCGCATACCCACGCGCAATTGAGGCAGGGCGGGCAGGCGCAAGCGAGCGCGCGGTAAACCGGAGACGGCGGCGTTGTAACGGCGCGCGTCGCCCCTCCGCTTTGATTTTTGCCTGGGCGTGACGTAGTGCGCTTCACCCCGGGCGGTGACAGGCGGCAGGGGACGATAGGCGCGCTCGGTGGCTTGCTTTTCGCGTTTAGCTTGCTCACGCGCGCGGCGCCGGCGGACTTCTTCTGAGCGGCTGAGGGTCGGTTTATTGCTCATGCGGCGCTCCTAAAGACGCGTTCGGTGCGGTCGCGGTCGGCTTTGCGTTCCAGAGCCAGCTCGATCAAACGATCCACGAGTTGAGAATAAGGCAATCCGCTGGCCTCCCATAATTTGGGATACATGCTGATCTGTGTGAAGCCGGGGATCGTGTTCAACTCGTTCAAATATACGCGCTGAGAATCTTTTTCCACGAAGAAATCCACGCGCGCCATGCCGCAGCAATCAATGGCTTTGTAAGCGCGCAGGGCGATTTGGCGAATCTGTTCGGTGACGTGTTCCGGCAATTGTGCGGGGATGACCAACCCGGACGTGCCGTCCACATACTTCGATTCGTAGGAATAGAACTCGCGGCTTGGCAATACCTCGCCGGGCACTGAGATTTGCGGATCGTCGTTGCCCAATACGCTGATTTCGATTTCGTGCACGTCGCCCGCGCCGCGTTCGATCAGGACACGGCGGTCGTAACGCGCCGCTTCCATCAGCCCCTCGCTCAAATCGCCGCGTGAACGGCATTTGGTGATTCCAACAGACGAGCCCAAGTTGGCGGGTTTGGTAAAGATGGGATAGGCGCTCAACGCTTCGGCTTTTTCGATGACCGAGTCGATATCTTTCTCTATCTCGCCGCGTAACGCGACGATGGATTCGATTACCGGAATATCATTGGCGCGCATCACATCTTTGAACACGCCTTTATCCATGCCTGCAGATGAACCGATCACTCCCGCGCCCACATAGGCCGCGTTGGCCATTTCGAACAGACCTTGAATGGTTCCGTCTTCGCCAAACGTGCCATGCAATACGGGGAAGTAAACATCCATATCGCCCAGCTTTTCCATTTTTTCGCCGCGCAGAACGAATAAGCCGGGCCTGGACGGATCGGGCGAGACGATGGCCGGAAGCAGGCGATCCAGATTTTCCTTTTCGAATTTGCCGATCACATCCTCGCCGGTAAGCCACGTGCCGATCTGCGTGATGCCGATCTGCGTGACGCTATATTTCTTCGGGTCGAGCACCGACAGCACCGAACGCGCCGACATCAGCGAAACCTCGTGTTCGCCGGAACGTCCGCCGAAGATAACGGCTATCTTGAGTTTGCGATCCATGTTTTTCATAATCGTCAATATGCGTCACTTATTAAAGTGAAACTGTTACCATTCTCCGATCAGTTCGATCTCCAATTCCAACTTCACCGCGAATTTATCGGCTATGGTTTTCTGCGTCAATTCGATCAACGCGCGGATGTCGCTGGCGCGGGTTTTGCCGTGATTGATGAAAAAATTTCCGTGCACGGTGCTGATCTCGGCGTTGCCGATGCGCGTGCCTTTCAAACCCGCGGCTTCGATCAAGCGGCCCGTATAATCGCCTTCGGGGTTTTTGAACATCGAACCCATGCTGGCGCCGGGCGGCTGTGTGGCTTTTCGGCGCGCGGTAAGTTGCTCGATTTTAACAGACACTTCCTCTTTCACCGCGTTTTTTAAACTGAACACCGCCGAAAGAACAATCGCTTTTATTTCATTTCGCTTCAATACGCTCGTGCGATACCCGTAATCGAATTGTTCGACGGTCCATCTTTCGCGTCGATCGCCGACCAGTAATTCCGCGTGGGCCAAACATTGCGATACGTCTCCTTCGAACGCGCCGGCATTGCCATATACCGCGCCGCCGATTGTGCCCGGAACGGCCGCGGCCCATTCGAGTCCGGATAAAGCTTTTGCCGCAGCGCGATGCGCCAACTGGCTGAAGGTCGCGCCCGCCTCTGCCCAGGCTCGAGGCTGGTCGCCCTTTTCGAAATGAACGGCCTTCGCCCGATTTAGAATCACGATGCCGCGCACGCCTTTATCGCTGACCAGTACATTCGATCCGCCGCCGAGGATGATGAAAGCCTCTTTATGTTTGTGCAAACATTGAACGACCTCGACCAACTCGTCGGCGGTTTTGACGGTGATCAGCACGTCTGCCGGGCCGCCGATGCGCGCGGATGTATGCGGTGCAAGGGGAGCGTTCTCCTTTACCGCGTCGCCGAAACGGCTGTGTAGGTCTTCGATCAATAAAGCAGAAGTCATTAGGTCAATCTTATTTCTTCGTCAAATGTTCGATCAAGCGGAGGATGGTTTGCTGGCGTTCGGCATCCGCTTTTTGTTTTTTGGAGCGCGCCGCGCCTGTTTGATGGCTGGGGTCGTTGGAATCCTCGTCGAGGTTGACCAAAACCATTTTGAGCGGCGGCAGGCCGAGGGTCTCGGCTGGGTACGTGCGTTTCTTTTTCTCAGGCATGGCAGACTCCTATAACTTCGTCATCAAATCGGTGCAGATTTGATTCGCATCCCCGGCGGAAAGCACGATTACCACATCGCCGGAACGAACGTGTTTGAGAAGATATTTGGACGTTTCCTCGACCGATCCTGTGTAGTGCGCCGAATGATGCGGCATGGCGCTGACCACCTCGGCGGAGGAGAAATCCTGTTTGGGTTCGCGCGCCGCGTAAATTTCCGTAACGAGCGCGGTGTTGGAATCTTTGAAGGCGCGCGAGAACTCGACGAACAAGGCCTTCGTGCGCGAATAAGTATGCGGTTGCCACACGGCCCAGATGCGTCTCTGCGGATAACGCGCCCGCGCCGCGGCCAACGTGGCGCGGATCTCGGTGGGGTGGTGGGCATAATCGTCAATGACGGTTACGCCGCGCTTTTCGCCGATCACTTGAAAACGGCGGTTCGTTCCCGTGAATTCGCCCAGCGCGGCCGCAACGTTTTTCAGCGAAAGTCCCATGACGGCCGTGACGGAAAAAGCGGCCAGCGCGTTACGCACATTATGTTCGCCGGGCACTTGCAGCGCCACTTTGTACGAATGCTTGCCGGTCTCGCCGATGTTCGTGGCAACGGTAAAACTGTAGCCGCCTCTTTCGTTGGGACGGGCGTTGCGGGCCTGCATCCATTGCGGCGCATTGATGGTCATTTCGCCCTGTAAACTGTATGCCACGATATTTTTTCCTGCGCGGCGGGCGCGGCTCAACAGTACGGACGAACCTTCATCCTCCGCCGAAGCGATCAACGTGCCGTCGGGCGGGAGCAGATTCGTAAAATCTTCGAAGGCTTTGAAGATATCCTCGTACGTCGGGTAAACATCGGGATGGTCGTGTTCGATGTTGGTCACCACTTCGATCTGCGGCTTCAGCCCGAGGAACATGCGGTCGTATTCGTCCGCTTCGATCACGAAGGCGCTACCTTTTCCGGCGCGGGCATTGGTTCCGTAATTGTTCATGACACTGCCCACAATGAACGACGGGTCGCGCCCCAACACGGACAGCACCCAGGCGATCATGGCGGTGGTAGTGGTTTTGCCGTGCGTGCCTGCGATGGCGATGCCCGTTTTTTCGGACATCAACTTGCCGAGGAAATCCGCGCGTTTATAGACCGGGATGTTCGCAAGCGCGGCGGCCTGGACCTCGGGGTTGTCATCCGGGACCGCGGAGGAGCGTATCGCCCAATCCGCGCCCTGCACATTGCGCGGATGATGACCGATGAAGACGGTCACGCCTTCGCCTTGCAGGCTGGCCGCAAAGGGGGACAGGGCCTTGTCTGAACCCGTCACCTCATAACCGCTCTCTTTCAAGAGGCGGGCGATGGCGGAGAGTCCGCTGCCCCCGATGCCGATAAAGTGAACGCGTGTCATGGCCGTTAGATATACACCACAATGATGAAGATCAAAATAATGATGACAGCAAAGTAGATGATCGGTTCGCCCAGCCAGCGAGGCGGCATGTATTGCAGTAACAGGGCTACGGAGTCTGCCAGCGGCGAGCCCGGCGTGGGCGGGGAGACTATATTGGGATAGGGGTAGTGGGCCTCTGAGAGATAAAAGAGCAGTGTGCCCGCGATCAAGTATCCGTTGAACGCGCCGAGGAACGCGCCGAACAGCGTATCCTGCAGTCGTTCCCGGGCGGCGCGTGATGCCAAATGTGGAATCGCCACCACCGTTTGATAGCCGAAGTACACCAGCCCGATCAGGATAAGCGAACGAATCCAAAAGAGCGAGGGAGAGGCATCTTTTAAATCTATGACAATCGGAACATACCGCCGGAGCAAAAAACTCACTGCCAGCGCGGTGATCGCGCTAAATGAGACCATCAACTCCTTGGCCCAGCCGCGCATAGCGCCAATGACGGCGAATAAAATTATATACATCCATAGAACGTACACGATACTCATCATGCGGGGATCCCTCCTGCCAGCTCGAGCAACTGGCTGGCGACGGCGGACGCGGCTTCGGGTTTGGAGATCGATTTCATGGCGGCGCTCATCGCTTGTCGTTTGGCGGGGTTATCGAATAGATCTTTCACCAGCGGGACCAGTTCCTGATTTACGAATTGATCCTCCAACAGCACGGCCGCGCCGCGCTGGGTCAATATATCTGCATTGACCTTTTGATAGCGCCACGCGTGCGGGTACGGAACTAGCACGGCCGGTAAACCGAAGAACGGAAATTCGCCCAGGCTGGAGGCGCCGGCGCGCGAGACGGCCAAATCCGCGGCGGCGAAGGCCGCGCCCATCTCGTGCAGATAAGGCATTGGCCGGTAACGCTCGGCTAGGTCTTTTGGGAGCCGCTGGCTGACATCCTTGACCCGATCCCAATCCAGCGCGCCCGAAACGTGAATCATTTGCGTCATTTCGAGCAGTTCATATAAATTGGAAAGAATTGCATTGTTGATGGAACGCGCTCCCTTACTGCCGCCGAATACTAATAGAACGGGAAGTTTGCGGGAGAGTTTGAAGTGAGTCAACGCGTCCTGACGGGACCAGCCCGAAAGGTCCGCGCGCAGCGGATAGCCGGTAACCACGATCTTTTTATCCGCAGAAAAATATTTCTTCGAGTCTGCGCTGGTTACAGCGATGCGGTCCGCAAAGCGCGCGATGGCTTTGATGGCTAGACCCGGTTCGACATCCGGCACGTAAAGCAATGTAGGGAGCGCGCGCCCGGCGAAGGCCATGGGCGCGGCGACGAACCCGCCGGTAAAGAAAAGCACGTCCGGTTGGAATTCCCTGAGGATGCGGCGCGAGGCCAACGTGCCGTGCGTGAGCTTGATGAGGTTGCCCGGCAAGGCGTGCAAGCCGACCCCGTGCAAGCCTGCCGCCGGAATCGTTCGAAAGGAAATTCCCGCGCGTTTCACGAGTTCCTCTTCCATGCCGCCTTCACCGCCGACCCACAACGTTTCAACGTTCGGATGATGAGCCAGTAACGCGCTGTGAACGGCGAGGGCGGGATACACGCCGCCGCCTGTTCCACCTGCGCAAATCAACAACCGCACTTTGGGACCTCCATTCCTTTTCTTTTTCTTCCTCTTCGATAATGACGCGCTCGCCGTGCTGACGCGAAATGTTCATCAGGATTCCGACCGCACTCAAAGACGCGACCAGATTCGATCCGCCTGCGCTGATGAAGGGCAGGGCGTTTCCGGCGAACGGTAACAGGCCGACCATCACAGCCATGTTGATCAACGCTTCGAGGCCGATCCAGACCACCAAACCAGATGCCAATAAAGTGCCGAGCATATCGGGCGCGCGGCGGGCGATCACCAGTCCGCGCCAAACCAGCGCCGTGTAGAAACCGATCAATGCCACAGAACCGATCAAGCCCAACTCTTCGGCGATGACGGCAAAGATGCTGTCGGTGGGCGGGACGGGCAGGCCGGTCAATTTGGACTGCGATTGACCGATGCCGACCCCGAACCATCCGCCGTTGACGATGGCTTCGAACGAGCGGCGCACGTGATACGAGGCTTGAGTGGGGTCTTTAAGCCCGGCGATGAAATCGCCGATACGTGCGCGGCCGGTGACGCTGACTTGCGAGACGAGCATGGCGGCAATGACAGCCACGATCAATAGAAAGCCGATTTGCTTTAAATCGCCGCCTGCCAGAAAGAACAACAATCCGCCGAGGATGAGCACGGTTCCCGCCGCGCTCAGATCGGGCTGTTGATAGATCAAACCGCCGATGGTTCCGAGGATAACGCCCAATGGAATTAAACCAAGTTGAATATCATGCAGATGTTCATGCTTGGCATATAACCATACGGCCAGATAAATGATCGTGATGAGTTTGGCCAGTTCGGAGGGTTGAACCGACCCGTCGAAAAAAGAGCGTTTGGCGCCCAGGCGGATGTCTTTCATCAACAGCACGCCGATCAACAATACGACGGTCAATAACATCGCGGGCACAATCAGTTTACGCCAATGATGATAATCGAAAAATGCCAGTCCTGTTGCAAGCGCGATGCCCAATAACAACCACAACACCTGACGATTGAACATGTGCATGGCCGAACCGTATGCGCTTAACGAGAAATCCCACGAAGCCGAGAAGAGCATCACCAGGCCGAAGA
>WBZO01005128.1_pt1 | contig 13581 bp, 13 predicted proteins | sample 5204261 | NCBI WGS metagenome assembly WBZO01 (sample SAMN12412400, study PRJNA552823) | activated sludge metagenome | isolation source: activated sludge from anammox sidestream of wastewater treatment plant... | place: USA: North Carolina | collected 2017-09
GACATGTGCAGATCCTGATGAATCTGATCGATTTCGGCATGAACCTGCAGGAAGCGGGCGATGCGCCGCGCATCCAGCACGAGGGCTCGACCTCGCCCGAAGGCCAGGCCACGCCGATGACCGATGGCGGCTGGGTCGACCTGGAGTCGGGCTTCGGCTACGACACCGTGCGCAGCCTCATGCGCAAGGGTCACTCGGTGCGCTTTGCCGACGGGCCCTATGGCGGCTACCAGGCAATTGGCTGGGATGCGCGCAACCGCACCTATGTCGGCGCTTCGGAATCGCGCAAGGATGGCCAGGCCGCCGGCTATTGAATCCCGGTCATTTGGTGCCGTGTCGCGTGCGGTGTACGCTGCGCGGCACTTTGCACAACCGGCGGAGGCAGCATGCTGAAGGTTCTGGTGGCAAGTTCGAAAGGCGGCGCGGGCAAGAGCACGATCGCAACCCATCTGGCCGCTGCCTTTGCCGTCGACGGCAAGAACACCGTTCTGGTCGACGCCGACCGCCAGGCTTCGAGTCTGCACTGGTGTGAACGCCGCGCGATGCACGCCGATGCCGTGCTCGGCATCTCCGGGCTGCGCCGCGACTGGATCCGGCAGCTGCCCGATGATGCCCAATGCGTGGTCATCGACACCCCGGCCGGCGTGCGCGGCAGCGAAGTCGGCGAATGGCTGGAATTCGCCGATGCGCTGGTGGTGCCGGTATTGCCTTCGGCCATCGATCTGGAAGCCACCACGCCCTTTCTCCAGGAAGTGGCCGCCCTGCCGCGGGTGAAGAAGGGCAAGGCAGCCGTCGGCTTGGTCGCCAACCGGCTCAAGCCGTGGACCAATGCCTCGCAGGCGGCGGTCGAGGAAATGCAGACCCTGCCCTTTCCACTCGTCGCGCAGCTGCGCGACACCCAGGGCTATGTGCTCGCCAATGCCCTGGGCAAGAGCATCTTCGACTATCACTCCGAGCCGGTGCGCTCGCATCAGGAAGACTGGGCCAAGCTGCTGCGCTGGCTCAAACGGCACGCCTGACGCCGGCACGCAAACCTTGCTTGACCTGTCTTTGCACCTTCTTTGCGCCAGGACGGTCAGCCGATGCGTGCCGCGTGCGTTCCAACCCCTGCGGCCCCGTTGGCCGCTTGCGGAGAACCTGCCATGCGTTACCCCACCCTGCCCCTGCTGCTGAGCGGCCTTGCCCTTGCCGGCGCTGCGTCGCTGGCGCTTGCCGGCGACGAAACCACCGCCAGCCCCTCGGCCGATGCGCACGCCGCGCGTCGCGCGCAAGTCGAGCAAGCCTTTCTCGATCGGGTCGACAGCAACCACGACGGCCTGATCAGCCGCGCCGAATATCAAACCTGGATCGACAGCCGCTTCGACCGGCTCGATGCCAACCGCGACGGCCGCATCGACGCCACCGAAATCGCCCACTCGCCGGCCGCCGAGCAACGTGCGCAGCGCCGTGCCGAAAAATTCGTGCAGCACTTTTCGGGCAGTGCCGACGGCAGCGTCAGCAAGGCCGATTTCGAAGCCCGCTCGATGCAACGCTTCGATCGCGTGAGCGCTGGCAGTGACACTGCCAGCGCCGAGCAATTGCTGCCGCACCGCGGCGCGTGGCGCCACCGCCACGGCAAGGCCTCCGCCAACCCCGACCCAGCCGGCGGCTGATCCACATCACGACGGCAGGGCACGCCCTGCCGTCCAGCCCACCGGCAGATTCAATTCCGAGCGCTAGTGCTATTGTCGGGCGCGCGATCGAGCAATGGATGGGATGCATGTGCAAAAGGTTCGTCTGGTCGTCCAGTGCAAACCAGGCCGTGCCTGGACGCACGCGTCGTGGTCGGTACTGCGGCGACGGTGCCGCCGGGATGGCCCATCGCGCTCGGTTCGCCGCGCAACCACGCGGCCGGACGCCGGCGCTGGTCGCGTGTCCAGTCAAACACCCCGGGTGCGGAGCGTTTGAATGAACATGGTCGATTCCGCACGCGCTTCATTCGATACGCCGGCGCCGCTTTACCTGCCACCGCGCCGGCTCATGGCGCTGCTGGCGCTGCCGTTCGTCGTGTTCACGTCGATCAGCGCCGTGCTGTGGATGCCGCACGTGCTTGCGTTGATCACGGGCGGCGGTAGTGTCCTGCGTGTGGTGATGACCCTGCTTGGGCTCGCGATTGGCGTTCCGGCGACGATGGGCTGCGCGCGCGCCGCGTTTTTCCAGGGGCCGGCGCTGGTCGTGGACGGCGACGGTGTGCACGATCGCCGGCGGCATGGCAAATCCTACGCATGGACCGAGATCGCGCGCGCCCAGGTCGGGGGTGGGCGCTATGACCGGCTGCTGATCCGATTGCGCGGCCGCGATCGCGGATCGGAACTGCGCCGGTTTGTGACGACGCTGCAACGGGTCAACATGCAAGGCAGTGACACCACCATCTACCTCGGCAACGTGAAGTTCGACCGGCGCGAGCTGGAGCGCGCGCTGGATCAACACCAGCGCGCAGCGGCGCGCGCGAATGCCAGCGGCACGCGCTGGACGCCATTGGCCGAGCGCTCCGCGTAGCGCCTGCTCGCTGGCATCGGCGCGGCCGCGCGGCGGCTGCCCAGGCCATGGGCGGCTGGATGTCCCGATCGGCACCCGGACTGCGTATCCTTCGCTCTGCAGCGACTTGCTGCCGATCACGAGTCCGCCCCAATGTATCGCGCCGCCTGTTGCCGTCTCCTCATCACCCTTGCCGTGGCCGCTGCCGGCCCGATCGCCTGCGCCGCCGATGGTTCGGTCGATCTCGGCTGGGGCGGGCCGGAAGCCGGCCGAGTACGCGTTCCGTTCGACCTCGGCGCCAATTTCTTGGATTCGCCCACGTCCGTGCGCGTGCTGGCCGATGGTCGGCTGGTATCGGTTGGCGGCGCGAGGGATGATGGCGGCACTACGCTGGCCGCCGTTGTCGTGCGCAACACGGATGGCACTGCGGACTCGACGATTGCGCCGGGCGGTCGCTATGTGGTGGCTGCAAGCGGCATCACCACGAACTCGCCCACGGCGATTGCTGCCGACGGCAGCTGGTATATCGCGGGTGTGACGTCCGGCGGAGCAAAGCTGCGCATCAGCCACTACGCGCTGGATGGCACGCCGATCGGCGCGCCGGTCGACATTGGCGAGGCGAACACGACCTACAGTCCGGATACTGCGCTCCTCGATGCCGCCGGGCGCCTGCTTGTCGGTGGGCATTTCAAACCCGTCGGGGCAGGCGACAGTTCGAACGATGGTTTCGTCCTGCGGCTGACCACGGCAGGCGCACTCGATCCGGGTTTCGGCATCCGCACGATCCAGTTCGACGCCTCTCGACGTGATGACGTCTATGCAATGACCGAAGTCGGGGATGGAACCTATGCGGTCTGTGGCCGCGTCGGCGACCTTGTCGACTCATCCATGCTCGGCTTCGGCATTGCGCACCTGGGGGGCAGTGGCAACCTGCTGACCGCATTCAATGGCACCGGCATGTATGTCGACCAGCTTGCGCTGCAGGGCCATGCGGCCGAATCCGGCTGCACCGGCATTGCCGCGGTGCCCTCGCCGGAGGGGCAACGCATCGTCATCACCGGTCGTGCGGCGGCCGACACCGTGTATCCACGCACCTTCCTGCTCGTCGTCGACGCAACGACCGGTGCGACCTTGCCGGGCACGCCGGACATGCTCGATTTCGGCGAGCCGTCCGCAGTGCTCGGATTCCCCGTCATTCGCGCGGGGGCAGGCAGTGGTGATCGCGGGCTCGTCTATGTCGCAATGCCGGGGAAGTTTGATGCGAGCGGTGCCTATTCGATCGCGGTCGCGCGCGTCGATCCATTCGGCAACTACGACGCCAACTGGGGTGACACCGCACAGGGCACGAAGATCGTGATGTCGGTGCCCGCCATCGGCGGGCCACAACGCGACCTTTACGTGGAAGACCTGACGGTCAGCGGTGGTCGCGTCTACCTCGCTGGATCGGTCAATGCCAACGGCGCGCAAAACTTCGACTTCGCGCTCGTGCGGCTCACAGGCGACACGATATTTGCGGATGCATTCGACTTCTGAAGGCACCTCAGCGGACGAACCACGCGAGGGCGAATACGCCCAGCATCGTGAAGCAGACCGCGAGCTTGGCGACCGCACCGAGCAGGCAGCCAAGCCTTGCCGCCATGCGTGGTGGCATCGTTGCTGATGCGCGAGTGTGCCGCGCCGGAAATGCACGACCCTTTGCTGGCCTTCGTCGCGGCACGGTCGGAGGTGGAAAAGATTCTGAACTTGGTCACCTTGCAGATGGGGCGGACGGGATGGTTGCCGTCAAGGCATAAATGAAGCGCGGTTTGCCGGGCGTCGAGGCTTCGGCCGCCATCAATGCGGTCGAAGCGGCGATCAAGGCGCAGTACCCGAAGGTGCGCGGGCCGTCCTTCGAGCCGGATATGTCCGATTGATGTTTCAGCTTATTCGAAGCCGTCGGCGAAGATCGTATCGACGCGCTGATCGGCCAGCCGATTGAGGTACACCTCGAGGTTGGTGTAACCGGCCACGCCGGTGAGTGGAACCGACAGCACGCTGCCATTGGCATCGGCCACGGCCGGATTCAGGCCCAGCGCGGCGTACTTCGCCTCGAAACCATCCGGCATGCCATCGTTGTCGCTGTCGATCGGCGCGGGCGGCGGTGAGCCGGCGGGAAAATCCAGATTGAAGCTGTCGTGGGCCAAGGGTGTGTCGTAGTTGGTCGGGTCGATCACGCCGCTGGCGATGTTGTCATGGATGCGCCGATCCATCGGATCGCGCGGCCATGCACCATTGCTGGCGAGCAAGTTGGCTTGCAATGAACCGGCTGAAATGTAGGAAACCGTACCGAAAGCCTGTCGCGCGCCCAGGCGCGTGGCGCTGCCAAGGTCGTTATTCGGCGCATTCGTCGGAAAATCGTTGCAGCAGTAGAACAACTCGTAGTCGGCATATGCCGGATACCGGCTCATGTGGTTGCCGCTGGCATACAACTGGTTGCTGCCTTCGTCGAGCATGTCGTGCAGCGCAAAACCATAAGGAAAACTGTCGCGCACGATCATTTGATTGCCGACGAGATTCAGGTGCAGCCGATACGGGCCAAGGCCTGAATCCTGGTTGACGTAGCGGTTGTACCAGACCATGTAGCCTGGATCGAAATACAGGTTGTTCGAAACCTCCAGCTCCAGCGCGTGGGCCTGGCAGTCGGCAGTGGATTCGTTCTGGTCCTGGAAACCGCTGGCCTCGCAGGTGATTTCGGGCAGGCGTCCGCCGATGCGGTACCAGATGTTCTTCAAGACGCTGAGCTGTGTCTGCGGATGCTCGGCGATGGAGTAGTTCAGGAGCATGCCGCCGTACAGAAAGTGACTGCCGATCGTCTCCGAGAACATGCTGCGCTGGATCGTGCCTTGCGAGGCCCAGGACAATTGCACTTCTTCGTCCGTGGCATGCGCGATGGAGACATGATCGAAAATGAAGTGCGACAGGCCATCCAGACGCAAGCCATCGTCGAGTCGTTCGCCACCCGGCGGCAGTGTTTCGTCCCAGCCCGGACGCAGGCGCAGGTGCCGCGCGATGATGTTGCTGCAATCGTTCATCTCGTAGTGGCCGTCGCAGACCAGGCCACGCACGATGATGCCGCCGGGCGAGGTTTGCCCGGCAATCGTCACGTCACCGTGCTTGACTTGCGCGATGCCGTGGATGACGCCGCTGACCTTGAACAGGATGTAGCGCGGCCCGGTTTGATTGAGTGCGTAGTTGAGCGAACCGGGTACGACACCGCCCGGATCGGGATCGAGCGTGGTGACGTAAAAAACCTGTCCGCCGCGACCACCGGTGGCGACGGCACCGAATCCTTCGGCACCCGGAAAGGCGGGCGGGGCCGCGATGGCTTGCGCGGCGCTGCCGAGCAGCATGGCCGCAAGCAAGGATGGATGCCTTCCCCAGCACATGGCGCAACAAAGTATCAATGCGCGGTGTTGCGATCAAGATCAGATCGAACCGCCATGCCGGCGGTTGACCGCAGGCATGGCGAATGCGGCATCATGATCGCTCCCCAGCACAGGAGCGATCATGGCTACGCGCGACCTCATCCTCGTCCGCCACGCGCACGCCGAAAACCCTGCCCCAGGGCAGGATGATCGCGCGCGCCCGCTGAGCGTCACCGGCCAGGCCGAGGCCGAGGCCGCCAGCCTCTGGCTGCAGCAGCATGGCGCCACGCCCGACCGCGTGCTGTGCTCGCCGGCGACCCGCGCCCAGGAAACCTGCACGCATCTGTGCCGCGGACTCGGCGCACTCGATCTGCGCGAGGAGCCGCGCATCTACGACGCCACTCCGGCCACCCTGCTGCGCCTGCTCGACGAGCAGGCCGATGCCCGCTGCCTGCTGATGGTCGGCCACAATCCCGGCTTCGAAACCCTCGTCGCGCTGCTCAGCGAAGGCGCCTCGGATTCGGGCCGCGGCATGCCGCCGGGCGCGATCGCCTGGCTCACCCTGCCCCAGGGCGAGATCGAACCCGGCAGCGCCACAGTTCGCCACTTCTGGTGGCCCTGACTTCCGCCACCAAGCCATGCGCACGTCTGCGCCGCTTGTCGTGCTCCTGCTTGCCCTGCTGGCCTGCGCCAATGGCCAGCTGCGCGCGCAAAGCGCCGGCGACATGCCGATTCCGCTCGACACCCAGCGCACGCACGGCAGCTTTCGCATCAAGGTCTTGTGGTTGCTTGGCGTGACCGGTGAGTTCGACCGCATCGACGGCACGGTGCATTTCGATCAGTTCCGCCACAGCCTGCGCGTGGATGCGCGCATCGATGCCAATCATGTGCGCATGTCCAGTCCGCGCTACGAGCGCTGGGTGAAGTCGGAGGACTTCTTCGACATCGCACACCATCCGTACATCACCTTTGCCTCGGATGCGTTTCCGCGCCAGCGCCTGTACAGCGGCGGCGAGCTGTCCGGCCAGCTCACCCTGCGCGGCATCACCGCGCCGGCGCGCTTCGAATTGCTGCCCACCCTCTGCGCGCGGCCGGCTTACGATTGCCCGATCCGCGTCAACGGCACCATCCGCCGCTCGCAATTCGGCATGAATTCGCATCGTGGCACGCTGAGTGATCGGGTCGAGCTGGACTTTCAGATTTACGCCCAGGCTCGCGGCGACGACTGGCTGGCAGCACGATGACGTTCCGGCCTGGGCCTTTCCGCGCGTCCATCATCGCGCGCATCGGCATGATCGCCCTGTTACTGGGCCTGAGCGCCTGCGGCTTGAATCGGCCACTGGCGCGACAGGCCACCGCCCTGGTTGCCCGGGAACGGCCCAGCGCACTCGACTGCACGCGCGAGGATCGCTGCGCCATCGATTCGCCATTCACCGCGCTGGCCGCACAGGCGCGCCACGAGGATCGCGCCGATGCGCCCGCGCACTATGTCGATGTCCTCGAAGGCGGCGCGGAGTCGCTGGCACTGCGCATCCATCTGATCCGTGCCGCGCGGCGCAGCATCGACATCCAGACCTTCATCTGGGCCGAGGACGATGCCGGCTGGCTGGTGTTGGACGAGCTCATCGCCGCCGCCCGACGCGGCGTCAAGGTGCGTATCCTCACCGACCAGCTGTTCTCACTCGACGACGTGGAATGGCTTGCACGCATCGCGCGCGCGCACGCCAACCTCGAATTCCGCCTGTACAACCCGACTTTCGACGAGGCAGTGACCCAGCCGGCCGAGTTCGCCGCCAGCGTGCTGTGCTGTTTCTCGCGCTTCAACCAGCGCATGCACAACAAGCTGTTCCTGGTCGATGGCGAAATGGGCATCGCCGGCGGGCGCAACGTCGAAAACCGCTATTACGACTGGGATCAGAAATTCGATTACCGCGACCGCGACGTGCTCGTCATCGGCCCGCGCAGCGGCGCCGAGATGCAGGCCTCGTTCGACCGCTTCTGGGCCAACCGGCGTGCCGTGCCGCTGACCCGCCTCAACGACGTCAATCGTCGGCTCGTGCTCGATGGCGCGCAACAGCTGCCGCTGCGCAAACCACCCGGCATCGACCTTGCGCGCATCGACGCGCTGCGCGCGCAGGCGGTCGATGCCGACGCCATGCACGCACTGGCCGCCCGCGCGCTGCGCGTGCGGCATGTCGACTACTTCTCCGACGCGCCGGACAAGAAGGAACACGCCGACGACCCGGCACTGTTCGCCCTCACCTCGCGCATCAGTTCACTGCTGGCGCACGCACGCAGCGAAGTCGTTCTGGAAACCCCGTATCTGGTGCTCAGCCGCAAGGCACGGCGGATCTTCCGCGACCTGCGCAAGCGTGACGCGCCGCCACGGGTGATCGTGTCGACCAATTCGCTGGCCGCCACCGATGCGTTCTACGTCTACGCGCTGTCGTACAAGTACAAGAAGCGCTACCTGCACCGCTACGGCTTCCAGATCCACGAATTCAAGCCGTTTCCGGCCGATGCCGCGCAGTTCATCGCCGATTATGCGGCCCTGTCCGGCAGCGACAACAGCGGCCGCTATCAGCGCTATGCGCAGACGCCGCTCAAACGCGAGGGCGTGCGCCTGGGCCTGCATGCCAAGTCACTGGTCATCGACGGCGTGATCACGATCATCGGATCGCACAATTTCGATCCGCGCTCGGACAACTACAACACCGAATCGGGGTTCATCATCGACGATGCCGCGGTGGCGGCGCGCGTGCGCGCGGCGATCCTGCACGATGCCGCTCCGCGCAATGCATGGGTGATCGCGCCGCGCCAGCGCAGCAGCGCGCTCGGCCAGGTCAACGAGGCGATCGCCGACCTTTCCACCACCCTGCCGCTGTTCGACCTGTGGCCGTTCCGCTATGCGTCAAGCTTCGAGCTCAAGCCCGGCTGCGCGCCCTCATTGCCGGGCGATGCGGATTTCTACGCCTGCCACGTCGATGTCGGCGACTTTCCCGAGGTCGATCTGTCGCTGAAGACCATTTACACGCGCATCGTCACCGCCTTCGGCGCGGGGTTGGTCGGCATCCTGTGAGCGGCGATTGACGTCGCAGGCCCGGGCTGGCTAGTCTGCGCGCTCCATTTCGCGGAGTCCTGCCATGTCGTTGGCCATTACCATCGAGCTCGGCGATGCCGACCTCCAGCACTTCATCAACGCCATGCAGAAGGCGCAGGATGGAGCCAAAAGCCTGTCCGCCCAGCAAATTGCCGATGCCGCGGCCAAGCTGCTCGTCGAAGGCCACAAGGTGGCGCTTCCCGACTTCATCGCCGTGCGCCTGAACAAGCTCGACGAAATGATCTCGATGGTCAACGACGAAGGCTTTGGCCTGCCCGACGAGGACAAGCAGCGCGTGCTCGCCTGCCTGACCTATTTTGCCAATCCGCAGGACATCATCCCCGACAACGTGCCCGTGCTCGGCTTCCTCGACGACGCGATCATGATCGAGCTGTGCGTGCGCGAACTGCGCTACGAGATCGAGGCCTACGAGGATTTCATCGACTATCGCCGGCGCGAGGCCGAGGCGCGCGGCGTCGACGTGTCCGCGCTCAAGACGCAGCGCGTGGAATGGGCCGAGGCGCGCCGCATCGAAGTCATCGACCGCATGCGCAAGCGGCGCGGCCAGAGCTACCAGTCCAGCGGCGGCTGGAAGCCGACCCTGTTCTCCTTCGGCGGCTGATCCCCGGCATCGAATGACACGAAAGGAGCTGCCCAGGCAGCTCCTTTCGTTTGTGGGGCCGCCACGCTCCTCAGTGCGTGGACAGCTGCGACAGCAGGCCCATCGAGGTATTGCCCAGCAGCAGCAGGACGCCGGCAATCGCAATCGGCAAACCGAACATGAGCAGGTTGATGATCCAGCCGTACCACGGCATCGGCGCGCGCTCGGCCGGCGGCGGATTGCCTGGCATGACGCCACGAAACACCACGCAGGTGCCGGCCACCATGTCGTGCAATGCCTGCTTGCGCTCGGTGAAGCCGGCCATGGCGAACCCCACGTAGAACAGCATGCCGGACAGGATCTTGCCGAAATAACGTCCGCTGGCGCGGCCGAAGCCAATGCGATGGCCGGATTCGTCGACCACCTTGAGCCCCAGCGCCCGCTTGCCCGGCGTGGCCTGCAGGGCGCTGGCCTCGAACAGCGCGAAATACAGCCACTGACCGACGAACACCAAGGCCATCGCCGTCATCATCATCGACAGCAGGGCAGCCACACTGAAGCCACTGGCCCCGCCGTTGCCGGCCTGCAGCAACAGGCCGACCGAGGTGCCCATCAGGGCGAATTCGATGGCCCCCACGACCAGTCCCATCAGCAATCCGTCGATGCCCATTGCCGCACAGCGCCGCCAGAATCCGCCGTGGATGGTGGCCCCGGCCGGCAAACGCAGGGCGCCGAGCGTGTCGGTGGTCGGAGTGGCGACCGCCGCCAGGCTGTGGCCGCTGTCGGCGGCAGCCGATGGCCGGTACGCACGCAGGGTGTCGCGTGCGGACTGCGTGTCGGCATCGAACGCCGGCGCCGGCGCCTCGTCGCGCGGCGCCGGTGCCTCGGCATCGGTACGGTCCGCGTAGGCATGCCAGAGCTTGCTGCCGACTTCGGCCACCTGCACCGAGCGCGACCACAGGCCACGCTCGATACGGTCATCGACGAATACCCGCGGCATCGGGCCGCGTGCACTGCCTGCCTGCACGACGAACAGATCGGGGCGTTCGTCGGGGGCGCACACTTCGGCTTCGGCGCCGATGGCAGCGATGCCGGCCGCCAGCGTCTGCAGCTTGCCCAGGTCATCCCCCTGCTTGATCGTCAGCGGCGCGCGGGCAACCAGCTGACTGTGCAGTTTGTCGGCATCGAGTCGGAAATAGCTCGCCAGTCGCGGCCATACCGCGTCAGCGTCGAATGCGGGCAGGATCTCCCCGGTGAGAACGAGTGCAAAACCCCCACTTGCCATGCCTTCCCCCTCGGTTGGTGTGGACGCTACGGCCGCTCCAGGATCGCGGTGACGCCCATGCCACCCGCCGTGCAGATCGAGACCAATCCACGCCCTGAGCCGCGATCTTCGAGCATTTTCGCCAGCGTGGCGATGATGCGCGCGCCAGTGGCGGCAAACGGGTGACCAACGGCGAGGCTGGACCCGTTGACGTTGAGCTTGGCCGGGTCGATCGCGCCGAGCGGCGCGTCAAGACCGAGGCGGTTCCTGCAGTAATCGGCCGATTCCCATGCTCGCAGCGTGCACAGCACCTGGGCGGCGAAGGCCTCGTGGATTTCGTAATAGTCGAAATCCTGCAGCCGCAGGCCGGCGGCCGCGAGCATGCGCGGCACGGCGATCGTCGGCGCCATCAGCAGGCCTTCGCCATGCACGAAATCAACCGCCGCCACCTGCGCATGGGTCAGATACGCCTGCACCTTGAGTCCGCGTGCGGCAGCCCATTCGTCGCTGGCCACCAGCACTGCGGCCGCGCCATCGGACAGGGCGGTGGAGTTGCCTGCGGTGAGCGTGCCCTGCCCCGAGGTCTTGTCGAAGGCCGGCTTGAGCGCGGCGAGTTTTTCCAGCGTGGTGTCCGGGCGCAGGATGTTGTCGCGCTCGACGCCTCGGAACGGCACCACCAGATCCTTGAAGAAGCCGCGCGCATAGGCGGCCGCCAGCTTGTGGTGACTGTCCAGCGCCAGCTGGTCCTGTGCCTCGCGCGAGACGTTCCACTGCCGCGCCATCAGCTCGCAGTGATCGCCCATCGACTTGCCGGTGCGCGGCTCGGCCACGCCCGGAAAAGCCGGCTTGAGTTCGGCCAGCGAGAATCCGCGCAACGCCGCCTTGAGCTTGTCGAGGGGCGCCTTGGCGCGGTTGATCGCCAGCAGGCGCTGCTGCAGCGCGCGCGAGTAGACGATCGGCACATCACTGGTGGTGTCACTGCCACCGGCGATGCCGGCCTGGATCTGCCCCGCCGCGATCTTGTTGGCGATGAGAATGGTGTTGTCGAGCGAAGTACCGCAGGCCCGCGCCGTGGTGATGCCTGGTGTGGTCGGCGCCAGCCCCGAGGACAGGGTGGCCTCGCGCGCGAGGTTCCAGTCCGAGGCGTGCTTGATCACCGCACCGAAGGCCACCTCGCCCAGTTCCTGCCCGTGCAGGCCGAAGCGCTCGACCAGGGCACCCAGGGTCTTCACCGCCATGCCGTAGTTGCCGACCTCGGCGTAATCGGTGTTGTTGCGGCAGAACGGAATGCGAACACCGCCGATGATGCCTGCGCGATGCGTACTTTGAGCCATGAGCGGAATACCTGCGAATGACGCGCTGCTGGGTAGAGCCTACCTGCTGGCGTCAGGTTTGTTAAGAAACGCCGCAGCCTCTGCGTGCAACGCTGCGGCGTCGCGCTGCCAAACAGGCCATTCGTTCCAGAATAACCAGGCAGCAGGCTGGACGCGGATCAACCGGTCGAGCCTGGCCGCCAACTGCGCGAGAGCAGTGTCATCAGTTGATGCAACCAGCGGTGCATCGATGACCAATTTGCGTCGCCCACTGACGAAATCGATCTCGACCCAGCACGGTACGATTGGCACCTTCGATTCGCGCGCCAGCTTGAGCAGACCGGCAGGCAGGCTGGCAGCCCGCCCTAGCCAGTGCACCGGACGTTGGTCGCGTGGTGCCACTCGTGGCGGGGTATCCAGCAAGCCCAACACGGCCTTGCCAGCGGCCAGCGCCTGTTGCAGCCGCAGGCGAACACCGGGGCGGAACGCGACTGCCTGGCCGCTGATCCGCTCCACCTCAGCCAGCCGCGCCACCCCATAGCGATAGCGCAAGGGATGCTGACGAAAATCCTCGCGGTCGAACCGGGCGAACATCATTACCGCCTCATGGCCATGCCGCCGTAGATCGCGGAATACCCAAAGTCCGGTACCGTAATGAAAACTCAGGACGACGAAGGGGCCATCCGGCCATTGCCCCTGAACATCGATATCGTCGGGCCACCAGTCCACGGGGCGTCGACGTGACCGCTGATAATCGGCCGCATCCAGCAGCCAGATCGTGCGCACGTCGCGCTTGAATGCCGTGATGTCGTCAATCGGCACATAGTCGGGCGCAATGTTGGCAGCCGCTAGAGTGGGCTCCGGATACAGACTCGACCATCGCGCCATGCCGCGGTAGCAGCGCCAGGCCCAACGCCAGGGCAGGCGCGAGGGCAGCCATGGCGCCAGGAACAGGATCCAGGCATCGTGCAGCCAGTGCCGTGCCGCAGACAAACTCATGTCTGATTTACCCCGCCCGCGAAACCGCATTCGAGCAAGTGGTAGGTCGTTTCACCAAACCCCAGCTGGACATACGTCGCCTGCGCGACGGCGTTGTCGCGCTCGACGTACAACCGCAACCCAATCACCCCGGGCGTCTGCCGCGCGCGGCGTTCGACTTCGGCATGCAGGGCGCGGAACACGCCGCCGCGCCGTGCCTGCGGCAGCACATAGACGCTTTGCAGCCACCACCAGTCGCCGTTGCGCCAGTCGCTCCATTCGTGGGTGATCAGTACGCAGCCCACACGCTGGCCGGCCTGCTCGGCCAGCAGATAGAACCCGCGCTGCGGCGCCTCGAACAGGGCCGCAACGCCTCGCTCCAGGCGCCCGCGATCGAGCTGCCT
>WBZO01005129.1_pt1 | contig 13580 bp, 10 predicted proteins | sample 5204261 | NCBI WGS metagenome assembly WBZO01 (sample SAMN12412400, study PRJNA552823) | activated sludge metagenome | isolation source: activated sludge from anammox sidestream of wastewater treatment plant... | place: USA: North Carolina | collected 2017-09
GTTTGAGGGTGTTAAGCGGTTCCACAGGGTCCCCATTTCTGATCTGTGCAGGTCACGGTCAAAAGCCTACCCAACAACCCGGCGGATGACAAGTCAGGGGGCAGGAAGGGGGGAGAAAGCCGGGGGCGGGCAGCATGGGCTGACTGGCTTCGCTCCGATTTGATGAAACACGACGCGGGCTGCACCTGGCCCGCTCCCGCGCCCCCTGTTTCCTCTACCGCCCACTCCCGGCTGCCTGTTCCCCGCTTTCCACCTCCCAGGTGACCCACGCCGATCGTGCTGGATCCACCCCGGCGGCCAGCGGCAGCAGGATACGCTCGACATCGGCCAGCGCTTCGGCCTGCACCAGTTGGCGGCGAATCTCCGCCGCGCCGGGCACATCCAGCCGGTAGCGAGTGTAGTGCTTGCGCAGCTCGAGGATCGCGATTGGCTCCGGCAGGGCCAGGGTTTGCACGGCCAGCCGGGTGTGGTGCAGGGCGATAGCCGCCCGTTCGGCCGGATCGGGCAGGGGGAGCGGCTCCCCGGTGCGGAGCTCGTGCTCAATCTGGCGAAAGAGCCACGGCGCTCCGCGCGCCGCCCGCCCGATCATGACTCCGTCACAGCCGGTCTCGGCCAGCATCCGCGCGGCGTCGGCGGCGGTGATAACATCGCCATTGCCAAGCACGGGGATGCCCACCGCTTCTTTCACCTGCCGGATTATGCTCCAGTCAGCCTGCCCGGCGAAAGCCTGCCGGGCGTAGCGGGCGTGCACCGCGATCAGGCGGACGCCGGCGGCCTCAGCAGCGCGGGCAAATTCGATCGCCGTCGGGTGACCGGGATCCCATCCGCTGCGCACCTTGACCGTGACCGGCACAGCCACCGCCTGTACGACAGCTTCCACCACCCGCGCCGCCGTCTCCACGTCCCGCAGCAGGGCGGCGCCGGAGCCGCGTCCGGCCAGCTTGGGCACCCAGCAGCCCATATTGATATCGACAATAGTCGCCCCGCGATCCACCACCGATCGGGCCGCATCGGCAATCACGGCGGGATCGCTGCCGTAAAGCTGCACTGAGACTGGCTGCTCGTCCTCCGACCAGGTGAATAGCTCAAAGGTCTTGCGGTTGCCGTAGTGGATAGCCTGGCTGCTGATCAGCTCCGTATAGAGCAGGCCGCATCCGCCCAGCAGCCGGACCAGGTGGCGGTAAGCGTAATCGGTGTAGCCGGCCATCGGGGCGAGCGCCAGCGGCGACTCGATCGTGAAGCGGCCCAGGGTCAGTGGCCGGAGCGTGGCCGGGGTGAAGGGTGTGATGGAAGCGGTCATGAGGCCCTGTGTAACTTGACTGGCAGGCGGCCAGTATACCGGATGGCAGCCCGAATCAAAAGAGGCGTCCCCACAGCAGGAGGACGCCCCTTCGAGTCAGGAATGCGAAGGCTACGGGATGATCAGCATCGTGCCAGCCGGGATATTGTTGGGGTTGGCGATGTGGTTGATGTTGATCAGGGCTTGCAGGTTGACGTTATACCAGAGGGATACCTGATACAGCGTCTGCCCGGGCAGGAGCACATGCAGCCGTGTGCCGGGCGGGAAGGGCGTTGTCGGCGGCGGAGCGGGCGGAGGGGCGGGCTGGGCCGGGATGCAGCCGGGGACGATCAGCCGCTGCCCGGCGTAGATGCGGTTGGGGTTCACCAGGTTATTGGCCGAGATCATAGACGCCATGCTGACGCCCAGACGGCGCGAGATGTTGAAGAGTGTATCGCCCCACTGGACGATGTACGTGCATGCTGAACCGCCCGGAGGCGCGGGCGCGACCGGGGGCGCCGGCACAACCGGTATTGGCGATCCACCGTTGCGCTGGATGCACTCGGTCAGGCTGAAGCTCTTGGAGCCAGGCTGGGGAGCCAGATTGCCGTTACTGCCGCTGATGGTGACGTTGTTGCCGTTCCGGCTGAAGGTCATGCCGTACCCCATATTCAGCGTGCCGCCGTAAGGGCTGACGCCCAGCGCCGTAGCCAGCGACAGCCGGTTGAGCAGGCGGCCGTCCCCCCGGTACACATCGATCAGGTCGTGATGGCAGTAGATTGTATAATACTCCGCCGGGTGCGGGTTCAGCCGCCCATCATCCTGGGCGGCGGCGGGCAGAGCTGGCAACAAAAGAACCAGTACGGCCACAATAAGACCGAAGCTGATCGGGAATATTCTATTTTTTCTGAGTTTCATAGCCTCCGTCCGTTTCATACCACAAATCTACCCGGCGAACCGCTGCATCTTCATTGTAAGGCGGTTCACTAAGTCTGTTGTTTGTCTTCCGTATGGGTTAAGGTCTAATTCTCTAACAGGCCCGGCAGGCCCATGAAAGCTGCACCGGGATCCGGCATGGGACAGGCCGGCTGGCTCGACAGCCCCGCTTGCCCTGGGAAGACGCCGGCGGGCCGGGTATAATCACACGGAGAAGGTTGAAAATACAGTCAGGATAGCGCCGCATGACCCTCCAACATCCCGCTTGCTGGGGCAATTGCTCCAGCCCGGCCCCCCTGATCTTTCCACTCCGTGTCAGGTGAGCGCCGCCATGCCCTCCAAGCGCCACTTCCGCCCGGAGCTGGATCTCGAAGCCTACCGCGAGCCGCTGCTCACCATTTTGCAAACGCTGCTGGATGCGCCGGAGATCAACCGGCAGACAATCCACAACGCCCTGACCCGCTGCCCCAAGGACGGCGTCGGCTTCTTCAGGCGGGAGGATATCGTCCGCGCCTACCGGCATTACGCCGGGACTCATGGCCTGCCGCCGTTCGACCCGGCGGTGCTGGAACGCATCCGGCTCAAGCCGACCCGCACCGTCTCCGGTGTGACGCCGGTCACCATCCTGACCAAGCCCTATCCATGCCCCGGGGAGTGCATCTTCTGCCCCAGCGACGTGCGTATGCCCAAGAGCTACCTCTCCCGCGAGCCGGGCGCCATGCGCGCGGAGCAGAACAGCTTTGATCCGTACCTGCAGACCGTCACCCGCCTGTACTCGTACCACATTAACGGCCACCCGACGGATAAGATCGAGCTGATCATCCTGGGCGGGACCTGGTCGTTTTACCCGGAAACCTACCAGATCTGGTTCATCCGGCGGGCCTTTGACGCGCTGAATGACTTCGGCCAGAGTCCGGAGCTTGCCCGGGCCCGCGCCGCCGAGGTCGAGGCCGCCCTGCGGGAGGGTTCGCAGCTCCACCCCGATAACAACACATCCTCCGTCAGCCTTGACGGCGCCGATCTGGAGCGCACCTACAACCAGGTCGTGCAGGATATCTACCGGGCCGAGATGGAACGCTCCCGACGGGAGGCGCGAGCTGTGACCGGCGGATTGCGTCCGCGCACGCCGCTGGATGAGTTTGCCACGTGGGCAGAGCTGGCCGAAGCGCAGCAGATCAACGAGACGGCAGCGTGCCGCTGTGTGGGGCTGGTCGTGGAAACCCGGCCCGATCACATTGACCCGGAGGAGGTGCTGCGCATCCGGCGGCTGGGCGGCACCAAAGTCCAGATCGGCATCCAGAGCCTGAACGATGACGTGCTGCGGCTGAACCGGCGCGGGCACGACGTGGCCGCCACCCGGCGGGCGATTGGCCTGCTGCGGGCGGCGGGCTTCAAAATCCATGCCCACTGGATGCCCAACCTGTACGGCTCTGACCCGGAGGCCGATCGGGCCGACTACGCCCGCCTGTTCGCCGACCCGGCTATCCGCCCGGACGAGCTTAAGCTCTATCCCTGCTCACTGATCGAAAGCGCCGAGCTGATGCGCCACTACCGGGACGGCTCCTGGCGGCCTTATACGCATGACGAGCTGCTCGACCTGCTGGCGGAGTGCTTCCTGCAGACGCCGGAATACTGCCGGCTGACCCGCGTTGTGCGCGATATCCCCTCCACCGATATCCTGACCGGCAACCGGATCACCAACTTCCGCGAGCTGGTGGAAGGCGCGCTGGCGGCGCGGGGACTGCGCGGGCCGGACATCCGCGCCCGCGAGGTGCGCGGGCGGCAGATCGGCCCGGACGATCTGCGGCTGGATGAGCTGTGGTATGACACCAGCACGGGGCAGGAAGTCTTTTTGCAGCAGATTACGGCGGCGCGGGAGATTGCCGGCTTCCTGCGGCTGAGCCTGCCGGCCGGTGACCCGCTTGTGGACGAGCTGGCCGGGGCGGCCATGATCCGCGAGGTGCACGTCTACGGGCAGTCAGTCGGCATCGGCGAGTCGATGCCGGGCAAAGCCCAGCATATCGGCCTGGGCACGACCCTGATCGAGCGGGCGGCGACGATTGCCAGCGAGCATGGCTACGCCCGGCTGGCCGTGATCTCCTCAGTCGGCACGCGGGAATACTACCGGCGGCGCGGCTTCGCCGACGGCGCGCTATACCAGATTCGCCCCTTAACCCAGGCCGCTCCTCGTTAGCTCGCGGCTCGCCCGCCCATCCAGAAGCGCCGCCGGTGGTATGCAGCGCCCGGAAATATGCCCGAGGGTTAGCAGGCGGCCCGGCTAATGGGACCGCCGCTGCGCCGTCCCCCCCGGCGGGTTGCTTTGCAATTCTTTTTTTGACGCATTTCTAATGTCCCGTTGATGTTGTTCTTATGTCGGCGCAGTATCACATAAGCATAAACATGATGCCCAGGGAGACTGAGCAGGAGGATAACATAATGTCACTGGTACGTTGGAACCCTATTCGTGAGCTGCAGGAAATGAATAATGCGATGGACCGCTTCTTCGATGATCCGCTGACCCGCCGCTTCTTCCGCGAGGAGCGTGAGCACCTGTGGCGGATGCCTATGGACGCTTACATGACCGAGGACGCCATCGTGATCAAGATGGAGCTGCCCGGCGTGAACAAAGACGATGTCAACATCACTCTGGAGAACGGCGTCCTGACGATCAGCGGCGAGATGCGCCCGCGCGAGGAAAGCCGCGAGTACTCCGTCCAGGAGCGCTTCCATGGCCGGTTTGAGCGGGTGCTCTCCATTGGCTCGCCGGTCAACATCAGCAAGGCCGAGGCGGTGTTCGAGAATGGCGTGCTGACCCTGACCCTGCCCAAGACGGAAGAAGTCAAGCCGCGCAAGATCGCCATCAAGAGCAAGTAATCTCCGCCCTTTTTCAGCAAAGGCGTCCGCTGCCGGACGCCTTTGCGCTTTATATGGAATGTAATCGGGCGCAAGATGAGCACTCGTTGAATATCCGGCCCCACCTTACCCCGGCTACCCGCCGCTCATTTTTATGGGGCTTTCTCCCCATCGACCATCCGGCCCATCAGGATCTGTAATTTGCCATAGGTCTCGTACCAGCTTATCCGGCTGAGGCCCTGCTTCTCGCGCAGCAGGTCCGGTTCCATGCCGGCCATCAGATCGCGCAGGGCGCTGGACCAGCGCAGGACGACGAAGGACAGCAAAAAGTCCGTGATCCCGGCGGCGATGCCCACGTCCTTGAGCACATATTCCAGGTTGCGCGGCGTGCAGTCGAACAGGACCGGCTTGCCGTCGCGGCGGGGCTGGTACTGCTCCAGATATTCGTCCATCAACGGCGGCAGGTCGCGCTCCAGCGGGATGTCGCGCTCCTTGTAGCGCGTGCGGGGCGAGTCGTGGCGCACCTTGAGCACTGGCGCCGCTGCTGTCCGGTCGATATCTTCCGGGACCAGGGCCATCGCCTCTCCCTTTTTGATGCCGGTATCCAGCAGCAGCCGGACCAGGAAGTCCGGACGGGCGTCCGGCTTATGAGCGGTGCGGAGGTGCGCCGTCTGGGCCAGGACGGCGCGAATCTGCTCCGGCGTCAGGACGTGCGGCAGAGGGGCCTGACCTGACCGCTGGAGCAGGGTTTTGGCCGGGTTAGCGTTCAGCACTTCCACCGTGTAGAGATATTCGAAGAACACTTTGAGCGTGGTCACACGGCGGGCGTAGCTCTTCTGGCTGTAGGGGATGCCCCGCCCGTGTTCGATCCAGTCCAGGTAGCGGTTGAGGACGTCTGTGGTCAGCGCCCCGAGCGGGGTGTCCCGCCCGGCGAACTCCATGAGCAGGTTGAGATCGGACGTGAAGGCGATGAGGGTATTGCGGGTCTTGCCCTGCCGGCGGAGATACTGCTGGAACGGCGTGATCGCCAGATAGAGCGGGCTTTCCCGCGTCAGGGGCGGGTTGAGGCCGTCTTCGGTCGGGATCAGCGGGAGCTGGCGGGCGTCGGTCATGGGGTGTCCCTCCTGAGCCAGACAAACATCCGTTCTATTCTACCATAGCAGACCCGGGGACGCCGGTCAACTCTGATACATCGGGGGCAAGGGGCTTAAGCCCTCTGTCGGGCGGGCTTTTCAGCGCCGCCCGCGCCAGCTCCACACGACGAAGCCGGTAACCAGCACTGCGCCCGGCAGGAAGAGCACCGTCAGGGCGAAGAGGCGGTTGAGCGTCTCATCGGTCACAGCGATCGGCAGCCGGGTGGGATCGTTGACCGGCTCGATCTCCACCTGTTCGAAGAATTCGGTCAGCCAGGCCAGAGCGTCGGTGTAGAAGTAGCGGTTGCCGAACAGGCCGATATTGGCGTTGCGCAGAAAGTCGGCGTCGCCGGTGAGCACGATCCGCCCGCCGGTATCGGCGTTTTCCGCCACCGCCGCCAGCCCCAGCGGGCCGGGGTGATCGCCAGCATCGCGCTCAAACCGGGCCTGGCTCCAGATCATGTCCAGATTGGTCTCGCCAAAGGCGTCGTTGGAGGTGATCAGGATGGGGTTGCGTCCGACTCGCGCCAGCGCCTCCGGCTGGTTTTCGTAGGGCACGCCGTCAATCGAGCGCGCCGCGAAGAACACGACCGGCAGCGCCTCGCTGAGCCGCGCCGTGACCGGGTGGTCGATAATCTGCGTGCTGAGGACGTTGACCGGGCTTTGATAGCTGTTGACCTCGTCTACGACCAGGTCATCCTGCGGGATCAGGCCCCAGACGTCGCGCAGGTAGGCTCGCAGCGGGTCGGCTGCGTCCAGCGAGACTTCTTCCGGCGCAATCGGCGCGTTAGCGGCCAGGAACATCCCGCCGCCGCGATCCAGATAGGCGGCCAGCGCATCGACCTCGGCCTGGGTGAAGCGGTTGCGCGGCCCGGCGATCATGACAGCAGTGGCATCTTCCGGGACGCCTGCGGCCAGCACGCCCGGACTGAGCGTGTCGGTCAGGATGCCCTGCGCGGCCAGCCCGTCGTAGATGCCGGATATGCTGTCGTAGGTCGCCTCCCCGGTAGCTGGCTCGCCGTGGCCGGTCGTGAAGTACACCTTGAACTGCCCCGCTGCCATCAGCCGCAGGAGGGCGTTGGCGACGCCGCGCTCCTGCGCCGCGCCCAGACTCACCTCCTCGATGGCGCTCAGGTCCGGCCCGCCGGTCCCCGGGTCCAGATAGGTCAGGTAGGCGGAGCCGTCCACCCTCGAGCCGAAGGCATTTGCCATCAGCGGATCGGCGGTCGGGTCGATATAAGCGACGCTGAACAGGCCGTTGCTGGCCGCTTCAAACAGGTGGAAGATGGCGTCGTCATGGTCGCGCAGCGCCAGCGTTTGCGGCGAATAGAACCCGGTCAGCCGCACCGGTCGATCCAGCCGGGCCAGGACGTCCAGCACCGGCGGGCTGAGGGTGAAGCTCTGCGGCAGGGTCATATCCAGCGCGATCTGACTCCCGGCTACGGTCGTATACAGGGCGATCACGGCGGCGATCAGCACCAGCACCAGCAGCAGACTCCCCAGCAGATGGCGAGCCTGTGGCCCCGTGATCCGGTCCCGCGCTTCGCCGGGGGCGAAAAAGACCCAGGCCGCTCCGCCGGCCAGGGCGACCAGGAGGGCCGCCCAGCCCGCCGGCGCCATGCCTCGATTCCAGAGGAGCAGCGCCAGCGCAATCAGGAAGGCGATAGCGCCAACCAGGCCGCCCAGCCGGCTGGCTCCCTGGCGCGTGATAACGATTCGGTCGTCGCGGCTCATGTGCGCCACCTCCTGGCCCCTACGATCTGAATCGTGATCAGCAGCATAACCGCCGTCAGGCCGATATAAAAGACGGCGTCCTCCGGGCGGAAGATGCCCAGCAGAAACGATGTGGAGAGGTGGCCGCGCAGGCTGAGCGTCCGCACGAACTCCGCCGCCTCCACGCTGATCCCGGCGAACAAGATGCCGATTGAATCGGCCAGCCAGAGCAAAAAGAGCGCCGCCATGCTCAGGAAGCCGGCCACGATCTGGTTCTCCGTCAGGGCGGAGAAAAGCAACCCGACCGAGAGGATGCTGCCGCCGTACAGCCACAGGCCGATCGTGCCGGCGATCATGGCGCCGATATCGGGGTTGCCCAGCGCGATCAGGAGGATCGGGTACACCAGCGTCGCCAGCAGCAGCAGTGTGTAATAGGCCCACGCGCCGAGAAACTTGCCGAATACGACGGCGCCATCCTGAACAGGCAGGGTCAGCAGCAGCTCGATCGTGCCCTCGCGCGTTTCTTCCGCCAGCAGGCGCATCGTCAGCAGAGGAGCCAGGAAGATCATGACGAAGGCGAAGAAGCCCTGGATTACAGAGCCGTCCGCCGGGGCCAGGCCGCTGCGCGCCCGCAGATCAGAGGTGAAGGTGATGCCGGTCAGGAACAGGACAGCGAAGGCGACCAGATAGGCGATTGGTGAGGTGAAGTACTGGCGCATCTCGCGCTTAAAGACGACCCACATCAGCGCCTCCTTTTGATGGTGCGACTGGAGGCTGTGAACTCCAGGAAGATATCTTCCAGCGTCGCCCCCCAGGGGCGCATCTCCAGCACCCGCCATCCGGCGCGGACAGCTTCCCCGGCTACGGCGGCGCGGGCGTCCATCCCTTTGACCATCTGGACCACGAAGCCGCCGCTTTCTGACTCTACACCGGCCACGCCAGCCACATCCCCCAGCACGCGCCGGACCTGCTTCAACTCCGGCGCGTTCGCCAGCCGCAGGTATACCCGTCCCCCGCGCTGGAGCGAGTCGCGCAGCGCGTCCGGCGCGCCTTCGGCCACGATCCGCCCGCCGGCGATGATCAGGACGCGGTCGCAGACCTGCTCCGCCTCAGACAGGATGTGGGTGCTGAACAGGACCGTCCGGTCCGCCGCACCCAGCCCGCGCACCAGATCGCGCACCTCGATCACCTGATGCGGGTCCAGGCCGATAGTCGGCTCATCCAGAATCAGGATGGGCGGGCTGTGCACCAGGGCCTGAGCCAGGCCGACGCGCTGGCGCATCCCTTTGGACAGGCTGCGGATCAGGCTGCCGGCGCGCTCGGTCATGCCGACCTGGGCCAGCGCCTCGTCCACCCGTGCCCGGCGGCTGGCTACGCCGCGCAGATCAGCCACGAAATTCACCATCTCGCGCACGGTCATATCGGGGTAGAGCGGCACGGTCTCCGGCAGGTAGCCGGTATGGCGGCGGGCTTCCAGCGAATCTTCCATCACGTCAACGCCAGCTATCCGCACCGTCCCCGATGTGGGGGGGATATAGCCAGTCAGGACGCGCATGGTCGTCGTCTTACCCGCGCCGTTCGGCCCCAGGAAGCCGACAATCTCGCCGGGGCGCGCCTGGAAGCTGATGTCATCCACCGCCACGAACTGTCCATAGCGGCGGGTCAGGTTGCGTACTTCGATCATCAATGGCTCCGGAATCGATCGTGGTCAGGTGTCCACATCTGTCGCCAATCCTAATCCGGGGCGGGCGGGCGGTCAAGTTAGGCGGGTCCCTGCTGGCGAGTCAGGTCGAGCTTCATGAAGATCTCGCGGGCCATAAACGCTTCCGGACCGTCGAAGTAAGGCGCTGTATGCTCAAAGCCCACCGACTGGTAGAGCGATTGCGCTTCCTTCAGGACATCGGCGGTGCTCAGGATCATGGCTGCGTAGCCGGCCTGGCGCGCTTCTGCAATCAACCCTTCCAGGAGTATCCGCCCGACGTGTTGACGCCGAAACCGGGGCCGCACCCACAGCCGCTTCACCTCACAGACACCCGCGCTGAATTTGTGGAAGGCCACACAACCCGCGCTCTCCCCTTCAACCTGCGCCAGCAGCAGCCGCCCGGCCGGGGGCGCGTAGTCGCCCGGCAGCCCGGCCAGCTCCTGCCGGTAGCCGGCCACGGTCGGGACTTCGTTGAGATCGGCTACATTGGTGTCAACTTCAGTGCGCAAAAATTCGAAGTATTCCAGAAACAGCTCTCTGACCTGCTGGATTTGCGTTCCGGTTGTTGCCTGTACAAGGGTTGTCATAGCGCCTGACCCCTCGCGACTGGTGAGAATAGCGACCCCCGGGCGGGGACCCTCCGCAGCGTCACAGCGGCTCCTTGAAGTCATAAATGCCGTCGCGGCGGACCCGCGCCGGCCGCACGTATCTGCCAGGCAGATTAGCTCATCCGGCCCAGCGGCCTCCAGATCGCCGCCGCAGACCGGGCAGCGGAAAGCCAGCGGCTGGTCGATGTCGCCGGCTGGCCCCTGCTGGCCCGGCCAGTCCGGGCGCGCTTCGTTGGCGCTGAAAACGCTCGGCGAGTACAGCGGCGCCCAGGTCTGGACCGCGCCGTCCATCGCCGCCAGCGCCCCGCCCGGGATCACCCGCTTCAGCGCCCCCAGCCGGAAGTACGACACTGCCAGCCGCCGCCGCACATCAAAACCGGATTCGCGCATGACCATGAGCATATAGGCCGGGTGAAAGTTGAAGTTCAGCGGGATCAGCTCCACCGGCTCCAGGCTGCCGGGATTCCACGCCTGCCGGCCTGCCGCCCGGCGAAGAATCGCTTTGAGGTTGCGCTTGTTGGCGTATTCCAGGATGAAGGCCGCGCCCGGCGCCAGGACCTGCCGGATGTTCGCCAGAGCCAGCGGCACATCGGCCAGGTGGTGGATCACCCGGATCATGGTGGCGATATCGAACTGCCCGGGTTGAAATGGCATATGGTAGATATCCGCGGCCACATAGGTGTAATGGTCGTCGCCGAGGCGCGCCCGCGCCCGCGCCAGCATCGTTCGGGAGTAATCCAGCAGGACCACGTGTCCGTACCGGTCAAGCTCCGACGTCAGGCGGCCATACCCGGCGCCGATCTCCAGGGCGCGCCGCCCGGTTACCGGCAGGAGCCGCCGCAGGGCGATCCGCTCGACGCGATCTTCGTAATCGCGCCCCTGACCCTGCCAGAAGTCGGCTTCGTAACCGGAGCCTTCGTAATCACAGATGGGGGGGGATAACGGCTGCTGGGTCATGGCACCTGCTTCGGTCGGCTGTCCTGCTCATTCGCGCAGCGCTCAAGCATAACACAGCCGGCGTTGGCTGGCACGGGACACTTCCCCCGGGGCGGGGAGCAGGAAGCGGACGATCGGCAGCCAGCGGCGGAGGCCGGGTTGATCGCTCGTTGGACGCCCGGCCCGCAACTCCGTTCGGCCCGGCAGGGGGCTTAAGCCCCCTGCTCCTGGCGCCACTACGCCGGCTACCTGTCCCCGTTTTTCCCCGCCCCTTGCGGCACAGGCTGCCCGGCACTAGGGCGCGGTGGGCGTGATGATGCCCAGGTCCGCCGGCGGCGTGGCGTCAACAGGCGTTTCTTCTGTAGCCGCTGGCTCCGGGACAGCCTCGGTCTCTCCGGTCGCTCCTGACGCGCCGGGGTAGGCCATGCTCGGGGAGTCCGGGCCGACCATGTCGCTGCCCGCCGGGATGATCCCCGCCGGGCCGATCATGCCGTAGGGGATGTAGATGCCGTCCGGCGCGCCGGGGGCCACATCCCAGGCCGCCAGGCCGCCGGGCACAGTCCCCGTGCTCTGGCCGGGCTGGGGCGGCATATCCGCCGGCCAGTTGTAGCCGTCGCCCGCCGTGCGGGAGAAGCCCGGCCAGGGGTACTGGCTGCCCCGGGTGGGGGCCAGCAGATCAGGCCCGCGCCCGGCCAGGACCGCGCTGAGGAAGTCCATGCCCTGCTGGCTATTGCTGGGCAGGTTATCCAGGATACGCACGAACGGCTCCAGCAGCCCGCGCAGATTCTGGAAGGCGTCGTGGAGCTGTGTTTCTTCCAGCGGGATCACCGCCCGTACGTCCAGACTGATCGGCAGCATAGTGTCCACCGGCACGTCCAGGTCCAGCGTCACCGGGAGCAGCATACCGGCCGGCAGGTTGAGGCTGACTGTGCCGTTGATCGTGCCGCCGCCGCCAGGCAGGTTGAAGCTGGCGTTGGCCCGCAGCGGAACATCCGATGTCAGCACGACATTGGTGTTCTGTTCCAGCGGCAGGATGAATCGCACCGGGATTGTCTCCCGCACCGGGATCACACGGTCAATAGTGGCTTTGTCCAGGCCGACAAAGCTGGAATACAGCCCGTCGATCAGCGGCTCGGCAATCCCATTCTTGATCTGGAATATCAGCGATCCCACAACGAGCAGGACAATCACCAGAACCAGATTGACGATGAACGAAAACAGAATGGCGAAGGTCTTGAAGCTCCCCCAGAAGGATTTAAGCACCTGCATGGCCGTGCGCTCCCGATGAGAGATACCGTCGAGGGTACCAGGATGGTTGCTGGTCCAATCATAGCATTGTCCGCCGAACCCGGCCAACAGAGCAAGAGACCTCGCGGCAGGGGAAGGGGGCGCTGAGGGCATGGCCTGCCGGCTGGCGGCCGAATCCCCCGATCACAGTCTCGATCTGCGCTGCTCCCGTTACATCCTTATGAGGGGTGTGAAGCGGAAGGGCTGCTGCGGCTTCTTTGCCCTTTGCACGCGATATTCGCTATCTGTTCCCGACTCACTAATGCTCTCTGATCTGGCTTGACACAGATATAAAATCGATGTTTAATGAGATCGAAGCGTTTCGATACTGCTCCTCAGATATTGCCGATGGCCGTAACCATCAAGCACGTGGCCCAACGCGCGGGCGTTTCCATGTCCACCGTCTCGCATGTGCTGAATGGCACGCACTACGTGAGTCCGGAGCTGACCGCGCGCGTCCTGCAGGCTGTGAATGAAACGGGTTACGAGTTGAATCCGGTGGCCCGCCGCCTCGCCGGCGGCCGCGCCCGGATCGTCGGCCTGTTCACTCCTGAGCTTCGGATTGACAATAATTATGTGATGCAGATTTTGAGCGGCGTCGATGAAGTTCTGGCAGATGCCGAATATGATCTGTTTATCCAGAGCGTGCACCTCCGCAAGAACAACGCCTCTCCAACAATCGGCGGCATGATTCGGGCGATAACCGACGGCCTGCTCATCCTGCTGCCGCAGGACCCGGAAGGCTTCACCGCCAGGCTGCGGCAGCGAAAATTCCCCTACGTTGTCATCGATGAGGTGGGGTCCGGCGATATTGGCCCGACCGTCACCGCCGCTAACTGGCGTGGGGCTTATGATGCCGTGTCTTACCTGCTGGATCTGGGCCATCGCCGCATTGGCTTCATCGAGGGACGGCCGTACATGAGCAGTTCCCGAACGCGCCGCGAAGGTTATGAAGCGGCCCTCTCCGACCGCGGCATTACGCCCGATCCGGCGCTCGTGGCCTGCGGCTCCTTCACCCGGCAGGGGGGGCGCGAGGCGGCGGAAGTATTGCTCCGGCTGCCCGATCGGCCCACCGCCATTTTCGCGGCCAACGATCGTTCCGCGCTGGGGGCCATTGACGAGGCTCGTATAGC
>WBZO01005130.1_pt1 | contig 13579 bp, 11 predicted proteins | sample 5204261 | NCBI WGS metagenome assembly WBZO01 (sample SAMN12412400, study PRJNA552823) | activated sludge metagenome | isolation source: activated sludge from anammox sidestream of wastewater treatment plant... | place: USA: North Carolina | collected 2017-09
ACAGCACCAACGCCAACACCCACGCCAGCAGCCGAGTCCCGGCATGCCCTCCGCATTCCATCATGGAACGCCAATCTACATCCGAACCTAATCGACGATCAACACGTCTCGAATCGACTCTAATCGTTCACAAACGAGCCCTCGCAGTACGGACCACATCATGCCCGCTCCGCACTCGCCTCGAACTGCCTCACGGTGTCGCATCGAATGGGCCAATGGCACCCGGTGATACGATCCGGCAGGAGCGACGGAGTCCAGGCATGGCACAGTTCACGGTTCGCGCGGCAGCCGAACGGATGGGAGTGGGGTACTCGACGCTGAAGCGATGGGTCCTCAGCGGGCGCGTGCGCACGACGCAGACGGCGGGCGGGCATCACCGGATCGCCGAGGCGGAGATCGACCGGCTGCTCACCCGCAAGAACCCGGACCGAGCGGCAGCGGCGACCGTGCGCGGGCAGGACGAAGGGCTGGCAGACCTGAGCGCCAGGAACCGCCTGCACGGCTACATCGAGGAGGTGCGGGTCGACGGCCTGCTCGCACAGATCCGACTGCGTGTCGGAGACCAGACCATCACCGCCGTCGTCACATCCGACGCCGTCCGCGCCCTCAAGTTCAAGCGAGGCGACGATGCGATCGCGATTGTGAAGTCGACCGAGGTGATGGTGGCACGTCCTGCGATCCCGGCCGCGCCGGAAGCCGCGAGCGGCGGGCGCCACCGGCGGTCGGCCAGGCGCATGTCGAAGGGCTGAACCGTCCGCTAGGGCCGGGCGGACACCGCAGCCGCGAACTCCGCCGCGCCAATCGGCGTCGCCATCCTCGGAAACACCTTGTCCATCAGCACCCGGTGTACCTCCGGGTCGGCATCGGCGCAGCAGTCGGACACGACGTGCATGGTGTAGTCGAGATCGGCGGCGGCCCTGATCGTCGAGAGCACGACCCCGCTGGTGGCGATCCCCAGCAGCACCAGGTGCGTGCGCCCGGTCGCACGCAGCACCGTGTCCAGGTCGGACCCCGAGAAGGCACCGACACGCCGCTTCGTGCAGACCACCTCGCCGGGTGCCGGCGCCAGCGGCTCGCAGATCTCGGCGCCCGGCGTCCCCTCGACCAGGCCATTCATCGCCTTGATGCCCGCAAACAGCCCGCGCGTCCCCACCTCGGGGTGCCCCGGCCTGAACCGCACGACGATGTGGACCACCGGCATGCCGGCCGCACGCGCCTGCGCCAGCACACCGGCCGCGCGCGCGATCAGCCCAGGGTCGACCGGGACGTAGCGCGTGACGATGTCGTTCTGGAAGTCCATGCTGAGGACAACGGTGTTGGACCGGTCGATCGTGTGAGTCACGGCTCCCCCTGCACCTGCGATGCCCGCCCGCCGATGGCGCGTGCCAGGGCGGCGCGCGCCGTGTTCACCGCGTACCCGGCGGCGACCTCGGCATCGGAGGCGGTGGCGACTTCGTTCTGGGCCTGGATCACCTCGAGGTTGCTCGTGACGCCGGCGGTGAAGCGGGTCCGCGCCAGCGCCAGTTCCTGCGATGCCAGCGAGACCCGCTCGCGCGCCAGTGACCGCTGCTGATCGGCGGCCTGGAGGTCGAGGAAGGCGGTGCGCACCTCGGCCTCGATCCGCTGGGCGAGATCCGCCACCTCCGCCTCCCTCTGCCGAAGCGTGGCGATGTTCTCCACCTGGCGACCGGTCCGATCCTGGTCGAAGAGCGGGACGCGCACGCCGAGCGCCATCGTGTAGGTCCGTCTCGCATCCGCCGGACTCGAGCCGATGGTGCCGTAGTCGGCACTCACCCGCACGCTCGGCAGCCCCGAACCCCGCGTGGACGCGAGGGCCGCCTCTGCCGCGCGCACGCGCGCCTGCCCTGCCTGGAAGTCGGCGCGCCGCGCCGCCGCCGTCCGCAGCGCCTCATCCAGTGTCAGCGCCTGTGCCGGCAGCTCCAGCACGCGATCCGGAAGTTCGATGACCTGGCCGGTGGGGATGCCGATCGCCCGGACCAGCTGCAGCTTCTGTTTCGCGGCCTCGTTCTCGGCCGTGATGAGCCGCTGCCGCTGCGCCTGCAGCTGCACCTGGGCCCGGACCACGTCAATCCCTGGCGCCGCGCCTGCGTTGCGCAGCGCGGTCGCCTGCGCCAGCAGCGCCTCGGCGGTCGCCACCTGGCTGCTGGCACTCACGACACGGCTTTCACCGGCCACCGCCTGGTAGTACAGGCTCGTCACGACGAACGTCACGATGTCGTGCGCGTTCCGATCGTCCAGCCGGGCCGCCTCGAGGGTCGCCGTCTTGCTCCGGATGTCGCTGCGTGCCGAGAAGTCGAGCACCGGCTGTGACGCATAGACCCGCGCATCGAAGATGTTGAACGGCCCGACAACCGAGGGGATGCCCGGGAACAGCGAAGTGTCGAAGCCGAACGCCGCGAGATTCCTCGTCTGCCGGGTCTCGTCCACCCGTGCTTCCACGCGTGGGAGCAGGTCGCGGAGGGCGCGCACCCGCGCACCGCGGGCGCTCTCGACCTGCTGCTCGGTGTTGATCAGCCCGAGGTTGTGCTGCAGGGCGCGGGCGAGCGCGTCGTCCAGCGTCAGCGGGAGCGCCTGCACCGTGAGGGTTCCCTGCACCACACTGCCACCGAACGGGCCGGCGGCGCCCTGCGCGAACACCGGCGGGGCAACCACCAATCCTGTGCAGGCGAGGATCGCGGCCAGGCCGGCTCGGCAGACCGCGGCACGATCGAAGCAAGATGTCCGCGGGCTCGGCACGCCGCTCATGTCTGCGACCCCGCCCCTGCCCCACGACGTCCGGCCCGCCGCGCGGCGACTGCGGCCAGCAGCTCGACGGTCTGGGGCACGCCCACCACATTGGTGTCGAGCGTGATGTCGTACAACGTGGCGTCACACCAGTCGCGGTTCGTGAGGCTCCGCACGAAGCGGGCCCTCGTGGCATCCGACTCGCGGGCCACCTGCTCGGCGCCGCTGCGGTCGGTGAGGCCGTATTCCTCCATCGCCAGGGAAACACGGTGCGCGAACGGCGCGTGCAGGAAGACACGCAGCACGTCGACGCGGTCGTCCAGCACGTGCGCGGCCCCGCGCCCGACGATCACGGCGTTGCCCTGCTCGGCAATGCGCCGGATGACCTGCTTCTCGATCTCGAAGAGGCGCGTCTCGTCCACCGACGGCAGCGTCGGCGGGATGAACGGCGTGTCGGGCGAGCCGAGCGCGAACAGCGTCCCAATCCGCTCCCACACGCTCGCGGTCCGTTCCTCGAGCGGCTCGATGTCCGACGTCTCGACGTGCAGCGCCCGCGCGGCCTCGGCGAGGATCTCGCGATCGGCGTACTGGAACCCGAGCTGCTGCGCCAGCGCCCGACCCACGCGAGCACCGCCGCTGCCGAACTGACGGGATATTGCGACCACGACTGCCATCTGCGCCTCCCCTACTGCTGTCCGCCGACGAACACGGTCACGTCGGCCGAAAGACCCGGTTTCAGTGCCACATCAGGCGGCGTCGTCCACGCCAGGCGCACCGGTACGCGCTGCACCACCTTGACGAAGTTGCCGGACGCGTTGTCCGGTGGTATCAGCGAGAACCGTGACCCGGTGCCGCCGGCCAGGCTGTCGACCGTGGCCACGAAGACCCGGCCCGGGAAGGCATCGACCGTCACCTCGGCACGGTTGCCCGGTCGCATGCGGTCGATCTGCGTCTCCTTGAAGTTCGCCACGAGGTAGGTCTGCTCCGGCACGAGCTGCGCCAGCGGCTGGCCCGCCGACACGATCGCGCCGACACGCGCACCGAGCTGGGTCACCAGGCCGTCGTTGGGGGCGGTGACCTTCGTATAGGAGAGCTGCAGTTCGGCCAGGTGCAAGGCCGCCTCGGCGGCCTTCACCCGCGCGTCGGCCAGCGACGCGGCCGACTGCGCCGTCTCGATCTGCTGGGGCACCGGCGTCACCTGCGACACGCGGGCCTGCGCCTCGAGTACCCGGCTCTCCGCCGACCGCCGGCTTTCCTGAGCGGCCGTCACGTTGGCCTGCGCCTGGCGCAGCGCCGCGTGCGACGCCTCCGCCGCGAGCTGCGACGCATCGAGCTGCTGACGGGCAATGGCGTCGCTCGCCACGAGCTCCTTCGCGCGGGCGAGATCGCGGTCCGCCTTGTCGACCTCCGCCTGTGCGCGCACGACGGCCGCCTGCGCCGCCGCCACCTGGGCCTCTGCCGCCTGTACCGCTGCGGTGGATGCCTCGACCTGCGCCCTGGCACTCTGCAGGCCGCCGCGGGCCGACGCCGCCACGACCTGCTCCTGCGCGTGTGCGCCGGCCGCCTGCGCCTGCGCGGTCTCGAGTTCCGCCCGCGCCTGCGCAGCGCGCGCCAGCAGGTCGGCACTGTCCAGTTCGATGACCACGTCGCCCTTCTTCACGACCTGGTTGTCCTGGACGATCACCCGGCTCACCAGTCCCGGGACCCGCGAGGTGACCGCCACCACTTCCGCCTCCACCACCGCATCGTCGGTGTTCTCACGGTCAGCGGTGGCAAAGCTGTAGGCAACGATCCCGCCCACGACGGTGACCATCAGCGCCAGCAGCACCATGAACGCCCGTCGGCCCTTCCCCGCCTGCGGGGGCGCGTTCCCGTCTCGAACCACGTCAGCACTCATCAGCTAGATCTCCACATGAACATCGTCGGCACCCTTGTCCTTCGGGTCGGCCTTCGGCACCCGGAGGAAGAGCGTGAGCGGCAGAACCAGCAGGAACAGCCCGCCGGCAAGAATGAAGATGTGCTCGAAGGAGAGCACCGTGGACTGGCCGATGACGCTGCCGGTCATCGCGCGCAGCGCGGCCTCCTTCGCGGACACGGCGTCGTAGCCGCGCGCCATGAAGCCCTGCTGCAGCGCCTGCAGGCGCTGCCAGACCTCCGGGCGCGTGGCGGTGAGGTGCGGCTCGATGCCGCCACGGGCCACCACGGCGTAGTTGCCGATCAGGGTCGAGAAGATCGCCAGGCCGATCGCGCCGCCAATCTGCCGGAGCAGCGAGCTGAGGCCGGTCGCGTCGGACATCTTGTGGCGCGGGATGTTCGCCAGCGCCAGCGTGGTGAGCGGCACGAACAGGAACGCGAACGCGAGCCCCTGCACGATGAGCGGGATGATGATGTCGGAGCGGCCCGACTCGAGGGTGAGGTGGCTCAGCATCCACGAACTCGTGGAGAACATCAGCACTCCCGCCCCGATGAACAGCTGCGGCGACGCGCGCTGGTAGAGGCGGCCGACGATCGGCACCGCGAGCATCATCGCAATGACGCGGGGCATCAGGGCGGATCCCGATTGCACCGCCGAGAACCCGAGCAGTTCCTGCATGAAGATCGGCAGCAGGAACATGTTGGCCATCAGCATGGCGAACATGAGCCCGCCCACCACGGTGCCGGACAGGAACACCGGGTCGCGGAACAGCCGCAGGTCGACAGCCGGGTACGGGGCCGTCAGCTCGCGGATCACGAAGGCGGCCAGGGCGAACACGGCGACCACGCAGACGGCCGTGATCCGCGACGAGTCGAACCAGTCTTCGCGGCTCCCTTCCTCGAGGAAGTACTGCAGCGCCGCCAGCCCGATCCACATCAGCACGATGCCGATCCAGTCGAGGTGACGCCGCTGCTTGGCCGCCTCGCGGCGGTTGTGCTCCAGCAGTTCCGGGTCCTCGTGCACGAAGCTCGCAACCATGAAGAGCCCCAGCACGCCGATCGGCAGGTTGATGAAGAAGATCCAGGACCAGTGATAGTTGTCGACGATGTAGCCGCCGAGCGTGGGACCAATGGCCGGCCCCAGCATCACCGCCATGCCGAAGAGCGCCATCGCCATCCCCTGTTCCTTCGGGGGGAACGTCTGCCGGAGGATGGCCTGCTCGGTGGGTTGCAGGGCGCCCGCGCCGAATCCCTGAATGACCCTGTAGATGACGAGCGAAGTGAGCGAGGTGGCGAAGCCACAGAGGAGCGAGCCGGCCAGGAACAGCACCAGGCACGCCATGTAGACGTTCTTCTGGCCGAACTGCCGGCTCAGGAACGCGGTGAGGGGCATCACGAGCACCAGCGCCACGGCGTAGCCGGTGCTGATGGCCGTGATCTCCTGCAGCGTCGCGCCGACCGAACCGCGGATGTGCGGCAGGGCGACGCTCACGATGGACGAGTCGATGGCACCCATGAGGGTGCCGAAGCTGATGGAGATGGTGACGAGCCACTTGTTGACGACCGGCCGGCTGGCCGGCAGCGGCAGGGCGATGGCAGGCGAACTCAACGCGCAGCTCCCGACATGAACACGCGGACCATGGCTGCCATGTCGCGACGCAGGTCCGCGCTGGTGCGGGTGAGCGAGCGGAGCGCCACGCCCCGCAGCATGCCCACCAGCATCGCCCCGTACAGCTCCGCATCGTCGCGGCGCAGCACCCGTGCCTTGAGCCCCCTGTCCATGAGGCGACCGGCCTTGCCCAGCAGTTCGCCGCCAAGGGTGGTGCGGCGGCTCTGTGAGGTGGCGTCGACGCCGCTGACGCGCTCCTCGTCGCGGAGCACCGCGAACAGGAACCGGTTCGACTCGATGTGCGCCGTGAAGGCCGCGACGAAGCGCTCGAGGTCGGCCTGGAAGGCGGTCCGCGCGTCGGGGGCCGGGGTGGCCGCTGCCCCCTTCGCGGTCGGGGCGAGGCTGGCGTCGAGCGCCTCCAGCAGGCCCTTGATGCGGGTCTCGAGGAGCGCGGAGACAAGCGCCTTCCGATCCTCGAAGTAGTTGTAGACCGTGCCCACCGCGACGCCGGCGCGCGCGGCGATGTCCTCCATCCGGGTCTGCGTGGCGCCGTCGGCGCCGAGCAGGTCGGCCGCCGCCTCGAGGATCGCCTCGCGCGTGGCACTCCTGAATCTGGCTCGGAGAGTGACCCGAGCATCATGGAGTGAATTCGGATTCATGTGCCGAGTATAGCCTCACCTCGGCCGCAGGCGCCACCGGGCGGCGCCTGCCTGGGCGCGCCGGCCGGTGAATGGCCCCTGCAGCGGGGCACGGGCAGGACCAGGCGGGGGAGGCCTGGCAGGCTACGAGCTGGCGAGTTCGAGGCGGCGGGACGCGGCGACGGCGGCCGCAAGGGCGAGGAGCGTGTGTACGCCGACGATCGCGACGGCGACGAGGACGCGGCGTCCGCGCGCCTGCGCCGGCTCCTCGGCGAACGTGAAGCGCGGGACGGCCGCGTAGTCGACCAGCGGGGTGCGGGCAGCGACCCTGGGAAAGAAGAACTGCCGCCACTGCCGGTGGAAGCGCCGCACCTGCGCCACGAACCACTCGTGCCGGGGTGCGCCGGTGCCGGCGAGGTCCACCAGGGCGTCCTGCGCGAGGATCGCGGGCGACAGGAGCCGGACGCGGCCGGCCAGCGCCCGCTGCGCCGCGAGCTGCCGTTCGAAGCGGGCCAGCACGGGCGCCACGCTCTCCTCGATGCGCGCATCCACGGCCAGCCGTGTCACGTTGAAGTCGGCGGCCGGCGAACCATCGGTGGCCAGCTCGGGATGATCCTGGTAGTACCGGCCGAGGAGCGCGGCTCCATCCGCGTTTGCCGCATCCGATGCCTCACGCATGGCCTGGATCATTTCCACCCGGGAGGGCACGGGATACAGGCTGTCGAGGGCGAGTTGCGCGGCGGACGGCACCAGCACTGTCAGCGCCAGCCAGGTGCCGGCCAGCACGACGGCGCTGGCGGCGGAGGACCACCCGCCCAGCGCCACGGCCACCGCAACGGCCATCCAGAACACGCCGTAGGCCGCGACCACAGCCAGCCAGCCCGCGAACGACAGCAGGACGGCCGGGTCCCAGAGGCGCACCCCGACCGCGAGGCAGCCCACGGTCAATGTGGCTGCGACACAGCCAAGCACCACGACCAGCCGGATGGCCACCTTTCCGGCCAGCAGCTGCCGGAGCGCAATCGGCTGCGACAGCGTGAGCGCCAGCGTGCCCTGCTCGCGCTCACCCGAGAGGAGGTTGTAGCTGATCGCGAGCAGGAACAGCGGGTAGAGATAGATCAGGACGAACGCGACATCGAGCCGCCCGGTGAGCAGTTGCAGCGGGTTCACGGTGTCACTGGTCGCGAGCACCGTCTGCTCCGCGTCCGTGGTGATCTTGAAGTAGCCGGGCAGCAGATCGCTCTGGCCGACCGCGAGCGGCATCAGCGCCGAAGGTGGCAGGGTGACGTAGCGGGCAGCGAAGTTGCGGCCGGCGGTATCCGGATTGCCGGGGTCGGAGAAGGCCGGCAGCGTTGCCTTGCGGGCGCGGGCAGCGGCGATGGTCTCTTCCGCGCGTGCGAAGCGGGCCTGCTCCTCCCGCAACGCATCGGCGATCACCTGCCCCTGGTAGCCCTGCCAGCGCACCCCATTGAACAGTCCCCAGGCCAGGGCGCCGGCCAGGACGACGAGGAGGGTGACAACCGCCCGATCCGCGACCAGTGCCCTCCACTCGTGGCGCATCACGCGTCCGAGCATGGTCAGTCTGCCGCCATCCGAGCCACACCCGTCACCGCGAAGACCGTGGCCAGCAGCAGCCATCCGGCCAGCAGGGCCAGGTCGAGCCGGTGGGCGCGGAGTACGGCTCCAGCCGATGGCATCTCGTAGGTGAACGGCGCGACGCGGGCCCAGAGATCCGATTCGGCCACGTAGTCCGCGGCGGTGTGGGCCGCGATGTCGCCGTTCAGCGTGCGCTGGATGTCACGCCGATAGGACTCGGCCGCCGACGCGAACGCGCGGTGGTGCGCCACGTCGGTCCCGGCGAGCGCCATCGACAAGAACCGCATGGGCACGGCGGGCGCGATCACCCCCATGAGGCGCGAGATCCCGATCTGCCGTTCGTAGGTGTCGTACAGCCGGCTGAAGTGTGCGTCGAAGACCCGGTTGCCGTGCTCCTCCCCTTCCTGGAGGGAGATGCCCCGGAAGTTCACGGGCACGGCGGCGATGGACGCGGCCCCGTGCGCACGCATCAGCGCATCCCGCACCTGGGCCAGCCGGGCGTCGAGTTCCATGCGGTCGTCCAGGTCAGCCTGCACCGCCTGCTGGAACTGGACCGGCGTGGGCGTGGGGTGCAGCGCCGCCGCGATGTCGCCGGCCGCGCGCGGCGCCACGAGGCTGTTCGCGAACCAGAACGCCAGCAGGATCGTGAGGGCGGCCCGCGACGAGCGCGCACGTGCCGACACCCCCAGCGACAGCACCATGAAGGCCAGGAAGTACAGGCTGAATGTCAGGCCCAGCAGTGCCGCCCGGGCCGCGTCCGGTCCCCAGTCGCCGTATTGCGAGGTCAGCGACAGGCCGGCGATGGCCAGCGCCGCGGCCGGGAGCGTCACCACCCCGAGCGCGGCCGCCACGCCGGCCACCTTCCCAAGCGCGAGATCCCGCGCACCGACGCCGAGGCTCAGCACCGTCCGGAGGGTGCCGTGCTCCCGCTCACCCGAGACGGTCGAGAAGGTCGTGAGCACGATGAAGAGCGGCACGAGGACCAGCAGCGTGGCGCCGGCCGTGAGCTCGCCGAAGCGCTGCAGCGAGGTCCGGTCCTGGGCTGGCCGGTACTTGAACTCGTTCTGCTTGTGCGCCTCGAGCCAGGCGGCCACGCCGACGTACGGGTCGACGCCCGTGTCGAACAGTGCGAGTCGGCTCTTCGGCTTGAACGCATAGACGCCGTAGTGTGCCGCCGAGTGGGGGTTCTTGCTGCCCTGCGCCAGCCACTGGGCGCGCGTGGCGCGCTGGGCCTCGGCATGCTGCCGCTGCACGTCGGTGAAGTGCCGCCAGCCGGCCCCGAGCGCGAGCAGGGCCACGACCAGCACCAGCCCGCCCATCACGCGGAACCGGCCATCCCTCACGACCTCGATGAACTCCTTGCGCGCGATGCGTCGCACCATCTCGCCAGCCTCCTAGTCGTGCATGTGTTCCAGGTAGAGCCGTTCCAGGTCGGCGTGTCCGATGTCGCTGGTGCTGAGCGTGGCCACCATCGAACCGTGCTTCATGATGCCCACCCGCGTGCCGGATTCCTTCGCCCGGAAGAGATCGTGCGTCGCCATGAGGATGGCCACGCCGTCCCCGCTCAACTGCTGCAGCAGGACCGAGAACTCATTGGCCGCCTTCGGGTCGAGACCGGAGGTCGGCTCGTCGAGCAGGAGCGCGCGGGCATTCTTCGCCAGAGCGATGGCGATGCCCACCTTCTGCCGCATGCCCTTGGAATAGCCGGACACCCGCCGGTCGGCAGCGTCGCGCTGCAGGCCCACGCGCTGGAAGTAGTCCAGGCACTGCTCGCGCGTGAGGTCGGCCCGGCCGGCCAGCGCGGCGAAGTACTCCAGGTTCTCGAGACCGGTCAGGTTCCGGTAGAGCATCACGGTCTCGGGGATGTAGGCGAGGTGCCGCTTGGTCTCGAGCGGCTCGCGCGTCACGTCGAGTCCATTCACGCTCGCCGAACCCTCGCTTGGCGCGATGAAGTTCAGGAACAGGTTGATCGTGGTCGTCTTGCCGGCGCCGTTCGCGCCGAGCAGGCTGAAGACCTCGCCAGGCTCGACCGTCAGGTTCAGCCGGTTGAGGGCGACGTGCGCGCCGTAGCGCTTGGTCAGGTCAGTGGCTTTCAGCATCGACGCTGCCCCCGTGGTGTCGCATGACTGTCAGAACCTCACGTTGTAGAGCAGGCGAAGGTTCCGGCCCACCTCGGGCACGAGATCCTTCAGGTAGTTCAGGTGGTTGCGATAGAGCTGGTTCGCCGCGTTGTCCAGCCGAAGCGTGATCGTGTTCACCGACCGGCCGCTCTCGAACGAATAGGCGGCAAAGAGCTTCAGGAGCTGGTAGCCGTCGGTCGTGGTCTCACCGATCGCGCCGTCCGGCCCCTCGATCGACAGGATGCGTTCCTGCTTCGCTGTGACCACCAGGTCGCCGCCGGCCTGGAACGCGTTCTTCTGCAGGCGGAGCCCCAGGCGTCCCCGCAGCGGCGGAATGCGCGGCAGGGGCTGGGACGAGCCGCGGAGTTCGCCGTGCACGTAGTCGACACCGGCCTCCATCGTCGCCACGGAGCTCAGGGCCACGTCGACATGCGACTCGATGCCCTGCAGGCGGCTGTCCGCGGCGGTGAAGAATGTCTCGGGCAGATCGTCCTCGACGTTCCCCGTGTACTCCCGGAAGATGAAATTGTCGATGTTGTTGAAGAAGTAGGTGAACTCGCCCGAGGTGCGGCGGCCTCTCCAGCGCATCGACAGGTCGAAGCCCGTGGCCTTTTCCGACTCGAGCGTGGCGTTGCCGATCTCGAAGGCGAAGTTGCCCGGGTGGGCCCCGAGGAAGTAGAGCTCCTCGAGCGCGGGATTCCGCACCGCGCGGGCCACGTTGACCGCAATGGTGGTCGCCTCGGTGGGATGGGCGAGGAGGCCGAGCGAACCCGACACGTTGGTGAAGTCGCGCGCCGGGTCGCTGCTGTCGGGCGTGAAGGCCACGTGCTCGAGCCGACCGCCGAACTGCACCGACAGGTGCGGGTTGATGCCGACCTCTTCGTACACGAACCCGGCGTACGCCTTCTGGTCGACCGGCGGCGAGAGCGCTTCCTCGCCCTCGGTCGTGAAGCGGCGTCCGAGCGCCCACACCCCCAACGAGCCCTTCAGCTTCCCGAGCGGACGATGGCTGGCCAGCAGGTCGAATTCGGTGGTGTTGTTCGTGAACCGGGTCGCAATCTCCTCGCCATCGAGTTCATCGTGCCGGTACCGGCGGACACCCAGCGAGCCGCGAACCGAGGAGAAGAACCCACCCAGGTTGCGACGCTCGCCGCGGAGGGTCACGACCGCGCGGCGCGGGTTCAGGCTCGTTTCCCCGTCCTCGACGAGCGGCACGCCGTAATGGGTCTTGTCGTAGCCGACGCTGCCTCCGAGGTAGCCGTTCTGGCCGGTCCACGACAGGCCGGCGCCGCCGAAACCTCCGCGACTGAACGAGTTCGAGATCGCACTCTCGGGCGTGCTGTAGTCGCCGGCGCGGCGACCGCTGCCGCCCAGATGCAGGGCCACCTTGCCGTTGCCCACGGTGATGTCACCGCCACCACCGGCCTGGCCGGCGGCCGAGCCGAAGTCCATCGACATCGCCCCCCGCGTACCGATCACCTGTTCCTTCGGCACGTCGTCGGTGATCACGTTCACCAGGCCGCCGATGGCGTTCGCGCCGTACAGCAGCGTGGCCGGGCCGCGGACGACCTCGATGCGGGTGGCAGCCGCGGGGTTCACGTTGACGCCGTGGTCGGCGGACTGGCTCGAGAGGTCGCCCATACGCTGTCCGTCCTGGAGGATCAGCACGCGGTCACCATCGAGGCCCCGGATGACGGGTCGGGAAGGACCGGGGCCGAGGCTCCTGGTGGTGAGGCCGGGCTGGTACTGCAGCGTCTCGCCAAGGGTGGCCTGTCGCTCGCGCTCGAGGTCCTGACCCGCGAGCACTGCAGTAGGCTGGTACGACTCGAACTGGTTCCGCGCACCGGGACTCACCGACATCACCTCGCTGTAGTGCATCTCGGGATCGACGCGAATGTCGGCGGTGGCGCCCGATGCGGTGACCGTCACCTCGGACCGGTGGGGCATGAACTTGTCCGCCCGGATCAGGAGGTGGTAGGTGCCCGGGGCGACCCCGTCGATGACGAACGTGCCATCCGCGGCGCTGCGGACCTGGCGGCCGGGTTCCTCGAGGACAACGGTGGCCCCGCGCACGGCCTCGCCGTTCACGCTGTCGGTCAGGGTGCCGCGCACGACGGCACCCGACTGTGCCCGCAGGCCCGGGACCGACAGACCGATGACCAGCGCGCTCAGGAACAGGAGTGTGATCAGTCTTCGCATGTGGCCGACGGTACCGCCCGGCGTGCCGGCCGTCCGCCGTTCTCCAACGAGTGGACGAACCTGACCCATGGGTGACACGCCACGCCAGGTGGATGGACGTGGACCGTCGTCGACGCGCAGTCGGCGGTCCGGGAGCCGCCAGGTCGCCCTGGCATCGGCGGACGCAATTCACCCGCGGCGCCCGCCCATTCACCGTCCTCCGCCGTCCACTCAGCGTGTTTTCGCAGCACGTCCGGCACGCCTCGCTTAAAGTGCTTGCACGGTGGGTGACCTCCTCAATCTAATCGGGCTCAGTACCGGCATCGTGCTCTACGCCATGCTGCTCGCCATGGTGGTGGGCCAGAGCCGCCGGCAGGGCGCGGCCGGCGTCGACCCGCTGCTGCTGGCGACGGCCCTGCTCGGGCTGGTCTGGAACCTCGGCGCCCTGCCGGTCTACGAACTGCTGAAGGTGGGCGTCCTCGGCCCGTTGCCCGCGCCGACCGCCATCGGATTCAGCGCCCTCGGGTTCCTGCCGGCCGTCGTCGTGCATTCGGTACTTCGCCGCGACATGGGGCACGTGGGTGGTGGTCTGCCGCGGGTCATCATCGCGGTCGCCTACGCGGCGAGCACGGTCGCCATGCTGCTGCACGTCACCGCACTCATCCGCCAGGAGGCCGTACCCTCCCCGACCGGCATGCGGATGCTGACCTACGCCTTCGTCGGGCTGGCCGTGCCGCTGGCCTTCGTCACGCGCGGACAGGAAAGCGCGCGGCGCGCAC
>WBZO01005131.1_pt1 | contig 13576 bp, 13 predicted proteins | sample 5204261 | NCBI WGS metagenome assembly WBZO01 (sample SAMN12412400, study PRJNA552823) | activated sludge metagenome | isolation source: activated sludge from anammox sidestream of wastewater treatment plant... | place: USA: North Carolina | collected 2017-09
CAACTATCCCAAATTGACCATCCAAGATATTTCAATTTCAACACCGAGATTCATTCACAAAAGAGCAATTTCAGGTGGTACAGTTTAGCCGAGCTGGGTATGTGTAGTTTAGGTGAGATTTGACACATAGATTGGGCAGTTGTGAATGATGGAAATGCAACGGCAAATGGCCGATACTATACATGTTTCTACATTGACAACTCTGAAGTCGGACGTTGGTATACCGACAATTTATCGAATGGCTACTACACCTATGTCAGTGACTGGGCAAGAACGATTTCGAGTTCGGGATGGCACACGCTCAAGATCATGGCGGACTGCACCAACGCAGTGAGCGAGTCGAACGAGGGAGATAATGCGTGGCAAGGTTCGTTCTATTGGAATAAGGCATCGGGGTGTAACACATCCTGCCAACAAATGCTGGACCAATGGCTCACACTTACAAATGGACAAACAGTACAAGCAAAAAATCTGTCGGGGACAGTACCTGTAAAAGGAATGGATGCAACATGCGCGAAGCCCGGTCAGTTCCCATTTGGGTCGGAGTGTCCTGTAGGAAGTGGAAAATATCTACCTTCCTCTCCTGTAACTAGTAACTCGAACAACCGTTACGGCGATCTTCTAAAAGCGGTCATCCACCAATTTGGTGTAAATACCAACCCACGTTATACCCCAGGCACTTACTATGGTATATACACCACATTCTGCAACACCTTCGCGGGTGATGTTGCACGAGCAATGGGATCGCCACTTCCCACTAAACAGGAGTATACAGGAAGTGGAGTAGACAAGGCAACGATCAACGCTGACAATTTGTTTAATTGGTTCACGGGGAGCAACAGCGGAAAAACTACAACAAGCATTCAAAGAGGATGGCGAGAAGTTAACGCAACCACAGCAGATGGCTTGAACCAACTCGTCGCGCACGTTAATGCAGGCAAACTGGCAATAGCAACGATACCGGGGCATATTGCCGTGATTCGCCCTGGACAAGGAACTGTCACGAGATTTTCCGACTTGCGTGTCGCGCAAGCTGGAGGCACGAACAATAGCAATATCGCACTTTCACAGGGCTTTGGCAGTTCGACCCCGCGCTTCTTCATTCACGATTAACATAGCTTGTATTCAAGGGTTTGTCGATTTTTAAGTTATTTTCGCGTTGTGCATGTCTGACAAACATGAAGAAAATAATTTAATTTTACCAACCCTTGAAAACAGGTATAGCATTTATATCCAAAGATCGAACTGCAATTTAGAACATAGAAATTGAGATCCGCCAAATGGCGGGTCTTTTTTTATATCGAAAAACGCTTCAACCGTATTGCACTCATCATTACAGCAATCATTTTGTATCTTTTCATATTCTTCCTGGCAGAGTGAAGAATTTCCTCGAACGAGGTTCCTCGCCTCAGCTTGGAATGATAAAACATAATTCGTACCATTGGCGAGTTTAACCTTCGCAAATTTGAAAATTTGCTGATGAAGGTATTGAACAACTAGAATTCCTGAAGAGACCTTTTTTATCAAAGTCTTGAGCATTGGAGTTTAGACTAAACACGTTTTCACCGTTATTTAGGGTTCGCTTGACATGTCCGACTACCAGGTATAGTGGGTAAATGCCAATTAATCTAAACAAAAATGAGTAGCGTCGCGATTTATTGCTCCAAATGCACGCCCAACCACCCCGCGAAACTATCTTCTAATTTAAAAAACGCTTCGGGCGTGAGCTGATAGAAATACGCGTTCAACACTTGGAATTTATCAAACAGCAGCATCAAGCCGACGAGAATCAAAATTACGCCGCTGATGATTTCGATCGTGCGTAGATATTTGTTGAATCCTTTCAAACGCAGAACCATCGAATCGAACGCGAACGCGGTCAAGAGAAACGGCACGCCCAGCCCTGCCGAATACATCAACAAGAGCGCGGTGCCTTCCAACGCCGTCGTCGTCTGCGTCGCCGCGCCGAGAATGAGCGAAAGCATTGGGCCCACGCACGGCGTCCAACCGGCGGCGAACGCCATGCCCGTCAAGAACGAACGCGGATAGCCCAATTCATTGGAACGAAATTGCACGCGCGCTTCTTGGTACAAGAACGGGATTTTGATAATGCCCAGCATGTTGACGCCGAAAAGGATCAGGATGACGCCCGAAATGTGCGCGAGCCAGAGTTTGTCAATGAATTGCGTCAGCGCAAAGAGCGCCGACCAGATCGCGACAAAAATGGTCGTAAAGCCCAGCACGAACGCGAGCGCGTGCGACATTACCTGCGCGCGCGGCGCCGTCACGCCCTCTGGCGTCACGGCTGCCCCGCTCAAGTAACCGATATAAATCGGCACCAACGGCAGCACGCACGGCGACAAGAACGACAACAGACCCGCGCCAAACGCTAAAAAGAAAAGCGGCACATTCATACGCTATTTGTACCCGTTCCCCGAAAAAATGTCACCTGACATTTGTCACTTGTACCGGCGCATGGTTGTACCGCCGCGCTCAATCGTCGTCATGGTCGTCGCGCCGCGCCCGCTTTAATTCGTCCAACTCGCGCTGCACTTCACGATTGCGGCGCGATAACGAATACATGTATAAAAAAAGCAGCGTCCAAATCACGCCAAACGCGAAAAACAGATACGACAAATTCCGCACTTCGACGAGAATCTGTTTGACCAAATCTTCCATTTTACGTTATTCTCCGTATTGGGCGCGCAGTTCCGCCACTTGGGATTGCAGACTGCCCAACTGCACGCGTTGAACCAGCAGCCAAAGATACAACAGCATCATCGCCGCGATGCACACCAGCAGCGTCGTCAACATTTCAGGCGTGATATTAAAGGTGAACTCGCCGCCCGCATTCGCGCCGAACAAGACCGGATGCAGTCCGCGCCACAAACGCGGCGCGACCATAATGAACGGCACATCCACCGCGCCGACGAACGTGAATACCGCCGCAATGCGCGCAATCGTCGGGTCATTGGCGGACGACAGCCGCAGCATCATGTACGCGACATAGACGAGCCACAAAATCAAAAATGAAGTCAGCCGCGCTTCCCACGTCCACCACGCGCCCCACACGGGCCGCGCCCAAATCATGCCCGTCGCCAATGAAATCGCGCCAAACAACACGCCGAGTTCCATGCACGCATACGACACGCGGTCGTATTTCAAATTACCCGTTTTCAAAAATAACGCCGCCGCGACCGCCGCGATAAGAATCGAACTCAATGACGCCGCGTTCGAGCCCATGTGAAAATAAAAGATGCGTTGAATCGAGCCCATCGTCGCTTCCGTCGGCGCGTACACAAAAGCAAAATACAAGCCCGCCAACACCGCAAACAGCGTAATCACGCCGAGAATGTCCGTCCAATTTCGTTTCGTGTTCATAAATCGCCCCGCTTGTCGCATCGCGCAAATTGCGCTCGGCGCATCGCGCCGCGCAACTTGCTTGAATCATCCAATCGCCTAATCCCCCAATCGCCTAATTCTCTCTTCCCCCGCCGTTTCACTCTTCCACCACAAACTCGAACACCAAATACGCGACGACGAGAAAAATCACGTCGTACGCCAGCAGCAGATTGAACCACCCTTGATAGTCCGAAAACGGCAGACCTTGTAACGCGCCTTGCGTGAGTTTCACCGACGCGACGAGCAGCGGCACCAACACGGGAAAGAGCAGCACCGGCAGCATTACGTCGCGCATGCGCGTGGACGCCGCAATCGCGGACAACAAGGTGCCCACCGCCGCGAAACCGAGCGTCCCCATCAAGATATACCCCACCAGCGGAAACCATTCGATGGGGACGTTGAACAGAATCACAAAGAGCGGCAGCGTCACAACTTCCATCGCCAGGATAAAAAGAAAATTCGCAAACGCTTTGGCGAGAAAAATCGCGCCCCGATCCACCGGCGCGAGCAGCATCCCGTCCAACGAGCCGCGGTCGCGTTCCGCCGCGAACGAACGTCCCAAACCGATGATGCCGCTAAAACTGAACGCCACCCACAAAACGCCGGGCCCAAAAACGCGAATGTCCACGCCCTGCAAATCGAACGCGAAATTAAAAATCACCAGCACCAGCAGCGCAAACACCAGCATTGCGCTCAGCGTTTCTTTGGTGCGCCATTCGACCTGCAATTCTTTGGCGCCGATGGCATAGAGTTGGCGAAAAAAAGTCATAACCGATACGCCGCGCGCGGATTCAGCGTTTCTTTTTTTGAGGTTCTTGATCTGCGCGCGTCAATTCCGTCGTGTACACTTGTACGAAACCCGCCGCGTCGCGCCAATCCGCGCGCAAGCCGTCGTAAATTATTTTGCCGTTCCGCATAATCAACGCGCGGTCCGCCGCCGCGAGACTGCGCTCAAATTCGTGCGACGAAAATAAAACCGCCGCGCCCGCTTGCCGCGCGCGTTCAAAAATGCCCGTCAAGATGTGCGAAGAACTTTGGTCGAGACCCGTCCACGGCTCGTCGTACAAATACACTTGCGGACGGTGCAATAACGCGCGCGCCAACGCCACGCGCTGTTGATAGCCGCGCGACAACGTCCGCACCGCGTCGTCCAAACGCTTTTCGATGCCGACCTGTTTCGCCGTCTCTACAATCCGCGCGTCCACGCCGTCCAGCGCATACAAGCGCGCGTAATACCGCAAATTTTCCGCGACGCTCAATTCGTCATACAACAGCGTTTGATGCCCCACATAACCGATGTGAGCGCGCGCCTGCATCGCGCCTTGCGGAATCTCGACGCCGTTCACCGCCGCGCGCCCGCGCGTCGGACGCGACAGCGTGGCGAGAATTCGCAGCAGCGTAGATTTGCCCGCGCCATTCGGTCCCGCCAACGCGACCACCTGCCCCGCTTCAATCGTCAGCGTCGTACTCTTTAACGCCTGTTTGAAACCAAACGTTTTTTCCAGTTTGAGCGTCTCGATCATACAAATCAAAAGCGCGAATTCCATGTGGGGGCAGACCTTTTGGGTTTCCGAAAACCCAAAAGGTCTTTTATCCCAGACCGCTCAGGAATCTGCGCTAGGGGTTAACTCGCCGCTTGCGGTCAACAGTTCTTGGAGCGCTTCGGCTTTTAACGCCGCGCGCTGCGCTTGATATTCGCTCTCGTCCAATTCATTGCGCGCGTAGGCGTCGTCCAAACGCGCCAGCGCGCGCGTCAGCGTCGCGCGGTCATGCGCCGCGCTCGTTTTATTTTTTATCGCATGGCGCCGATAAATCGGATACGCCAACAGCGCCAAACCGCCCAAACCGCCCACGACAAAAATGAGCGTTTGCAAATTTTGCGTATTGTCCGCGCCGGGCAGATTCGAAATCGCGGCGGTGAACGTTGTGCCCGCTTTTTGCCCCGGCGCCGCAAACACCAAATACTGCTGCCCGTTTTGCGAAGTGAACGGGGCGCCGGGCGTCAGATTCGTTCCCGTCGCCGTGACCGCGCCCAATTTACTGACGAGCAGATTAAAGCCGCTCACGTCATTTTGCAGCGGCAGCGCGAGCGTAAAATCGGGCGGCGTGTACGGAATCAAAATGCCGTACAGAATTTCAGAGGTCGTCGGCAAAACCGGAAACAGGATGCTCCCGTCGGCGAGCCGTTCCGCGCGCCCCTCATCGCGCACATCGTCAAACTGCACCTTGTCATATTTGGCGGGCAGCGGCAGCGGAATCAAAAAAACGCGGTCGCCCGGATTGCGCACCTGTACAAGCTGCAAGCCGTTAAAAACTTTGGGCTGGACTTCGAGAATCAAATGCACGCGGTCTAGCGCAAAATTCGCGGGGAGCGTTTGCGTTTCGTACACCGTCACGGTGAGCGCCAGCGTCGCGCCGACGGGCGCGGGCGCAATCTCGGAATAGTACTTGATGTCGCCGTACTCGACGCGCGCAAAGTACGCGTTCGCGTCCGTAATCACGTCGGTCAAAAAAAATTTGCCTTGCGCGTCCGTATTGACCGTGCGCTCGACGGGGCCCTTGGGCCCAATCTGAAACAATGTGACCGGCAAATTGGCGACGCTGCGCGGCGGCGCGTCGTGCGTGCCATTCAACACTTGGCCCTGAATTTGAAACGGCGTGGGCGCGGGCGTCTGCGCGTTCACGCGCGCGACGCCGAGCCAACCGCCGGCGATACACATAACAAGCGCCGCGCTAAAAAACGCGGCGCCTCGACGATTCCACTTCATACTTTTGATACGCACCGGCTCATAACGCGCGCCCGCATTTGGCGCAAAACTTGTCGCCCGCGTCGAACGCTTGACCGCAATGACGGCAAAAACCGCCCGCCGCTTTGGCCTGCGCGCGCGCATTTTTGCGATCCGTCGTTTTGCGCTGCGCGCGAATTTCGCGCTCCAACGCCTCGCCCGCGTCCGCCCCCGCGCCTTTGCCTTGCACCGTGTCCAATGCTTGCAATATCTGACTCGCCTGCGTCATGTACTTGTCATGCCGCGCGGCGTAATCCGCTTCGTCCAATTTGCCCAACTGCCGGTCCAATTCCAAATCGCGCAGCGTCGCATACACGCCATCACGCTGCGCGAGCAAATTGTCCAACGTCGAAACGCTCAACGCCGCCGGCTGCCGCCGGGTGCGATACAACGGATATGCCAGAACGAGCAGCGCGACGGCGAGAACGAGCAGCGCGATTGCAAAATCCATACGCGTCTATTCCGCCGGGCGCACGTAACCGCCCACCGGCACGCTGCGCGCGCGTTCGCGCGCGCGCTTTTCTTGCGGGTCGGGCAGCATCGTAATCACGGTGGAAACGAGAAAGAGAAAACCGCCGACCCACACCAACGTCACAAGCGGATTCACAAAGACGCGAAAACTCACGTCTTGGAAATTATCGTTCCAGCCCTGCACAATGATATAGAGATCGCGGCGGAAAAACGGCGCGTCGTGCCAAATCGCGGGTTCCGTCACTTGCTGCTGTTGGCGGTCAAAAAAAGAAATCGCGGGATAGAGCGTGGTCACGCGCTGCCCGTTTTCAAACACGCCCAACGTCGCCGTCGTCACGATCGCTTCGCCGCGCTTGACTTGCGGCTGCAGCCCTTCGAACTTGAGCGTATAGCCGTGCGTCTCCCACGTTTCGCCGCGCGTCATGGCGTGCACTTGGTCCGACGCGTACACGCGCGAACCAATCACGCCGAGCGCCAGAATCAAAATCGAAAGATGAATCAAATAGCCGCCGTAACGGCGATGATTGCGCCCGACCAATTGCATGACGGCGCGCGCAAAATTCTCTTTGGTATTTTTTTGACGCGCGCGCGCGGCGAGATAAATATCGCTGCCGGTCGTGACAAACGCAAACGCCAGCAGCGCCACCGCGACCAATGACGCCGGGTCGCGCCAGCCGAGAACGAACGCCAGCGCGGTCAGCGCCAACGCCGCGCCGATGGGCATTACGATTTTGCGCCCCAATTTTGCCAGCGTCGCGCCGCCCCAACCGATGAGCGGGATGACGCCCATCAACAAAACGATGCCGCCCAAAATCGCGCCGACGACCAGATTATAATACGGCGCGCCAACGGTCAGCGTCGTACCGGTCAAGATTTCGCTCAAGATGGGCCAAATGACGCCAATCAAAATCGCAATCGCCGCGCCGAGAAACAAAACGTTGTTGATGAGAAAAAAGATCTCGCGCGACCAGAACGAATCGAATTCGGATTCGCTCTGCAATTTGTCGAGACGAAAGAATAAGAGCGCCGTCGCCGAAAGCGTAATCAGCGCGACGAAACCGAGAAACAGCGGCCCAATATCCGATTCCGCGAACGCGTGGACGGATTGAATGATGCCGCTGCGCGTGAGAAACGTGCCGAAAAGCGTGAGCGCGAACGCGATGATGATGAGTCCCATGTTCCACACTTTGAGCGCCCCTTTGCGTTCCTGCACCATCACGGAATGTAAAAACGCCGTGCCGACGAGCCACGGCATCAGCGCGGAATTTTCTACCGGGTCCCAGCCCCAATAGCCGCCCCAGCCCAATACGTCGTACGCCCACCGTCCGCCGACCATCAAGCCCAAACCCAAAAACATCCACGGGATGAGCGTCCAGCGCCGCGTCGCCAAAAGCCACGCGTTATTCAATTGTCCCGACAACAGCGCCGCCATCGCAAACGCGAACGGGATGGTGAAACCGACAAAGCCGAGATAGAGCAGCGGCGGATGCATCGCCATCAACGGATGCTGCAAAATCGGATTCAAGCCCGCGCCGTCCGCCGGAATCATTTCCATTTTTGCAAACGGTGACGCGACGAACGCAAGCATAAAGGCGAAAAACGTCTGCACCAACATAATGACGGACGCCACGTACGGCATCAAGACGCGGTCGCTGCGCCAACGCCAGAGCATGACGACCAGCGCGTACAGCGATAGAATCCACGACCAAAACATTAGCGAGCCATTCTGACCGCTCCATAGCGCCGTAATGGTGTATGGAAAAAGGGGCAAGTCGCGCGACGAATGATTGGCGACGAGCGAGATGGAAAAATCGCGCGTGACCAACGCGTACAACAGCGCGCCCATTGCGGTCGTCATCAAACCCGCAAACAGCAAAATTCCGTTGCGCGCGCTGTCCGCCAATTCGGGGATATTGCGCCGCGCGCCGATGAAACCCGCGACGGTGGAATAAATCGCCACAATCAGCGCGACGGCGATGGCAATCGAACCGAGAGTTGTAATCATTTCAATAATCAACGTTACGGCATGGCCTGGCAAATTTGAAATTTGCCGTACCTTCCCACAGCATTAACGACGGCGTAACGCGAGTCAATACTTGGTATCGCCCTGCATCTTGCTGGTATCAAACTCTTCGATTTTGGATTCGTCGTATTTGCTCGGACATTTGGCGAGCAAGTTGGTCGCGGTGAACGAACCGTCGGAATTTAATTTGCCTTCGGCGACGACTTCGACCGCGCGGTCAAAGGTGTCCGGCACGACGCCGTTGTACGACACGGGCAATTGATTCACGCCGTCCGTTAATACGAACGCGATTTGGTTGGACTTGACGTCTTTGTGTACGGAATTGGCTTGCAGTTGGCCCGTGACGCGCACGCCCTGCCCGACTGCGCTATTGCCTTTGGCGTGCAGTTCGGTCAAGGTCAACGCCCATTGACTGGTTTGCGACAAACCGAAAAAGATGAGATAGGCGATGACGCCAAAAATCGCAATGGCGCCGATGAGATATTTCACCTGATATTTCGGTTTGGCGCGCGGTGTATCGTGAGAAAGGGTAGAAGTTGCCATAGGTCTCTTTGGGAAAGCTTTATTTTGCTGCGCGCAAAATAAAGTTTCCGCCCAATCATATTCGGAGCGCAAACATTCTAGCGCCCTCACATAACGCTGTCAATTGAAATTCGCTGGCGCTGCGCGCAAGACCCCAAGCGTTTTCAGAAACGCTTGGGGTCTTGCGGTTCTCGAAAAATAACGCCGCGGCGCAAACATTGAACGTTACGCTTCCACGCGCGTTTTGCGTTTCGCCGCGGCGGGTTTGGCGGCGCGCGGTTTCGCGGCGCGCGGACGCGCGGCGCCGGGCGCGAGCGCTTTCGGTTGACGCGGCGAACGTTCCTGCGCCAACGCGCGCAGCGCTTGAAATTCATCCAAAAACGCGCGCGTGATTTCTTCCGGGTCGGGGATCAACCGCGCGTCCGTATTGATGCCGACATACACCTCGCCCGCGTAACTGATGATGCTGACGCCGAGACCGAGTTTGGCGGGCGTGGGCACCCAAAACATGAGCGTACGAATGCGATTGCCAGCGAGATACAGCGGCTCGCGCGGGCCCGGCACATTCGTCATGACCGCCGTCGCCTTCATGCCAAAAATCGAATTGATGACGCGTTCCACCGCGACCGGCGTCGCGCCAATCGCGCCCAAAATGCCGTACGCCACCAACGCTTCGGGCGAACGTTTTATATCGTCCATGCGGTCTTTGAGAACCGCCATACGCAGCAGCGGGTCCACGACGCCGACGGGCAAAGACAAAAAGACAAGTCCAAAGCGATTGCCCAACGAATCCAAATCCAAATCGCCGGGCGCGCGCAAATTCACCGGCACAATCGCGCGCAAATTCATGTCTTGGGTGTCCATGTCGCGCGCTTCCAGATAGCGCCGCAGCGCGCCCGTCACCGCGCTAATCAAAATGTCGTTGATTGTGCCGCCGAGCGCGCGCGCCACAAATTTCACGTCGGCGAGCGGTAACGGCGGCGTCCACGCCACGCGTTTCATCACGCCGCATTTGCCTTTGAACAAGGAATGAGTGTCGGGCCCGGTGAACAGTAATTTTCCCAACGCCAGCGAGCCGCTCGCGCCCAACAGCGCCGTGTCGCGCAATTTTTCGCGGCTCGTCACGGTTTGCACGACGTATTTGCGACTCGTCCGCGCGAGTTTCAGCGCATTCGAAAACATGCCGCGGCGTTTGCGCGCCCCATCGCCGTCCGCGGTGAGCGCGAGCGCGGTTTCCTCATTCGGCGCGGGCGCATTGTCCGCAAGCGAAAGCAGCACTTGGACCAACGCGAGACCGTCCGCCATCGAATGATGCAGACGGCAAATCAACGCGCAGCCGCCCTCAAAATTTTCGACCAGATGATATTGCCACAACGGTTTGGAAAAATCGAGCGGCATGGACATTAAATCGCCGACGAGTTCGTGCAGCGCTTGTTGGTCGTGCGGCGCGGGCAGCGCGATGCGATGCAAATGCGCGTCGAGGTCAAAATGCGGATCGTCTTGCCACTGCGGAATACCGACGCCCAAGAACGGTTCGCGCACGCGTTGACGGAAACGCCGCACGCGCAATAAACGCGTGCGAATCAATTCCTTGAGGTCGTTGAAATCCAACGGGTCGTCAAACATAATGACGCCCGCAATCACCGCCATATTGGTCGGTTCGTCCATGTGCAGCCACGCTGCATCCACCAAAGAAAATCGCTGTGTCATCGCGCGCCTCCTCTAACGCAATGCCGTGACCCGCAGCCCGAAACGATTATCGGGACGCGGCAGCGGCATATTACGGACGTTCAAAACATAATCGGACGGCGCGAGCGCAACCTCGACCGTGCGTAATAACACGGCGGTCGTGAACATGATAATGAGTTCCGCCATACCCGCGCCGAGACAGGTGTGCGCGCCGAGACCGTACGGCACGAACGCGCCCGCCTTGCGCTGTTCCTGACGCGGCGCGTCATAACGGTCAATATCAAATTTGTACGGTTCGGGAAAAAATTCCGGCAGATAATGCGTCACGCCCGACGCCACAAACACTTCATGATTTTTGGGAACGACGTACCCGTCAAATTCAAATTCCGCGACAGACCAGCGCGGCACGGCAAACGCGACGGGATACATGCGTAACGTTTCCAACGCCGCGCCGTGCAGCGCGCGCAGCTCTTTTAATTCCGCAAACGTGGGATACTGTTTTGGCGGTACGCGGTCCACTTCGGCGCGCACGCGCGCCATAATGTCGGGATTCTTCAAGAGCGCGTACCATAAAAAGCTCAGCGTGTTCGCCGCCGTATCAATGCCCGCAATCATGGGGCCCACCGTCGCCGCGATCAACGCCGCTTCGGACAAGGGTTTGCCGTCGAGCGTCGTCGCGTGCAAAAGGTCGTCAATCAAATCGGGCGCGCGCCCCGCGACCGGTTCCGCGCGATGCCGCCGCAAAATCTCGCGCGCCATATCCATCACGCGCAATTTCGCGCGCACGTAACGCGGATTTTTCAGCATAAAGCGGGGACACGTTTTCAACACCGCCGCGTTCATGATGGTATTCAGGAACAACGCCAAATCGTCAAAATACGGTTCCGCGTCAAAATTGGCGATGGCTTGGGCGAGTTGGCGCGAGACGAGACGCTGGAACGCGCGCGTGACCGGAATCGTTGCGCCGACGCGCCATGCGCGCGCGCGCTGTTGAATCAACGCGCCCATTTCGGGCAGATACCGCATGTACGCTTCCCGCGCATAACCGTCGCGCATCTCGCCGCGCAAATGCCGGTGCGGCGCGCCGTCCATTGCCACGAGAAAAATTTCCGTTTCGAGTTCGCGCGCAAAATCGCCAAACAATTCGTGACTGTGTAAAACGCCGTCGCCTTTTTGCGTCATGAACAAATTGGCTTGACGGCCCGCCAACACATACAAATCGCGGTTCGCCGCGCGCACACGATACACGCTGCCGGATTCGTGATAGCCGCGCACAAAAAACGCCAACGGGTCGCGCATCAAATCCAGCGCGCTGCCCACGACCGGCAGTCCGGGTCGGAGCGGCGGTTTCGTATAATTTTTTATTTCCAATTCTTGCCTTGCGCTCATGCGTTCGTTTCCTTGGGGCAAGACCTTTCGGGTTTCTCGAACAGCGTTCGCGCAAAACCGCGAAAGGTCGGTCGCTGCAATCAATCTATTATAGCGCAAATCATTCGCGCGCGGATTTCATTTTGGTCACATGCAGGTCAAAATCTCCGAACGCCGCGCCAAAAGTTTAATTCGCCTTTTCCAACCGCAGATTCACATTCCGCAGCGCGCCATCGTTCACGCTGCCCTCCCACAAACCGGTGTAATCTAGCGGGACGCTGGTCGGCGTAAGCGTCGGCGCGGCGGTTGGCGTCGCGGGAATCAATGTGGGGAAAGGCGTGGGCGTCGGCGCGGGCGCAAGCGCGCAGCCGCCGACGAAAGCAATGAGCAAGCCCAAGCTGAGGAAACCGGACCACAGACGTAACGTTTGAATTCTCTTTTGCTGGATAGGATTGGGTCGAACATGCGCCGCGCCAAAAAAAACTGCGGCGCAAATTTGGAGATTTACGCCGCAGCTCAAAAACGGTTGCAGAATTTTGTAAAAAGGTTAGCGCATTCGCATGACCTGCCGATAGCGAAAGCACGAAACGAGATGGTCGTTCACCATCCCCGTCGCCTGCATGTGCGCGTACACAATCGTCGGACCCACAAAGCGAAAACCGCGCCTTTGCAAATCTTTGCTGATTGTTTCGCTCAACGCCGTTTTCGCAGGAATTTCTTTGAGCGTCTCCCACCGGTTCACAAGCGGTTTGCCGTGTACAAAGCCCCAAATGTATTTGTCGAAACTGCCAAACTCGCTTTGAACCTTAAGAAACGCGCGCGCATTATCAATCGTCGCGAGAATTTTTTGACGATTGCGAATGATGCCTGCGTCTTGCATCAACGTTTTGATTTTGCGTTCGTTATACCGCGCGATTTGATCGGCGTCGAAATTATGAAACGCTTTCCGAAAATTTTCGCGTTTCCGCAAAATCGTCAGCCACGACAAACCCGCTTGCATTCCTTCGAGGATAAGGAACTCGAATAATTTTTGGTCGTCATGCAGCGGCGCGCCCCATTCCGCATCGTGATACTGAATGTAGAGCGGGTCGGACGCGCTCCACGCGCAGCGCGAAACATTTTCGTTATTCATTGCGGCTATACCTGTCGTCTCGAATGGAATAACTCGCGTTACGCAGCGCAGGATGGAAACCTGTCACCTAGATTTTGCCCAAAATAAGCGACAAATCATCGCGCGGTAACCAATTGGTGAACGCGCGCTGCACGTGAGGTGCGAGCGGATGATGTTCGCTCAACGTAATTTGCACTTTACCAA
>WBZO01005134.1_pt1 | contig 13573 bp, 8 predicted proteins | sample 5204261 | NCBI WGS metagenome assembly WBZO01 (sample SAMN12412400, study PRJNA552823) | activated sludge metagenome | isolation source: activated sludge from anammox sidestream of wastewater treatment plant... | place: USA: North Carolina | collected 2017-09
GCCGGTGCGCCGAGGCGGTGCAGCGCGCGGGTGTCGCCTGCCTCATCGGCTTCCAGCGCCGTTACGATCCGACGTTCAATGCCGTGCGCGAGCGCATCGCCAAGGGCGAGATCGGCGAGCCGGAAATGCTCGTCGTGACGAGCCGCGATCCGGGCGCGCCTCCGGTCGCGTACCTCGAGCGCTCGGGAGGGATCTTCCGGGACATGCTGATCCACGATTTCGACATCTTTCGCTGGATCCTCGACGACGAGGCGGCGACCGTGTACGCGACCGGAAGCGTCCTCACCGACCCCGCGGTCGGCAGCGTCGGCGACATCGATTGCACCGCCGTGACGATCCGCACGCGCAAGGGACGCCTGTGCCAGATCAACACGACGCGCCGCGCCGCGTACGGGTACGACCAGCGCTTCGAGGTCATCGGCAGCAAGGGGATGCTGCAAGCCAACAACCATCGTCCGACCGAGGTCGTGGCGTCGACCGCGACGACGGTCAGCTGCGACTTGCCGGAGCATTTCTTCCTCGAGCGCTACAAGGCGGCGTACGCCGCCGAGATGGCGCATTTCTTCGACGCGCTTGCCAACGGCACGCAGGTCCGCACGTCGATCGACGACGGCGTGGCCGCGCTCGTGCTCGCCGACGCCGCGACCGCATCGTGGCGCGAGCAGCGCATCGTGACGCTGTAGCGCGCCGTGGGCGACATCGTCAAGGTGGGCATCGCCGGCCTCGGCCGGATGGGGCGGCGCCACGCCGAGAATCTCGCGTTGCGCGTTCGCGGCGTGGATCTCGTGGCCGCGTGCAGCCCGCTGCCGGAAGAGCTCGAGTGGGCGCGCACTTCGCTCGGCGCGCCGCGTCTGCATCACGATTACGCGGATCTTCTCGCCGATCGCGATGTCGAGGCGATCTTCCTCGTCACTCCGAGCGTGCTGCATCCGGCGCAGATCATCGCCGCCTTGCGCGCCGGCAAGCACGTGTTCTGCGAGAAGCCGCTGTCTCTGGTTGAGGAAGAATGCGCGGCGGTCGAGGCCGAGGCCGCGCGCCATCCCGGGCTTCGCGTGATGATCGGTTTCGTGCGCCGCTTCGACGCGAGCTACCAGGCGGCGCAGCGGCGGATCGCCGACGGCGCGATCGGGCAGCCCTTCCTCGTGCGCTCGGAGACCTGCGACCAGAACGATCCGTCGGGTTTCTTCGTGCGCTTCGCGCCGACGTCGGGTGGGATCTTCGTGGACATGAGCGTGCACGACATCGACGCGGCGCGCTGGCTCCTGGGCTCGCCGCGCGCGGTCCGCGTGTTCGCGACGGGAACGATCGCGGTGCACGAGGGGCTTGCGGCCTGCGGCGACGTCGACAACGGCGTTGCGATCTGCGAGTTCGCCGACGGCAAGATGGCGTGCTTCTATGCCTCGCGCACGATGGCGCACGGTCACGAGACGGTGACCGAGATCGTCGGCACCGGCGGTCGCCTCACCGTCGGGCGCGATGGACGCGCCGACGCGGTCGAGATCGCCGACGCGCACGGCCTCCGCACGCTGACCACGCCGACCTTCTACGAGCGCTTCGCCGACGCCTTCCTGCGCGAGGACGCCTCCTTCATCGACTGCGTGCGCCACGGCGTGGCACCGTCGCTCACCCTCGCTGACGCGACCGAAGCCACGCGCATCGCCATCGCGCTACGCCGCTCGCTCGACGCGCGGCGCGCGGTCGAGCTGTGATTCCGTAACCGCACCCCCCACCTGCCCGCAACCGTCATGGACCGCTACGACCTCTGCCGCGCGCTGGCGCGCGACGCCGGCAAGCTCGCCCACACCGCATTTGGAACCTCGGCCGTTTCACTCAAGGGCCGCCACGACGTGGTGACCGAGATGGATCGCGAGGTCGAGCGCTTCATTCGCTCGGCGCTCGCCGCACGCTTTCCCGACGACGCGATCATCGGTGAGGAGGATGGCGGCACGAGCGGCGAGCGGCTGTGGCTCATCGATCCGATCGACGGCACGGCCAACTACGCCCGCGGCGTTCCCCGCTACTGCGTGTCGATCGGCTACGTCGTACGTGGCGTACCGATCCTGGGCGCGATCTACGACCCGGCGCACGATCGCCTCTACTCCGCAGCCAAGGGCGACGGCGCGTGGCTCGACGGGCGGCGCCTTGCCGTGAGCGCCACCGCCGACGTCGAGCGCGCCACGGTGGAATGCGGCTGGTCGATGCGCCGCCCCGCGCAGGCCTACGTCGATCTCCTCGCCCGCGTGATGAACGCGGGGGTGGCGATGCGACGCGCCGGATCGGGCGCGCTCGGTCTCGCCGACGTGGCGGCGGGCCGTGCCGAAGGGTACGCGGAGTTGCACATCAACGCCTGGGACTGTGCGGCCGGGATCGTGCTCGTGACCGAGGCCGGAGGCGCCGTCAGCGACTTCTTCGCCGGCGATGGCGTGAACTCGGGGAACCCCCTGATTGCAACGAATGCCGCGCTCGCAGGTAAGCTTGCGCAAATCGTCGGCGTGCCCCTCGCCCGCTGACGCCCAACGAGGAGGAGTCAAGATGAAGAAGCGATCGCTGTGGCGCGGGCTCGTTCCCGCGCTCGCCCTGGCGGCACCCCTGTCGGCCTTTGCCCAGGGCGAGCTCGTCGTCTACTGCACGGTGCAGGAGGAGTGGTGCCGGCCGATGGTGCAGGCCTTCGAGAAGGCCACCGGCATCAAGGTGCTGATGACGCGCAAGAGCGCGGGCGAGTTCTACGCCCAGATCAAGGCCGAGGCGGCCAATCCGCGCGGCGACGTGTGGTGGGGCGGCACCGGCGACCCGCACCTGCAAGCCGCCGAGGAGGGGCTCACCGAACCGTACAAGTCGCCGCGGATGGGCGAGCTCCAGGACTGGGCGGTGCGCCAGTGGGACGCCGCCAAGGGTCGCACCGTCGGCATCTACGCGGGGGCGCTCGGCTACAGCTACAACACGGCGCAACTGAAGAAGCGCAACATTCCCGAGCCCAAGTGCTGGGCCGACCTCATCAAGCCCGCGTTCAAGGACGAGATCCAGGTCGCGAACCCGAACGCGTCGGGGACCTCGTACACGATGCTCGCCACCTTCGTGCAGCTATGGGGTGAGGACAAGGCGTTCGACTTCCTGAAGGCGTTGCACAAGAACGTGAACCAGTACACGAAATCGGGCGGCGCGCCGGCGCGTGCGGTGGCGACCGGCGAGACGCTCGTCGGCATCACGTTCCAGCACGACGCGGTGGTGCAGAAGGTCAAGGGCGCCGACGTGACGATCGTCTCGCCGTGCGAGGGCACCGGCTACGAGATCGGCAGCATGAGCATCATCAAGGGCGCCAAGAACATGGACAACGCCAAGAAGTGGTACGACTGGGCGCTGTCCGCCGAGGCGCAGAACATCGGCCCGAGCCTCAAGGTCTCGTTCCAGGTGCCGTCGAACAAGGGCGCCTCCGCGCCGCCCGGATCGCCCAACCTGTCCGAGATCAAGCTCATCAACTACGACTTCGTGAAGTTCGGGTCGTCGGCGGAGCGCAATCGCCTCTTGAAGCGCTGGGATACCGAGGTCTCGTCGTTACCGAAGTAGTCCCGGGCTCGCGTGTCCACGGTCCTCGCCGCGCCGCCGGTCTTCGTGCCGGCGATGCGCGATCGTGCGACCACCTGGGTCGCCGCGGGTGCGCTCGTCGCGCTCGCGGCGCTGCCCTGGGGTCTCGAAGGTGGCGCCTCGGCGCTCGTGCGCGCGCTCCGCGGTGAGCTCGCGCACGTCGTTCTCGTCGCGCTGGCCCTCGTCACGCTGGTCTGCGCGTGGCGCGGCGCGGCCCGCGCCACCGCAGTCAGCGCGGGGCTCGCCGTGGTCTGGGCGTTCGCGGCCGGATTTGCCGCGGGCGCCAAGGGCACGTCGTTTGGCATCGGTGCTGCCGTTTCGCTCATCGCGCTCGTCGCCTGCTTTGCGCGCGCGAGCGCGCGGCGCGGCGCGTTCAAGGGCGATCCCGCCGTGGCGACGATCGTCGTCGTCGTCGCGGCGCTGCTCGCCATCTTCATCTTCTTTCCCGTCGGCAGCGTGCTGTCGGCGGCGATGTTCGACGAGGACGGCAGCTTTGCGCCGGGGCTCGCCGCCAGCCGCCTGTTCGCTGCCGATATCTGGGAAGTCCAATGCCTGACCGGCGGCGTGCATTGCGGCGTCGCGATGAACTCGGCGGTGCTCGCCACGCTGGTCGGTTTCGTGTCGACGTTCGTGGGCCTCGTGCTGGCGCTCGTCGTGCAGCGCGGCGGGCAGCGCTACGTGGCGATCACGAAGGTGATGTCGATCCTGCCGATCGTCACGCCGCCGTTCGTGATCGCGCTCGCGCTCGTCGTGCTCTTCGGTCGCACCGGGATCGTGACCACGCTCCTCAACGACTGGTTCGACATTCCGCGCTCGCGCTGGCTCTACGGCCTGCCCGGCGTTGCGCTCGCACAACTGCTCACGTTCTCGCCGATCGCCTTCCTGCTCCTGCACGGTGCGCTGGCGGCGATCAGCCCGGCGCTCGAGGAGGCCGCGCAGACGCTGCGCGCCTCGCGCTGGCGCATCTTCCGCACGGTGACGTTGCCGCTGCTCAAGCCCGCGCTCGCCAACGCCTTCCTCCTGGGCTTCGTCGAGAGCCTCGCCGATTTCGGCAATCCGATCGTGCTCGCCGGCAATTTCGACGTGCTGTCGACGAAGATCTTCTTTGCGATCGCGGGCGCGCAGCACGATCCCGGGCGCGCGGCGGCGCTCGCCGTCGTCCTTCTCGGGTTGACGCTCGTCGCCTTCTGGCTGCAGCAGCGCTGGATCGGCAAGCTCTCGTACGTCACCGTCACCGGCAAGGGTGACAGCGGATTGCATGCGCTCCTGCCGCCGTGGCTGCGGCGTTCGTGCCTCGCCTTCGCCGTGCTGTGGTTCGCCTTCACGATCGCCTGCTACGCGATCATCCTGACCGGTGGCCTCGTCAAGGACATCGGCCGCGGCGACATGACGCTCACGCTGTTCCACCTGTCGCAGGGCTTTGCCATCGACACGACGTCGCGTGCGACGATGTTCGTCGGCTCGGCGTGGGACAGCCTCTTCACCACGCTCGAAGTCGCGGCGATCTCCGCGCCGCTGACCGCGATCGTCGGCCTGCTGTCGGCGTACGTCATCACCCGGCACCGCTTCACCGGCCGGCGTGCCTTCGAGTTCCTGACGATGGTGAGCTTCGCCATTCCCGGGACCGTGATCGGCGTCTCCTACATCGTCGCCTTCAACGTGGCGCCGCTGGAACTCACCGGCGGCATGGCGATCCTCGTGCTCTGCTTCGTGTTCCGCAACATGCCGGTCGGCGTGCGTGCCGGCATCGCCGCGCTCGCGCAGATCGACCGGACGCTCGACGAGGCGTCGTCGACGCTGCGCGCTTCGACGACGCGCACGCTCACCCGTGTCGTGCTCCCGCTGCTGAAGCCCGCGATCCTCGCCACGCTCGTGTTCAGCTTCACGCACGCGATGACCGCGGTGTCGGCGGTCATCTTCCTCGCGACCGCCAAGTACAATCTCGCGACCGTCTACATCATCAACCGCGTCGAGGCCGGCGAGTATCCGCTGGCGATCGCGTACTCGTCGGTGCTCATCGTCATCATGCTCGCGATCCTGCTCACCGTGCAGGCGCTCGTCGGCGAAGCGCGCCTCGGTCGGCGCGCGACGCCGATGCTCGCGGGCGGCGGTTGACTCTTCGAAGGCCTCGTTCATGGATCAATCGCAAGACGGCGTCGTGTTCGAACGCGTGACCAAGCGCTACGGCGCGGTGACCGCGGTGGACGACGTGTCGTTCACCGTCCAGCAGGGGCATCTCGTGACGCTGCTCGGTCCCTCGGGCTGCGGCAAGACGACGACGCTGCGCATGGTCGCTGGCTTGGAGCCCGTGTCCGCGGGCCGCGTGCTCATCGGCGGCAATGACGTGACGCTGCGCGCGGCCAACGAGCGTGACGTGTCGATGGTGTTCCAGTCCTACGCGCTGTTCCCGCACATGACCGTGCTCGAGAATGCGTCCTACGGCCCGCTGTCGATGGGCACCGACAAGGCGAAGGCACGCGACCTCGCGCGCGAGAAGCTCGCGATGCTGGGTCTTGCCGAATTCGAGAACCGGCTGCCGTCGGAACTGTCCGGCGGGCAGCAGCAGCGCGTCGCGGTCGCGCGCTCGCTCGTCCTCGAGCCCGCGGTCCTGCTCTTCGACGAGCCGCTGTCGAACCTCGACGCCAAGCTGCGGCGCCGCGTGCGCGAGGAGATTCGCGAGCTGCAGCAATCGCTCAAGCTCACCGTGCTGTACGTGACGCACGACCAGGAGGAGGCGCTCGCGGTCTCCGATCACATCATCGTGATGAACGGCGGGCGCATCGCGCAGGAAGGCGCACCCGAGGACCTGTACGAGCGGCCGGTCAGTCGGTTCCTGGCCGACTTCATCGGCGACGCCAATCTCGTCGACGGCGAGCTCGCGCCGGAGGCCGACGGGGCGAGCTTCGCGGCCGGCGGCGTGGCACTGCCGGTGCGCGCGCACGGAGTCGCGGCGGGGCCGGCCACGCTCGCGATCCGCCCGCAGCGGTTGACGTTGGGCGAACCCGGGCACGGCGTTCCCGGCACCGTCAAGCGCGTCGCGTACCTCGGCAGCCGCGTCGAGTACGTCGTGGCGAGCGCGTGGGGCGAGCTCCTCGTCTTTGACGCCGACGTGCACCGCTTGCGCCGCCGCGACGATGCGGTCGGGGTGAGCTTTCTTCCCGACGCCGCGATCGTGCTGCCGCAATGATGGCGCCGAAAGCCACCGATCCCCGCCACGCCGCCGCCGTGCGGATCGCGCGCGCCGCCGGCGCGCGTGCACTCGATCATTTCCGGCGGCGCGCCGAACTCATGGTCGAAACCAAGGGCGTCGTCGACTACGTGACGCGCGCCGATCGTGACGTCGAGCAGTTCATCCGTCACGAACTCGCCGCGGCGTTTCCGGACGATGCCTTCCTGGGCGAGGAGACGGCGGCCGCGTACACCGGCGCGCTCGATCGCTGCTGGGTCGTCGATCCAATCGACGGCACGCACAATTTCGTGCGCGGCGTGCCGTACTGGAACGTGTCGATCGCCTACGTCGAGAGCGGGACGACGAGCGTCGGCGCGATCTGCGATCCGTGCGCGGACGAGGTCTATCACGCGCAGCGCGGCGGCGGGGCCTGGCTCGCTGGCGTCGGCGCCGACGTGCGGCTGCACTGCACCGACGCGCACGAGCTCGCGGGCAGCTATATCGCCCTCGGGCACCACGACCGCTTCGTCCTGGAGCATTACTTCGTCGTCCGCCGCCGCTTGATGGAGGCGCACGTCGCGATGCGCAATTTCGGCTCGGCGGCGCTGCACCTCGCACACGTCGCGAGCGGTCGCTATGACGCCGCCATCGAGATGGAGCTCTCGGTCTGGGATGCGGCGGCGGGCCTCCTGCTGGTCACCGAAGCCGGGGGCTGGCACGCGCCGTTCGTGCCAGCCTCACCCACGGGAAAGCTCATGTGCCTCGCGAGCGCTCCCGGCATCGCCCGCGCGCTCGAGCGGATGGTGCGCGCCGCGTAGACGAAGGCGATTCGCACCGCGCAGTCGACGGTAGCCGGCGTCACGCGAAGCGCTGTGCCGCACCGGTCGCCTGCGGCGACGCGCCACGCGGCAACGGGCGCCGGCGCTACTTCCGATCGAAGTCGCCGGCGAAGGCGTAAGCGAACTCGTCCGGGCGCACGTACTTGCGCAGCGCCGCGTTGACCTCGGCGGTCGTGAGCTTGCCGATGGCGGCATCGACCGCCGCGGAGAGCGCGAACGTCCGCCCAAGGAACGACTGCGCGGAGAGCGCCGCGGCGAGGCGACCGTCATCGGTGCGCGCGAGCACGCGCTCCTGCAGGAGGCCGGCCTTGGCATCGGCGACCTCGGCGTCGGTGAAGCCGCCGTCGACCGCGCGGATGAGTTCTTCGGCGAGCCCGCTACGCACGCGGGCGAGATTCTGCGGCGCGAAGATCGCGTATGCGGTGAGCGTGCTGTTGGCATCGATCGAGCTTGCCTGGAACACCGCGCCCGCGCCGTACGACAGGCCGTCCTTCTGGCGCAGCCGCTCGGGGATGCGCGCCGACGACGATTCGCCGAGGATGAAGCTCACCGCGAGCAGCGCCGGATAGTCGGGGGACAGGTCGTCGAGCGGCAGCGCCTGTTTGCCGATCAGGAAGGCGTTGGCCTTGTCCGGGGCGACGAGGCGGATCGCGGCCGGCTGGTTCGCACGGAACGGGTCGGGCACCCGCGTGTACGTGGACGGGCTCTTCCAATCGCCGAAGAGCCCGGTGACGAGCGTGCGGATCGCGTCGGCGTCGAAGTCGCCCACGATCGACAGTTCCGCGTTCGACGCCCCGTAGAAGGCGCGATGGAACGCGGCGACCTCGTCCCGGGTGACGGCGTCGTTGGCGGCGATGCTCTCGTCGATCGTCGGCACGTAGCGCACGTCGCCGGGCGGGTACGGGTTGCCGTGGCGGGCGAGCGCGCGCGACGCCATCGCCTGCGGCTCGCTGCGCGAGGCTTCGAGCGACGTGTGGCGCTGGCGCTGCAATTGCTCGAATTCGGTGGCCGGGAACGCAGGCTCGCGCAGGACTTCGGCCGCAAGCCGCAATACGTCGGGGAGCTCGCTGCGATAGGTTTGCCCGCCGACCGACGCGCCGACCTGGCTGCCGCCGGCGCTCATCTTCGTGCGCAGCCTGTCGAGCGCGTCGTCGAGCTGCTGCCGCGAATGCTTCGCCGTGCCGCGCATCAGCATGCTGCCGGTGAGCGTGCCGGTCGCCGCCTTGCCCATGACCGACTTCTCGTCGCCGAAATGGAGTGCGACGTTGAACGTCACCGCCTCGCCACGCGTCTTCTTCGGCAGCAGCGCGACCTTCATGCCGTTGCCGAGCGTGAAGCGCTGCGTGCGCGCATCGAGATTGGCCGGTGCGGGATCGAACGCCTCGCCGGCGGTCGCCGCCGCGTCGCCCTTGTAGTCCTTGACCAGCGCGGCGACGTCGACTTTGGCGGGAACGGGGGCCCGATCGGGTTTCGCATCGGGCACGAACTCGCCGATCGTCACGTTCGAGCGCTTGAGGTAGTCGAGCGCGACCCGCTGCACGTCGGTCGCTGTGACCGTGCGGTAGCGGTCGCGCTGGAGGAAGAAGAGGCGCCAGTCGCCCAGCGCGATCGACTCCGAGATCGCGACACCGAATGCCTGCGGATCGTTGATCGTGCTCGCGAAGTACTTGGCCGCCTTGGCGCGCACGCGCGCGACTTCCTCCTCGGTGACCGGATGCTTGGCGAGATCGGCGATCACCGCGAGCATCGTGTCGCGCACCGGCTCGATCGGGTTGCCCGCCGGAACCTGCGCGAAGAGCGTGAGCGTGCCGGGATCGGCCTGCGCTTCGGTCCACGATTGCACCGCGGTCGCCTTCTTCGTTTCGACGAGCGCCTTGTAGAGCCGACCGGCCGGCGCGAGCGTCAGGATCTCGGCCAGGACGTCGGTCGCGACGAAGTCGGCGTCGGCGCCGCGCGGCACGTGGTACATGAGGCCGACGTACTGCGTGTTGCCGACGCGACGCAGGATCGCCGAGCGCTCGCCGTCCTGGATCGGCTCTTCGGTGTAGATGTGCGGGAGCGTGCGCGTCGGCTTGGGGATCGCTCCGAAGTACTTCGCGATGAGGGCGAGCGTTGCCTCCGGATCGAACTTGCCGGCGACGGTCAGGACCGCGTTGTCCGGCTGGTAGTACATCCGGTAGAACGCCTGCAGGCGGTCGATGTCGACGTTCTCGATGTCCGAGCGGGCGCCGATCGGCAGATGGCCGTAGTTGTGCCACTGGTAGGCGGAGGCGAGCATCTTTCCGTACAGCACGAGCTGCGGATTGTTCTCGCCGCTCTCGAACTCGTTGCGCACGACCGTCATCTCCGAGTCGAGATCGCTGCGGCGGACGAACGAGTTCACCATGCGGTCGGCTTCCATCGCCAGCGCCCAGTCGAGGTTCTCGGCGCTCGCGGTGAAGGTCTCGAAGTAGTTGGTGCGATCCCAGCCGGTCGAACCGTTGAACTCCATGCCGCGGCGGCCCAGCTCCTGCATGATGTTGCCGCGCGACGGCGTCCCCTTGAAGACCAGGTGCTCGAGCAAGTGCGCCATGCCGGTCTCGCCGTAGTTCTCGTACGCCGAGCCGACGCGATACGTGACGTTGACGGTGGTCTTGGGCTGCGAGGCGTCGGGAAAGAGCAGCACCGTGAGCCCGTTGGCGAGGCGGTATTCGGTGATGCCTTCGACCGTGGCCCCCTGCGTCACGCCGGGCGGCAGCGCTGCCGCCGGCGTGGCCGCGAGGAATCCGGAGACGAGCGCGAAGGCGACGAGCGCGCGGGAAAGGCGTTGCAGCAGTGCGGTCATGGGCGGGTGTCGTTGGGGTGGGCGCAGGCGCGGGATCACTTCGCGGATTTCGCGAAATCTCCCGCATAGACCAGCGTGAAGCCGGTGGGTTGCACGTACTTGCGCAGCGCCGCGTTGACGTCGGCCGCACTCGCCTTCGCGATCGCGGCGTCGGTCTTGCCGGCCGCGGCGAACGTGCGGCCGAGATGCGCCTGCTGCACCAGCGCGGCCGCGATCGCGGCGTCTTGCGTGCGCGCGAGGTGGCGGCGCTTGAGGAGCGCCTCGCGCGCGCTCGCCACCTCGGTGTCGGTGAAGCCGTCGGCGGCGGCGCGCTGCAACTCGTCGAGGAGCGCCGCCGCGAGTCGCTCGCGGTTCTGCGGCGCGAAGATCGCGGTGACGTTGAGCGCCGAGTTGGGCTCCACCGGATTCCAGTCGACGAACGCGTACGCCCCGTAGGAAAGACCGTCGCGGTCGCGGATGCGCTTCCACAGGCGCGAGCTCGGACCGCTCCCCAGAAGGTGCGCGGCGAGCGCCATCGCGCCATGGTCGGCGGCGGTGTCGGATGCGGCGAGCGCAAGCTCGCCGAAGAGCGCGGCGTTGGCCTTGTCGGGGGTTTCGATCGTCACGATCTGCGCCGATGGCGCCACGAACGGGTGCGGCACCCGCGCGTACGCGGCGGGAGCCTTCGGCCAGGAGCCGAAGGCCTGCTCGAGCGTCGCCCGGATCGCGACGGGATCGAAGTCGCCGACGATCGCGATCTCGCCGACGCCGCCGACGAACCTGCGATGGAAGTCGATGATGTCGTCGACGCGCGCGTCGCGCACGAGCGCCACCGCCTCGTCGACCGTCGGCACGTAGCGCGGGTCACCCGCAGGATACGGATTGGCGTGGCGGCGCGCGACGAGCCGGGCGAGGGCCTCGGGGTCGGTTCGCTTCGCTTCGCGCGCGGCGATCTCCTCGCGCTGCAGCTTCGCGAATTCATCGGCCGGAAACGCTGGCTCGCGCAGCATCTCGGCGACGAGCGCAAGCGTGGCGGGCAGTTCGCCACGGTACGTCTCGATCCTCGCCGCGGTGCGCGTCGCCGCGCCCTCGAAGACGATCTTCGCGCGCAACCGGTCGGTGGTATCGACGATCTCCTGGCGCGAACGTCGCGCCGTGCCGCGGGCAAGCATCGCCGCCATGAGTTCGCCCTGCACGCCGGTCCCGGTGAGCGATTGTGCGTCGCCCTGATCGATCTGGACTGCGACCTTGACCGTCTGCCCGCGCGTCTTCTTGGGCAGCAGCGCGACCTTCAGCCCATCGCCGAGCGTGAAGCGCTCGGTCCGGGCGTCGAGATTCTCCGGTGTCGCGACGAAGACCTCGCCAGTGCCGACTGCCGGATCGCCTTCGTAGCCCTGGAGCAGCGACGCGACGTCGACGCTGGGCGCGGCCGGTGCACGGTCGGGTTTCGCCTCGGGAATGAACTGCGCGACGGTGCGGTTGGCGGGCTTGAGGTACTGCGCGGCAACGCGCTGCACGTCGTCGGCTTGAAGCTTGCGCATCCGGTCGCGTTGCAGGAAGAAGAGGCGCCAGTCGCCGGCTGCGATCGATTCGGATAGGCTGATGCCGAAGCGCGTGGGGTCGGCGAGCGCTTCGTCCACCCGCTTTTGCGCCCGCGCGCGTGCCCGCTCGACCTCGGCAGGCGTGATCGGATCCGCGTCGATGCCCTCGAGCGTGGCGAGCGCCGCGTCGCGTGCGACGTCGACCGATTCACCGAGCGGCACCTGCACCTCGAAGTACACGAAGCCGGGATCGTGGAGTGCGGGTGCCCAGCCGCCCACCGCGCTGGCCTTGCGCGTGTCCACCAGCGCCTTGTACAGGCGACCGGCCGGCTCGATCGTCATGATCGCGACGAGCGCTTCGAGCGCCGCCTGGTCGGGGTGCGCGCCGGGAACCGTGTGGTACGCGATGCCGACGAGTTGCTGGTCGCCGACCCGCCGGATCGTGACGCGTCGCTCGCCGTCTTGCACCGGCTCGGTCGTGTACAGCCGCGGCAGCGCGCGCGCGGGCTTCGGGATGGCGCCGAAGTACTTCGCGATCCAGCCGAGCGTCGCGTCGACGTCGAAGGCGCCGGCCACGACCAGCACCGCGTTGTCGGGCTGGTAGTACGTACGGTAGAACGCGCGCAGGCTCTCGATGTCCACGCCCTCGACGTCGGAGCGCGCACCGATCGTCTCATGGCCGTAGTTGTGCCAGCGATACGCCGCGCCGATCGTGCGCTGGAGGACGATGCGGCCGGGCCGGTTCTCGCCGCGCTCCATCTCGTTGCGCACGACCGTCATCTCGGTGTCGAGATCCTTGCGATCGAGGCGCGAGTTCACCATCCGATCGGCTTCGGCGCGCAGCGCCCACTCGAGGTCCGCCGGCGAGGCGTTGAACGTCTCGAAGTAGTTGGTGCGGTCGTACCACGTCGATCCGTTGACCCGCATCCCGCGCCGCGTCATCTCGTCCCACAGGCTCGGCAGGTCCCGCGTTCCCTTGAACAGCAGGTGCTCGAGCAGATGCGCCATGCCCGTCTCGCCGTAGCGCTCGTGGCGCGAGCCGACGCGATACGTGACGTTGACGCTCGTCGTCGGCGAGCCCGCATCGGGAAAGAGCACGACCGTCATACCGTTGGCGAGGCGATATTCGGTGATGCCTTCGACGGTCGGGCCCTGGGTAACGCCCGCCGGCAGCGCGGCCGCGCCGAGCGGGAGCAGCAGGAGCGTGGTCAGGGCCGCGCGCAGCAGCGGCCGGGGCAGGAGACGGGTCATGGCGAGATGCGGCGAGGCGAAGGCGCGCGGAGTATAGCGTTCACGCGCTTAAGGACCGCTTAGCGTGCGGCGGGCGGCCCGCAGCACGCGCGGCTCGCGTGCCGCCGCACCGATCAATGCGGCGCGGCAGGCGGAGGCGGCAACCGGGCGACCGCGGCGGCGGTGATGATCGCGATGACCGCGAGCAGTCCCAGGAGGAAGCCGAAGCCGTTGGCCTTCACCAGCGGGCCCAGCAGCCACACCGCGGCGGCCGCGGCGCTGAACGCGATCGCGAAGCGGATGCCGGCGACGCGGGAGCGCACCCGATCGTCGACGTAGCGCACGATGAGCGCGTCGGTGAAGGGGATCGTGCCGAAGACGAAGGCCATGAAGGCGATCGCGAGCACGT
>WBZO01005135.1_pt1 | contig 13573 bp, 12 predicted proteins | sample 5204261 | NCBI WGS metagenome assembly WBZO01 (sample SAMN12412400, study PRJNA552823) | activated sludge metagenome | isolation source: activated sludge from anammox sidestream of wastewater treatment plant... | place: USA: North Carolina | collected 2017-09
TTTCCGGTGATCCATTGCCGTCGGGGTGCGATGGGGTACAAGATTGACTGGCGGACGCCGTCCGGTACGAACCTGACGATGATCTATACCAGCGACACCAAGCCCGAAACCAACTGTATCGAGCAGGCGAAGAATGGCGGGGCGGGCGTGGATGTGTTTATCCACGAAATGGTTGTTCCGCCGTCTGTGTGGGCCTACAAGAACATGGGGCTTGATGCTCCGCCCAATCCCGGGGACGACAATTATGCCGAATACCAAGCCACTGTCCAGGGACTGACGTTCGTCCAGAATAGTTCCCACACGCCGCAGGGGGCGTTCGGCTACATCCTCAGCCAAATTGATCCGCGACCCAAGCTGACGGTCGCCACGCATTTCCCGGTGGCCGACGACACAGTGGCCAGCGCGCTCAACAGCGTGAAGGCGCACTGTCCGGATGTCGAGATGGGCGAGGATATCGTCTGGTCGTTTGACTTGATGGTGCTGCGGGTGTTTCCGGATCGAATCGAACAGTGCCGGGCTGACGTGTCGCGATTCAGTTTCAATCCGCCGGTCCAGTTGCCCGGTGGGATGAGACCCCCGAAATACAACGACGGCACGGGCCGTGGCGATCCCTATGCTCAGATCGACATATCGGCGGAGATTCCGGCGACCAATCAGGATGGCACGGTGAACTACCGGCTAGACGGATATTGATGCGCGACAAGTGCTGAACGAGGGATAGCGACAGAACCCTTGGTAAGCGGGGTCGGTGGTAGCAGGGTCGGCTCTCGGTGTTGCATATTGCTTCTCGGATGGGCTGATGGCGTGGCGAGATGGGTGCGAGTGCAGGTTCCGGGGCTGGTCTTATGATATGCCTGCTGCGCTCAATTGCTCGGCGGCGCGATTGATGATGCGCTGGCGAGCGGCGCGGGTTGCCCAGGCAAGATGGGGTGTGATGATGCAGCGGGGTGCGCGAAGGAGCGGGTTCTTCGGTGAGGCAGGCTCCGCGGAGAGAACGTCGAGTCCCGCGCCGCCCAACTTTCGATCGCGCAAGGCTGTGGCAAGCGCTTCTTCATCCACAAGGGCGCCATGCGCGGTGTTGAGCAGATAGGCAGCGGGCTTCATCCGTGCGAGGGTATCCTGATTGATGAGGCGTTCGGTTTGCGGCGTGTGCGGACAATGCAGGCTGACGATATCCGCCGAAGCAAGCAGTTCCTCAAGCGGCGCGATGGAGACTCCATCCGAGGGCGAACTCGATAGCGCAGGATCGCATGCCACTACGTTCATTCCAAAGGCGCGCGCTATTCTTGCCACGGCCTGGCCAACTCGGCCGAAGCCGATGATGCCGAGGGTGGTTCCGCTCAGCTCCAAGAGCGGTTGAAGTCGGAACGTGAAATCGTGCGCGCGCGACCAACGTCCGTTGCGAACGGTGTGGGCATGGTGCCCCACCCCGTGGGTCAATTCGAGCAGTAGCGCAAAGGTGTGCTGCGCGACTGAGTCGGTGTCTATTCCGTCCGTCCAGTTCACAGTGATGTTGCGCTTCCGCGCGGCATCCACATTGATGATGGATGGATCGGAGCCGAGCACGCCGATATAGCGGAGATCGGTCAATCGGCGGAGACATTCGCGATTGAAAGGCACACGCAGGGTCAGAATGGCCTGCGCACCGCGCGCGCGCGTGTCCAATTCTTCCAGCGTTGTGCGTTCGTGGATCGTCACCTCGCCGAGCGCTTCAATGGGCGCCCACGAAATATCGTTCAGGCCGAGCGGTGCTGCATCAAGGACAACAATTTTCATGATTGCGGTATCGGGGTTTGCGCGAGCATTTGTTTATACACAAGTTCGGCGAGCGGCAGAAGGTTTCGCACATCTTCCGCATTGTATGCCAGGAGCACCTCGCGCGCTTCGGTGGAGCCCCACTGCCACTCTCGCCACAGACGCACTGCATCCCACCCTCCGAGTCCAATCGTCTCTGCACTGCGCTCCAGGCCAACTTGCCGCTCGATTTGCTTCAGCCCTCCCCGATGACCGAGGCGATGCAGGGGGAAGCGGAGGTCGAGCTGAAGATAGTTCTGGAGGCGATGCGTGAATCGCTCGCGCAGCAGAGGGAGGTCGAAAAGGGCCCCGTTATAGGACACCAGAAGCGGAAACTGCTCCAGAAAATCGGCGGCGTCCTGCATATTTTCATCGGCAACAAAATGATGGACCGTGTGCCCGTCGAAGGCGCCGATTACGGTAATGGAATCCGGCTCGGTCCCGCCGTCGGTTTCAATATCTACAAAAACTGCGCGGTCCTTCAGGTCTCCCCACGCGCGCCACTTGTGCGCGTGGCTCAACGCCTGCTCAAAGAATGACCAGTTGCCCGCTGCGTGTGCGGCGAGGGAATCCTCAAGCGCGCGGCGTTGATCTTCGCGGCTGGGTGCGGCTGCAAGAGCGGCCGACCAATCGGTGCGACCTTGTCGCCACCAACGGCGCTCCGTAGCCTCCCCCACACCCGGAAGATGGAGGAAGGTGTTGCGGAGCACGGCGGCTAAGCCCGATACATTTGCGGATTGTGCTGCTTCTCGAAGGCGGTGATGCTCGCTTCGTGTTCGAGGGTGAGCGCGATGTCATCCAGTCCGTGGCGCAAATGCTTCTTCACCACGGGATCAATCTCGAAGTGAAAAGCCAGCTCTTCGGGCAGGTGCAGAACGAGGCGCTGCTCGTCGAGATCAACCGTGGCCTCAAGACCGCTGTTGCGCTCGACCATTTCGAAGATTTTGTCCACCTCGGGCGCTTCCAGCTCAATCGTGAGGAGTCCATTTTTCACCGAGTTGTTGCGGAAAATATCGGCAAACCCCGGCACCTGCGCTCCGCCGATTTCTTGACGCGGCGCGATGATGGTGCGGAAGCCGTATTGCATGACGGCCCACACCGCGTGTTCGCGACTCGATCCGCAACCGAAGTTGTTGCGGGCGACGAGAATGGAGGCGCCCTGATAGCGCGGAAAGTTCAAGACGAACTGCGGATCGGGTTCGCCATCGGGCAGATAGCGCCAGTCAAAAAAGAGACTCTCGCCAAAGCCCGTGCGTTTGATGGACTTCAAAAACTGCTTCGGAATGACGGCGTCTGTATCCACGTTGGCGCGATCCAGAATGGCTACCAAGCCGCGATGTGATGCAAATGGTTCCATGATTTTTCCTCTTCGATCAGGCGTTCAGCGCTTTCAGGCCGTCCCAGTTGCGAATGTCAACAAAGTGACCTTCCACCGCCGCTGCAGCGGCCATTTCCGGGCTGACCAAATGCGTGCGGCCGCCCTTGCCCTGACGTCCTTCGAAGTTTCGGTTCGATGTGGATGCGCTGCGCTCGCCCGGCTTCAACTGGTCCGGATTCATGCCCAAGCACATGCTGCACCCGGCATGACGCCACTCCGCGCCGAAGTCGGTCATGATTTTATCGAGACCTTCCGCCTCCGCTTGGCGGCGAACCTGCTGTGAACTCGGCACCACCATCACGCGGACGGAATCCGCTTTGCGGCGGCCTTTCACCAGCTTGGCAACCTTTCGCAGATCCTCAATGCGGGCGTTGGTGCAGCTTCCGATGAAGATCGTGTTGGGCCGGATGTCCGTCATTTTCATGCCGGGCTTCAGGTTCATATATTCCAGAGCCTGTTCGACGTCGCGGCGGCTGTAGCCCGGGACTTTGTCGGGATCCGGAACCACGCCGGTGACATCGGTCACCATGCCGGGGCTGGTGCCCCACGTCACTTGCGGGGCGATTTCCGAGGTGTTGATCGTGATCACGCGATCGAACTCGGCGCCTTCCTCGGTCGGCAGCGTTTTCCAATAGGCAATCGCTTTGTCCAGCGCTTCGCCGCGCGGCGCATAAGGGCGATCGCCCTTCGCGATGTATTCAAATGTCGTGTCGTCTGGAGCGATCATGCCCGCGCGGGCGCCGCCTTCGATGCTCATATTGCAGATCGTCATCCGCGCTTCCATGGAGAGCGCGCGCACGGCTTCGCCGCAATACTCCATGACATAGCCGGTGCCGCCAGCGGTTCCGATCAGACCGATCAATTTCATGACCATGTCTTTGGACGTGCACCCCGGCTGCAAGCGGCCCGTGAACTCCACTTTGAACGTCTTGGTGGGCGTCTGGCGCAGCGTTTGCGTGGCCAATACGTGCTCGACTTCCGACGTTCCAATTCCGAATCCAAGCCCGCCAAATGCGCCGTGCGTGGACGTGTGCGAATCGCCGCACACCACCGTCAGACCCGGCAGCGTGATGCCCATTTCGGGGCCGATCGCGTGCACGATGCCCTGATGGCCTGTCGCGTAGTCAAACAGCGTCACTCCATTCTCGCGACAGTTCTTGATCAGCGCTTCTACCTGCGCCTTGGAAATCGGGTCTTTGATGTTGAAGGGATCGTCCGTTGGGACGTTGTGGTCCAACGTCGAAAACGTCAATTCGGGCCGACGCACAGTGCGTTTGCTCAAGCGGAGCCCCTCAAAGGCCTGCGGGCTGGTCACCTCGTGAACCAAGTGTCGGTCAATGTAGAGGAGCACCGTGCCATCCGGCAGCGTTTTTACAACGTGGGCATCCCAAACCTTTTTGAATAATGTCTTTGCCATAGCGGACGACTTTTACTCCCACCCCAGCTACAGTTCAAGGCCAGAACAGCGAAATCAGGTGATCCCGTCGCCGCGCGCCATCAAGACTTTCCCCGTGCGAACCAGCTCGATGATCGGAAACTTGCTGAGCATCCCGATCAAAGCGTTTAGCTTTTCGCTGCTGCCGGTGCATTGCAGGATCATGGAGCTATCCGTCAGGTCCACATTTTTGCATTTGAAATGCTCGCCAATCTGCAGCACTTCCGCGCGATGTTCGGTCCCCACGCCCACCTTGATGAGCGCGAGCTCTTTCACCACCGTCTCCGCGTCCGTTTGGTCCACACAGCGGAGCACGTCAATCAGCTTGCTCGTCTGGCGGATGATTTGCTCCATCCCCTCCGCGTTGCCGCTCAACCCGATGGTCATACGAGAAAACTTTCCATCCATCGCCGGAGACACCACGAGCGACTCGATATTGTAGCCGCGGCGGGCAAAAACCTGCGCGACACGCGCGAGAACACCCGGCTTGTTGGCCACATACACACTGATTGTGTGCAGACCGGAAGAGTGGGCAATGTGCGGATTAACCGTAGAACTTGTCATGACAGCACCTATTCTCTTTCTAAATCAAAACTCAAGTTGAGCCCGTAGGCTTATCCATCTTGTGCTTGGGCGCCTCCAGGAGCATATCCTCAATCGGACGCCCCGCCGGAATCATCGGATACACATTGTCGGCCTTCTCCACCTCGGCATTGATCACCGAAGGACCGTCGTTGTAATCCATCGCCCGCTTCAGAATCTTGCGAATGTCCGCACCGCGTTTGAGCGTGAAACCCTTCGCGCCCGGATAGGCCTCGGCCAATTTGGCAAAGTCCGGATTGCCTTCGAGATCCACCCCGCTCTCGCGGTTCTCAAAGAACAACTCCTGCCACTGGCGCACCATTCCGAGATAGTGGTTGTTGAGCACCAGCACTTTCACCGGCAGTTTGTTCACAGCCGCCGTCGCCAATTCGCACATCGTCATTTGGAAGCCGCCATCGCCGACCACCGCCCACACCTGATCCTTGGGCGATGCGAACTGCGCGCCAATCGCCGCGGGGAAGCCGTAGCCCATCGTGCCCGCGCCGCCCGAACTCAGCCAGCCATCCGGCCGCTCGCTCTTGTAGAACTGAGCCGCCCACATCTGATGCTGGCCCACATCCGTCGAAACAATCGCCTTGCCGCCCGTCAGCTTATACAGCTCGTCCAGAATATGCTGCATCTTGAGCCCGCCATACTTCTTGTACTTGAGCGGGAACTTCTTCTTGTAGCCATCCAGCTTGTTGAGCCAATCCGCCGTATTGAGCTTGCTCACCATCGGGATCAACGCCTCGAGAATCTCCTTCGCGTCGCCCACCGCATAGTGGTGCACGCGGATCATCTTGTTGATCTCCGCCGCATCAATATCAATGTGGATGCGCACCGCATCTTTGCAGAATCTCGGAGCCTGGCCGATGATGCGGTCGTCATAGCGCGATCCAATCGAGATGATCAAATCGCACTCCACCACCGCCTTGTTCGCCGGCACCGTGCCGTGCATGCCCAACATGCCCAAGGCCAGCGGATGCGACTCCGGAATGGCGCCCTTGCCCAACAGCGTCGTCGTCACCGGCGCCTGAAGCGTCTCCGCCAAACGCCGAACGTGATCCCACGCCCGCGCGATCAAGGCGCCGTGCCCCGCGAGAATCAGCGGGCGCTTCGACTTGCGCAGCGCATCGGCAATCGCCTGCACCTTCGCCTTGTCCACCGGCAGCACCGGATTGTAACCCGGCAAATCCAGGGGCGGATTGAGGTCCGCCGTACACGGCCCCGAGCTGATATCCTTCGGAATATCAATCAACACCGGCCCCGGTCGCCCGGTGCTGGCAATGTGAAACGCCTCCTTGACGATCCGCGGCAGATCATTCGTTGTCTTGGCCAAATAGCTGTGCTTCACCACCGGCATCGAAATGCCAAACACGTCCGCTTCCTGGAACGCATCCTTGCCCAACATGGGCGAAATCGTCTGACCCGTCAGCACCACCATCGGCACCGAATCCATGCTCGCCGTCATGATGCCCGTCACTGTATTCGTCGCACCCGGCCCACTCGTCACCAGCACCACACCCGGCTTGCCCGCCACGCGCGCGTAACCATCCGCAATATGCGTGGCCCCCTGCTCGTGCCGCACCAACACCATCTTGATCTTCGTGCCCGTCGTGATCAGCGCGTCAAAAATCGGGATCGCAGCGCCACCGGAGAGACCAAAAATATGATCCACGCCTTCCCGCTCCAAGACCTTCACGATCGCCTGCGCGCCGTCCATCGTCGCCTTGGAAACAGACGGAGCCTTCACCTCCAACCCCGGCGTCGGGGCCGTCGCGGAACTCTTCGTGTTTTTTCCTTCAGTCGCACTTGTGCTCATAAATCACCTCTCGAATAGACATAAAATAGCACCACAAACAGAATACGCAACACAATTCCGCCATAATTTTTTGCAACTTTGGTAATCCGACTTCCAACCGCCTAAAATTGGTCCCATTTTTGACGGAAATACGCCGCTTGCCAGAAAGACATCAATAGATTTACCCCGTCAACGGCCGAAACCCGCGTTCCAGACTCGAACAGCAGCCCCAATCGCCAAGGCAAAGGATTCGGCCGCGCTGCCACCGTTCAACGAAAGCTCCACCAATCCGGACGATTCGACCACGGCCACGGGCCGACCCACCCGCGCGCTGGCATAGGATGCGGAAAGCGATTCGACCCGAAACGAGCCGCACTCAACCGAAACACTTCTGCGCGGCCACGAAATGAGCGCCGCAGGAATGTTGCTCACTGCGTTCCCGAAACGGTCGAGGTGGACAATCTCCCCGCGAATCTCGCCGCGCACCTTGCGCGGCGTCGGCCAGGCAAAACGAATGGGCTCCACCTCCACCCGCGCCAAACGCTCCCGAGGCGCGCCGGAGGCCAACAGACCCGCAGCATACGCAAACACATCGCGCCCGTGAAACGTCTCCCCCACGCCGCCCGACCGCCGAGTGGATGGCGCAATCTTCCACGCAGTCCAACTGCGCGCCTCCCTCAACACCCACGAAAACAAACCGTTGTCCGGCCCCAATAGCCAACGCCCATCCGCCTGAACCAGCAGCGGCTTTCGACTCGAACCCACGCCGGGATCCACCACCGCCACGTGAACGGTTCCTTTCGGATAGAGATTCCAATAGCGCCGGAGCGCCCACGCGCCAGCCCGCACATCCTGCGGCGGAATCTCGTGCGTCGCATCCACAACCACCACCTCGCGACACACCGACAGCAGCACCCCCTTCATCGCCGCCGCATATCCATCGGCCGTCCCAAAATCGCTCATCAACGTGACCACCGCACTCATCGCTCACTCCCCAAATAAATGTCCGCGTAAGGATACTCCCACCACCGCGACAAACCAATAGCAACCCGGCTTGGGAAATTGCGCGTGGCCAATCGCGCCAGTTCTCCTACACTGGCTCCCTCAGCAATTAAAGGTGAATGCAATGGATATGGAAGAACTCGTGCGACAGCAACTCGTCGCCCTCGGCGAAAATCCCAATCGCGAAGGCCTCGTCAAAACCCCCCACCGCGTCGCCGAATCCCTCAAGTTCCTCACGCGCGGCTATCGCATGTCAGAGGAGGAAGTGATCAACGGAGCCCTCTTCCAAGCGGAATCCGACCACATGGTCATCGTCAAAGACATCGAAATCTACAGCCTCTGCGAACACCACATGCTCCCATTCTTCGGGCGCTGCCACATCGGCTATATCCCCCGCGACAAAGTGATCGGCGTCAGCAAACTCGCCCGGATCGCCGACATGTTTGCGCGCAGACTCCAAATCCAAGAGCGCCTCACCCAGCAAATCGCCGACTCGCTCATGAAGCACCTCAACCCCCTCGGCGTCGGCGTCGTCATCGAAGCCCGCCACCTCTGCATGATGATGCGCGGCGTCGAAAAACAAAACTCCTTCATGATGACCTCCGCCGTGCGCGGCTGCATCCTCCAATCCTCAGCCACCCGCGCCGAATTCTTCAATCTCATTCAATGCAGTGGTCGACACACCTGACCCGACCCGCAAAAGTTCCAACGATTGGAAAAACGCCGCGCGGCGACTTCCAACGCTTGGAAAAATGCGGGGAGACATCCTGAAAATGCGACCCCGCAGGCGCGCGATCACGTTTCCGCTTCGGGCAGTTTGCGATAGAACGTGGCGAGGCTAATGTTCAATGCCTTTGCCGCCTGCTCTTTGTCGCCATCAAAGCTCTTGAGAACCTGACTCAAATACTCACGCTCCTTCGCCCGCAAGAAGAAGCGGAGCGAGCGGCCTTTCATATCCGAATCCAGCACATCCTCCGATGGCAGAGCGGAAACCGCGTTCAAAATCTTCACCGGCAAGTCGTCGCGCTGAATCACGCCTTCATTGGCAAAGGCCAGCGCGTGGCGCGCCGCATTCTGCAACTCGCGCACATTGCCCGGCCAATCATAGCGCTCCAAAGCAATCGCGGCCGCCGGATCAACCGAAGGCATTGAATCGTTTGCGCGAATCTCGTGGCGCAGAAAATGGTTGAATAGCGGCTGAATATCCTCCCGCCGCTCGCGCAACGGCGCCAGCTCAATCGGAATCACACTGAGGCGATAATACAAATCCTCGCGGAAGGCCTGCGTCTTGATCAGATCCTCCAGCTTGTCGTTCGTCGCCGCAATCACCCGAACATCCACCGCCGTGGAATCATTGCTGCCCACGCGCCGCACCTGGCGATCCTGCAACACGCGCAGCAGCTTCGCCTGAATCCCCGCAGGCATCGCTCCAATTTCATCGAGGAAAATGGTCCCGCCGCTCGCCGCCTCAAAGAGTCCCTCCTTGCTCGCCACCGCACCGGTGAAGGCGCCTTTCACGTGGCCAAACATTTCCGATTCGAGCAGTGGCTCCGGCAACGCCGCACAATTAATCGGAAGAAAGCGACGCCCCTTTCGCGCGCTGTGCGCGTGAATCGCCTGCGCAACCAGTTCCTTGCCCGTTCCACTCTCCCCCGTAATCAACACCGTGGCGTCTGTTCGCGCGACCCGCCCGATGATTTCGCAGACCCGCCGCATGGCCGGGCTCTCGGCCACGATGTTTTCAAACTGATAGCGCGTCTCCAATTGCCGGCGCAGATCCTCGTTCTCATTGTGCACCCGCGTATATTCCAGCGCGCGCTGAACCGTCATCAGCAACTCGTCCACTTTGAACGGCTTGGTCACATAGTCGAACGCGCCCTCTTTCATCGCATTCACCGCCGTCTCGACCGAGCCATAGGCCGTCAACATGATGACCGCCATCTCGGGGCGGTTGCGACGCGCCGTCTTGAGCAGTTGCAGCCCATCAACCGGCGACATGCGAATATCGCTGATCATCAAATCAAATCGGTCGCCAAGAAGAACCTCTTGCGCCATCTCGCCACCGCGAGCCGCAACCGGCTCGTGGCCCTCTGATTTCATCAGCGTACTCAGAACATTAAGAATGCTGGGCTCGTCATCAACGAGCAAAATGCGCGCCATGCGCAACCTCCACAGTTAGTAACCCACCGCTATTTCTGCCCGACCCCGCCGCAATACTAGCACAGAGGGCCATTGGGGGTAGCACTATTTCTCATTCTTTCAAAATCGCGGAGGCGACGCGATGAAATGGCGTCCTTTGAGGGTTGAGGTGGGGGGGCATTCGCTCTGGCGATCCGCTTGGTGCGCGGTGGCGATCTTAACGAATACGCTCGTCAGGCACGCTCAGCACGGTCCGGAGATTCGTCTCGGAAAGCTCTGCAAAGGACTGAAAACGCGCAATCACGGCATCGAGCCGACTCGATTCTTCAATAATCGCGCGGCAGAGGGCATTTTGCTCGTCTGCCAGCAACTTCGAACACTGAGAATCGCCACTCTGCGCCCGATCGCTCAAGCGACTGAGCAACTGTGCCGATCCAGAAATCGCCGCAACCGGATTCCGCACATCGTGGGCAATTTGGCTGGCCAAACACGCGACGGCGCGCATCTGGCTCACTTCCATTTCCTCGCGGAGTTCGTGCAGGTCATCCTGCGAAGCCCGACGCTCGCCCTTTCGCCTCCGCACCTGCAGCGCCCCCAAGAGGAAGAGATTGCCAACAGCGAAACCCGTCAACGCCGATACAAACCAAGGAAGCACCAAGAACAGCTCGGCGATAATGCTTACCGCCGCCGTTACCGCGATTGCGGCAACCGACGGCCACAAAGTGGCTCTTTTCCGTGCAAATCCGATCATCTGGCCCTCTCCCGCCAATTTGGACTCACTTCTCCGTCGCGCCCTCGCCCGCACCTGCGAACGCTCTCAGAATCGAGCTCGACCTCTAATTGATCTAGCAGGAAGAGTGCCAGAGTAGCTTTCGGAAGGCTTTCCCGAGCTTTTTCGCTTCATTCTTTGCATATCTGGCAGGGACGGCGATCCGCCCTTTCATTTCTGCAAAATCCAGCCCCAAAGGGGCCCCCTCATGCACCTTCTTGCGAATGGCCGCTTCCGGATTGAGCTGCGCCAGCTCGTGCAGGTTGTTCTTCACGTGATGGTAGGCATCGCGGAAGGGCATCCCCTCCCCGACCAGCTCCAGAGCGCGATCGGTCGCGAATACATCGGGGGTGAATCCTTTTCGCAATGCGTCGCGATTGACGGTCGTGCCCGCGATCAATCCATTCATGACGCGCACACTCGACCGCGTTGCGGCGATTCCTTCCAAGAAGGGCTCCTTCGCTTCCTGCAAATCGCGATTGTAGCCCGAGGGCAAACCTCGACTCAGATCATAAACCGCACTCGCATGCGCCCGCACCCGGGCCGCCTTCGCGCGCACCAGTTCCAGCACATCGGGATTCTTCTTCTGCGGCATGATGCTGCTGCCGGTGCAGTACTCGGCCGGCAGCGTGAAATAGGCAAACTCGGGCATGGTGAAGAGCATCAAATCCTGCGCTAACCGCGAAAGGGTCAGCATCACCTGGCTCATTCCGTCGAGCACGAGCGACTCCATCCGACCCCGCCCCTGATTCGCATAAAGCACATTGTGCGCGGGCCCCTCGAATCCCAGCAGGCGAGCCACGAGAGCCCGATCAATCGGCAGCGGCACGCCGTAGCTCGCAGCCGACCCGAGTGGAGAGCGGTTGTTCACCTGATAGAGCGCAACGAGAAGCTCCATCGCATCGGCCAGCTCTTCACTGAATGCCGAGGCCCACAGCCCCACCGAGCTGGGCATCCCCGGCTGCATGTGCGTGCGGCCCACCATCGGAACCCCCACGTGACGCCGCGCAAAGGCCAATAGCGTTTCGGCCAAAGCGGCCACTTCCTCCAAGGTCCCGAGGATCTGGTTCCGCGCATACAGGCGAAGATCGAGCGCGACTTGATCGTTTCGACTCCGCGCGGTGTGGACCTTCTTTCCCACATCGCCCAGCGATGCGGTGAGCGTGCGCTCCACCGCGAGGTGCACATCCTGATCTTCCAAGGTGATCGCAAATTTCCCCGCGCGCGCTTGCTCGATGATTTTTTGCAGCTCGCCCAACACGCGCTGGCATTCGGCTTGCGTGAGAATCGGCGGATTCACCTTCATCCGGCTGAGCATGGTCACATGCGCGGCCGTGCCGAGGCAATCCACCTCGATCAGCTCGCGATCCAGAACCACATCCTTGCCCGCCGTGAACGCGAGCACGCCCGGATCAATGACGCCCACCGTCGTCGTCCGCCCAACCGATTTCTTAAGTTTCGCCATAACCGACTACCTTCTCCTCGGGCCGACCGAGGCCGAACACGCCCGAACTGAACATCGGATCAGCGTAAAAGTATCGCCCCGATTTTGCACGGGGAAAGTCAACGCTTCTCGTCGCGAGCCTCAATGGCGTCCAGAAACCTCCGCGCGGCTGCGGCATTGACATCCTCCGGCCGAACGCGCGCCTCCAGCGAATCGAGATAGCGCCGCCGAGCATCCACCATGGCCTCAAAGGAAACGCGGCGCTCTTCCGCCACCTTCCACTCCGCCCGGAGCGCGCGCGCGGATTTCTGACTCGCAAGCGCGTCCAGAAACCGAGCGTATTGCTTCGCCAGATTCACCGCCTCCTCTTCCAGACCAATCGTCTCCAGGCGATACCGAAGCGCGAGGCGCACGGCGAGCGAGCGAACCCACGGCTCATGGCGGCGGCCAATCATCTCGGAGAGCGGCAAATCGGCAAGCTCCGTCGGGCCGCCTGCCGCTTCCAGCGCCGAAAGCGGAATCCGGTGAATATTCGCCAATGCGCGCGCATCGCCTGCACTCCACACCCTCGACTGTTCTTGCTGCTCCGCGATCCAGAGGTCCCACTCGCGCTCCGCTCGCGCGATGTCGGGAGCGCCAATCATCTGCATGGCCCACCACGCGCCATCCGGCGTTTGTCCCTGCGCTTGGGCGCGGAGCGCATCGCCCAGCAGAGCAACGCCGCGCGAGGAATCCACCAGCCAAGAGACCAGCAGCGTCGCATCCGCCTTTTCGGGCCAGCGGCCGGGCGGCATGAAGAAGCGCCCGAGCAAATCCGAAAGCGGCTCCATCTCATCCACCGACCATCGCCGAAATGCAATTCCTCGATCGCGCGCGCGCAGTTCGGTGGAACTGTTGTGCATCAACCCCACCACCATCCAATCCGGCGCGCGCCCCGGCGCGAGACAGCGAGCGGCGGGATCCTGCAGGGCCTGAATGAATCGGCTGATGAGCAAATTGCCCAACATCTCGTCCGCCTGTTCGGCGTCGAGCTGTTCGAGATTTCGCAGCGTCAGCTTCTGCCAAATGACGCCCTCGCGGCACCCTTGCCCCGCATGGATCAACGGCTCCAGCCCTGCGACATTCGAGCCCTCAATCACAAGGGTCTCGCCAGGCCCGAAGGGAATCGCCCCCAATCGGCTCGTCACGCGATCGGCCACGCCCTCCGCCCACTGCGCCACTTCTGTCGC
>WBZO01005138.1_pt1 | contig 13568 bp, 10 predicted proteins | sample 5204261 | NCBI WGS metagenome assembly WBZO01 (sample SAMN12412400, study PRJNA552823) | activated sludge metagenome | isolation source: activated sludge from anammox sidestream of wastewater treatment plant... | place: USA: North Carolina | collected 2017-09
CCGGCGCGCGGTCTCGTCCGCCTCGCGCAGCGAGCGGTCGAGCGCGACCGCGGTCTGATAACAGATCGCGCGCGCCGCGCCGGTGAGCGCGCGCATGGTGAGCAGCATGCGCTTGACGTCCGGGTGCGCGACGATCGGCGCCGCGCCGTCAAAGCCGGGCGCGCGGCCCTGTTTGCGCTCGCGCGCGTAAGCGAGCGCGCCCTGCGTCGCGCGCTCGGCGATGGCGACGCCCTGGAGTCCGACATTGAGCCGCGCATTGTTCATCATCGTGAACATGCAGGCGAGGCCGCGGTTCTCCTCGCCGATCAGCCAGCCCTTGGCGCCGCCGCCGTCGCCGTAGACCATGGTGCAGGTCGGCGAGGCATGGATGCCGAGCTTGTGCTCGATCGACTGGCAGCGCGCATCGTTGCGCGCACCCAGCGAGCCGTCGGCGTTCACCAGCATCTTGGGCACGAGGAACAGCGAGATGCCGCGGTTGCCGGGCGGCGCGTCGGGCAGGCGCGCCAACACGAAGTGGATGATGTTGTCGGTGAGGTCGTGCTCGCCGAAGGTAATGAAGATCTTCGAGCCGGTGATGGTGTAGCTGCCGTCGGCGTTGCGGGTCGCGCGCGTGCGCAAGGCGCCGACGTCGGAGCCCGCCTGCGGCTCGGTGAGCTGCATCGTGCCCATCCATTCGCCGGAAATGAGCTTCGGCAGATAGATGCGCTTGAGCTCCTCCGAGCCATGCACGGCGAGCGCCTCGACGCCGCCCATGGTGAGGAACGGCCCGAGGCCGAACGCCATGCAGGCGGCGCTCCAGATCTCGATGCAGGCGGCGTTGACCGCGTGCGGCAAACCCTGTCCGCCCCATGCGGCGGGGCCGGCAAGGCCGTTCCAGCCGGCCGCCGTCCAGGCGGCATAGGCGTCCTTCCATCCCGCCGGCATGGTCACCGCGCCGTCCTTGAACACCGCGCCCTGGCGGTCGCCGACGGTATTGAGCGGCGCCACCACCGCGTCGGCGAAACGCCCCGCCTCCTCCAGCACGGCGTCGACCACGTCCTCCGTCAGGTCGCCGTAGGTGCCGTCGGCGATCGCCCGCGGCAGGCCGGCGCTGTGACGCAAGGCGAAGGCGATATCGGAAACGGGAGCGACGAAGGCCATGGCAACCTCGATGCGGTAGCGCCCAAGCGACAGGCTTGACGACAACGCCTTCTGAGCACAAACCGGCCGCCGAATTCAACGCCGGCCATGCCGGCAGGGATATCCTGTCTTTGACCACGACAACCGCCACCCGCGTCCTGCCCGCCGACGCCGCGGCGGTCGCGCTTGCCGCCGAACGGCTCCGCGCCGGCGGCCTCGTCGCCTTCCCGACCGAGACCGTCTACGGCCTCGGCGCCGACGCGACCAACGGCGCCGCCGTCGCCCGCATCTATGCCGCCAAGGGGCGGCCGCGCTTCAACCCGCTGATCTCGCATGTGGCGGACGCGCAGGAGGCCCGCCGGCTCGGCCGCTTCAACGCCGCGGCGCGCAAGCTCGCCGCGGCGTTCTGGCCGGGGCCGCTGACGCTGGTGGTGCCGAAAGCCGCCGGCTGCACGATTGCCGCGCTGACCACGGCGGGGCTCGACACCGTGGCGCTGCGCGTGCCGTCGCATCCGGTGGCGCAAGCCATCCTGCGTGCCGCCGGGCGGCCGATCGCCGCGCCCTCCGCCAACCGCTCGGGCCGCATCTCGCCGACGACCGCGGCGCATGTGCGCGCCGACTTTCCCGACGCGCTCGACCTGATCGTCGACGGCGGGGCGACCGCCGTGGGGCTCGAATCCACGATCGTCGCCTGCGTCGACGAGACGCCCGTCGTGCTGCGGCTCGGCGGCCTCGCGCGCGGCGCGATCGAGGAGGTGCTGGGCGCGCCGGTCGGCGTGCGCAAGGCCGCCGGCGAGGCGCCGCAGGCGCCGGGGCAGCTCGCCTCGCACTACGCGCCGCGCGCCGCCGTGCGCCGCGGTGCCGTGCAGGTCGAACGCGGCGAGGCGCTGCTGACATTCGCCGGCGCCGCGCCTCCCGGCACCGCCGACGCCGTCGCCGTGCTCGACCTTTCGCCGCGCGGCGACTTCGTCGAGGCGGCCGCCAACTTCTTCTCCTATCTGCGGCGGCTCGACGCCAGCGGCGCCGACACCATCGCCGTCGTGCCGATCCCGGAACGGCACCTCGGAGAGGCGATCAACGACCGGCTGCGCCGCGCCGCCGCGCCGCGTCCGCCGGCCTCGACCGCGCCGCGATCCACGGGTTAGCCTGCCGCCATGAACGCACCGCAACCGCCCGCCCTGCGCGGCGACGTCCTGTCCCGCCTCATCGGCATCGTCGGCGAGCGCTACGCCATCACGGCCCCCGCCGAGCAGCAGCCCTATCTGGTCGAGTTGCGCGGGCTCTACCACGCGCGCACGCCGCTGGTGCTGCGGCCGGGCACGGTCGAGGAAGTCGCCGCCATCCTCAAGCTCGCGAGCGAGACCGGCACGCCGATCGTGCCGCAGGGCGGCAATACCGGGCTCGTCGGCGGGCAGGTGCCGCGCGACGCCGGCGGCGACGTCGTGCTCTCGCTGAAGCGCCTCGACCGCATCCGCGAGATCGACCCGAGCTCCAACACCATGACCTGCGAGGCCGGCGTCGTGCTGCAACGGGCGCAGGAGGCGGCGGCGGACGCCGACCGGTTGTTCCCGCTCTCGCTCGGCGCCGAAGGGAGCTGCACCATCGGCGGCAACCTCTCCTCCAATGCCGGCGGCACCGCCGCGCTCGCCTATGGCATCGCCCGCGATCTCGTCGTCGGGCTCGAAGTGGTGCTGGCCGACGGGCGCGTCTGGCACGGGCTCAACAAGCTCAAGAAGGACAATACCGGCTACGACCTCAAGAACCTGTTCGTCGGCGCCGAAGGCACGCTCGGCGTCATCACCGCCGCGGTGCTGAAACTGTTCCCGCGCCCGCGCGCCACCGCCGTCGCCTTCGTCGGGCTGAAGTCGCCGCACGAGGCGCTGCGCCTGCTGAACATGGCGCAGCAGCGCGCCGGCAGCGCCGTGACGAGCTTCGAGCTGATGCCCCGCATCGGCCTCGACTTCGTGCTGCGGCACATGCCGGACACGCGCGACCCGCTGGCGGCGAAGCATCCCTGGTACGTCGTCGTCGAACTGTCGGGCGGCGACGAGGGCATCGGCGCGGTGCTGGAGGAAATCCTCGGCAGCGCCTTCGAGCAGGCGCTGGTCGAGGACGCCGCGCTTGCCGGCACCATCGAGCAGGGCAAGGCGTTCATGCATATGCGCCACGCGCTCTCCGAGGTGCAGGGACGCGAGGGCGGCTCGATCAAGGACGACGTGTCGGTGCCGGTGGCGCAGGTGCCGGACTTCATCGCGGAGGCGAGCGCGGCGGCGACGCGGCTGATCCCCGGCGCGCGGCCGGTGCCGTTCGGGCATCTCGGCGACGGCAACATCCATTTCAACGTCAGCCAGCCGGTCGGCGCCGACAAGGCGGCGTTCCTCGCGCGCTGGGGCGAGATGAACGCGGCGGTGCACGCCGTGGTGCATAAATACGGCGGCTCGATCTCCGCCGAGCACGGCATCGGCCAGCTCAAGCGCGCGCTGCTGCCGGGCGTGAAGGACCCGGTGGCGCTCGATCTCATGCGCGCGATCAAGGCGGCGCTCGACCCGTGCCGCATCCTCAATCCGGGGAAGATGCTGTGAGCGCGGCGGCGCTCGCCATCGCGCCGCTCGACGACGCCGACATCGGCGCCGTGACATTGCTGTGGGAGCGGTGCGGCCTGACGCGGCCGTGGAACGATCCGCGCGCCGACATCGCGCTCGCGCGCCGCGGCGACAACGCCGCCGTCCTGGTCGGCAAGCAGGGCGCCGCCGTCGTCGCCACCGCCATGGTCGGCCACGACGGCCATCGCGGCTGGCTCTACTACGTCGCCGTCGATCCGGCGCGCCAGGGGCACGGCTTCGGACGCGCCATCATGGCCGCGGGCGAGGACTGGCTGCGGGCGCGCGGCATCGAGAAGGCGCAGCTCCTGGTGCGCGCCGGCAACGAGAAGGTGCGCGCCTTCTACGAGGCGCTGGGCTACGGCGAGCAGCCGCGCGTGCTGCTCGCGCGATGGCTCGACGGCCGGCCGCTGACGCCGTGACCGATATCGAGGCGACGCCGTGCCGCCGCCGTTCCCATCGTTCCGGTGAGGCGCGCCGACGACCTTGCGGCGACGATCGCTTTGTTCCGCGCCTCTGCCGCCTCGCTCGACGTCGATCTCGCCAGGATTTCGCCGGCATCGTGTTCATGCGGCGGCGCCTCGAGCATGATCCGTTCGATTGAAATCGGATCGTGGGGCGCTTATTGCATCGCGTTTTCTGCGGCAAGCCGGTTCCCACTTTCCGGGATCATGGCTAGAGCGTTCCCGCTTTCCTCGGAAACACGGAAACGCTCTATGCCTTTGTTGCACGCAATTCCTGACGCAAAACCGCTGCGCACTTCTGCGGGAATTCCTCCAACGCCGGCCGCGTGACGCCGGCGCCGCCGGGCGGGTTTGCGCACGAAAAAGGCCGGCTTGCGCCGGCCTTCCGTCGACGGCATTCGCTGCCGCGCGGCGCCATCATGCTTCGCATGTTTCCTGCGGCGAACCGGTTCCCGCTTCGCCGCAGAACACTTCACGCGACGGCGCGGAACGCCTTGTTGAAGCCGGACTTGATCGGCTCGACGCTGTCGCTCGACACCCTCTGCGCCAGCGCGGCGAGGTCCTTGGTCTGCGCCGTGACGGCCTCGAACTGCTTGCGCGCATGCGCGGTCGACAGCTCGATCACTTCCGACAGCGACTTGACCGACAGAAGGTCGCGGGCGAAGTCGAAATTGGCGTTGGTGTTGGCGCGCAGCGCCTCGATCACCAGCGCGCCGTAGTCGGCGGCGCCCTTGGACGCGGTGGTGTAGCTCTCCTCGATGACCTCGCTCGCCTCCTCGGCGGCGGTCTTGAGCTTCTCGTAGGCTTCCTTCGCCTGCGCCACGCTCTTCTCCGCGATCTCGCGATACGCAGCCGGGATCTCGACCGGCGGCAGATCGAACTTCGGGATATCGAACCTCGGAATGTCGAACTTCGGCAGCGTCGTCGAAGCGGCGAAACCCGTCTTGCCCGCCTTCGCCTTCACGGTAGGCTCAGCCATAATCTCAGTCCTCTCGGTTGCGCCGGGCGCGCCGCTGAGGACCGGACCGGCCCTCCTCCCAGGCTGGAATCTAATTTTTTCCCTTATGGATCAACCGGTCAGGGCGGCACACCCACCGGCAATCGATCCGATGGGCGAAATATAGGCGAACTTATGGTGCGTTGCAACATAAATATTGCAATGCGACATAGAAAACGTCAGGGCGCCGCTTTCTTGGTCGTACTGACGACCGTCTGGCCGAACTCGCGCGCCTGTTCGGCCAGCGCCTGGGCTTGCGACTGCGCAAACTCGGCCTGCAATTTCATCATTTCTTGCAGGTCCTTGGCGCGCGCCATGCGCTCCGCGAAATCGAACGAGGCGGCGACATTGCGCTCGGTGAAGAGCCGTGCCTTTTCGCCGGCGCTCCTGGCGCCCGCCTGGGCGGTCGCGGCCTGCTCCTCGAGCTTCGCCGTCGCCTTGTGCATAGCATTCATGAGCCCGTCGAAGGCTTGGCGCGCCTGCGCCACGCTCTGCTCGGCGACGCTGCGCAACTCGTTCGGAATCTCGAAAGATTCGGTCGGTCCCTTTGCCATCGCGATCCTCCTGCCAACCAGCCGATGCGGCGACGGCAGTCTAGACCGTCGCCCGGCGTCTTGCATCCAACGCCTGCGGAGCCGCGAAGTGCCGCCGCGGGCCGTTAACGCTAACGGCGAAACGCAGGGCGCCGCGCCGGCGCGAGCGTGGACGGTCTTGTGCCCGCGCCGTATTAAGATTTCATTTACTCCTTCGTTTCCTGGCCCTTTTGGCCGGCCGCCATCTGTGTTGCATGCGTAGCCCGATGCCACCGTTTCGCGCCGACGATCCGCGCCTTGCCGTGCTCATGTCGATGAGCGGCCCGGCTTGGCTGTGGAGCGGGGACGGGACGCGGCTCCTGTGGGCGAACGCGGCGGGCGCCGCCATCCTCGGCGTGGGGACCGACGCACTGCAGACGCCGGCGCCGGCGGGAAGCACGGTGGCGCGCGAGATCGCCCGGCTCGCCACGAGCCTCCCGCGCTCGGGCCGCCCGCAGCTCGCGCGGCTGCGCGGCCTCGGCGGCGGCGCGACGGGATCGCCGCCGACCTATTCCTGCGCGCGCCTGCCGCTGGCAGGCGGGGACAGCGCCATCCTGGTGGCGCGGCAGGACCTTTCGCCGCTGACGGCAACGCCGCCGGCAAGCGCGTCCGACGGCGGCGCGGGGGCGCCGCGCGACGACGATCAAGAGACGCCGGGAGAGCCGATGACGACTGCACTGGCCGCGACCACGCCGCCGCAACCGTCGGCGCTCGACGGCATCGAGGCACGCTTCCTGGCGCGGCAGCACCCGTTCCGCTTCGTGTGGCAGACGGACGCCGAGATGCGGCTCGTTTCGCTCTCTGACGCGTTCGCTGCGCTCGCCGGCCCGCAGACGGCGGCGATGGTCGGGCGAAGCTGGCCGGAGATCGCCGCCGCCCTCGGCCTCGACGCCGACGGCGCGGTCGCCCGCGCCATGGCGGGGCACGACACATGGAGCGGGCTCGCGCTCGCCTGGCCGGTGGAAGGCACGGGGCTGCGCCTGCCGGTGACGCTGTCGGGCATGCCGGCCTTCGCCGCCGACCGGGCCTTCGCCGGCTATCGCGGCTTCGGCATCTGCCGCGACCTCGAGGCGCTCGCCGCCGCCCTCGCCGCGCGCCGCGCCAGCGCGACAGCGGCGCCGCGGCAGGCGGTCCGCGGCGGCCCGGCGGCGGAAGACGCCGGCGGCGCCGGCGCGCCGCCGGAGGCCGAAGCGCCGGCCACGGCCCCGCTGCCGCCGCAGGAGACGCCGCCGACGCGAGCCGAGGCGCCGCCGCACCACGAGCCGCCGCCGATCGTCCCCGACAGCATGCCCGACGCCGTGCGTCCGCAGCTCACCGTCGTGCCGACGCCGAAGAACGTCGTGCCGTTCCGCCCACAAGGCAACGGCGGCGCCGACAAGCGCCCCGGGCTCTCGAGCGTCGAGCGCAACGCCTTCCAGGAGATCGCCAAGGCGCTCGGCGCCCGCCTGGAGACGCCGGAGTCCGCGGCCGAGCCGGCGCCGCCATCGCCGCCGCCCGGCGGGACCACGGCTGACGACGCCGCCACCGGCGACACGCCCGCGGCGGCGCCCGTCGCCCAACAGCCCGAGACGTCCGAGCCGGCGAAAGCGGCGGCGGCGCCGCCGGCCGCCGACGCGGAGCGCGCCGTCCTCGACCGCATGCCGGTCGCGGTGCTCGCCTATCGCGGCGAGCGGCTGATCTACGCCAACCGCGCCTTCTTCGCCTGGACCGGATATGCCGACGTCGGCGACCTCGCCGCCGCCGGCGGGCTGGCGGCGCTGTTCTGCGACCCGAGCCTCGAAGCCTCCGACGAGGCCGACGCGCCGAGCCGCGCGCTCTGCGTGAAGACGCGCGCGGGCGCGAAGCAGGCGATCGACGCGCGCCTGTTCTCGGTGCCGTGGGACGGCGAGCCGACGCTGCTGCTGATGTTCACGCGCGCGCCGAACGGCGGCGCCGGCAAGCGCGGCGAGACCGCCACGCGCGAGGCGCAGGCGCTCGCGCTCGAGCTCAAATCGATCCTCGACACGGCGACCGACGGCGTCATCATCACCGACGACGAGGGCAACATCCTCGCCGGCAACCGCAGCGCCGAGGCGCTGTTCGGCTACGACACGCAGGAGATCGTCGGACAGCCCTTCACCGACCTGTTCGCCCCGGAAAGCCACCGCGCGGCGCTCGACTATCTCGACGGCCTCACGCGCAGCGGCGTGCTCAGCGTGCTCAACGACGGGCGCGAGGTGATCGGCCGCGTGCGCCAGGGCGGCCTCATCCCGCTGTTCATGACCATGGGCCGCGTCTCCGAGGAGCCGGTGAAGTTCTGCGCCGTGTTCCGCGACATCACCCAGTGGAAGCGCGCCGAGGAGGAGCTGACCAGCGCCAAGCGGCAGGCGGAGCGCGCCTCCTCGGCGAAGTCCGACTTCCTCGCCAAGATCAGCCACGAGATCCGCACGCCGCTCAATGCCATCATCGGCTTCTCCGAGGTGATGCTGGAGGAAAGCTTCGGGCCGATCGGCAACGAGCGCTACAAGACCTATATTCGCGACATCCACACCTCCGGCGAGCACATGGTCTCGCTGCTCAACGACCTGCTCGACCTCTCCAAGATCGAGGCCGGCAAGCTCGACCTCAACTTCGTGCGCGTCGACCTCAACGAGGTGACGCAGCAGGCGGTGGCGCTGATGCAGCCGCAGGCGAACCGCCAGCGCGTCATCATCCGCACCTCGCTCTCGCCGGCGCTGCCGGCGGTGGTGGCGGACGAGCGCTCGACGCGGCAGATCGTGCTCAACCTGCTCTCCAATTCCGTCAAGTTCACCGGCGCCGGCGGGCAGGTGATCGTGTCGACGGCGCTCACCGAGCGCGGCGAGGCGGTGCTGCGCGTGCGCGACACCGGCGTCGGCATGAGCGAGAAGGAGATCGCGACGGCGCTCGAGCCGTTCCGCCAGTTGCAGACCTCGTCGCGCTTCGGCTCCGCCGGCACCGGCCTCGGGCTGCCGCTGACCAAGGCGCTGGCCGAGGCGAACCGCGCCACCTTCAGCATCAAGAGCGCGGTCAACGCCGGAACGCTGATCGAGATCATCTTCCCTTCGACACGGGTGCTTGCGGAATGAACGAGACGACGAAGGCCGCCCCCGCCGCCATCGCGCAACAGACCTTCGCGGCGCTACAGGCGGCGCACCAGATCACCCCCTTCTCGCAGCGCGGCGAGGGCTTCGACCTGCCGACCGCCTATGCCGCCGCGGCGGAGCTGCGCAAGCTGCGGCAGGCACGCGGCGAGACCTTCGTCGGGCGCAAGATCGGCTTCACCAACCGCGGCATGTGGGCGGAGTACGGCGTGTTCGCGCCGATCTGGGGCGACATGTATGCGAGCACGGTGCACGACGCCGCCGCGCTCGGCGGCACGCTGCCGCTCGCGCGCATGCCGGAGCCCAAGATCGAGCCGGAGATCGCGCTGCGCCTCGCGCGCGCCCCCGCCGCGAGCATGGACGACGCCGCGCTCATGCGCTGCATCGAATGGGTCGCGCACGGCTTCGAGATCGTGCAGTCCGTCTATCCCGGCTGGAAATTCTCCGCCGCCGACGGCGTCGCCGCCGGCTGCCTGCACGGCGCGCTCGTGCTCGGGCGGCCGCATGCCGTCGAAGATACCGCCGACGCGCTCGTGGCGGCGCTGCCGAAGTTCACGGTGACATTGTCGCGCGGCGGCGAGGTGATCGACCGCGGCAGCGGCGCGAACGTGCTCGGCAGCCCGCTCAACGCGCTGCGGCATCTCGCGACGCTGCTCGCCGAGGACCGGCACAACCCGCCGCTCGCCGCCGGCGAGATCATCACCACCGGCAGCCTCACCCGCGCCTTCGCCGTGGCGCCGGGCGAAACCTGGTCGACCGGGATCGAGGGCCTGCCGTTGTCCGGCATCGCGCTCACCTTCACGTGACATCCGCGCGCCGCCGGCCATGGCGGCGTCCAGACGCACTTCTGCTATGCTCGCGCCGTGTCCCCGTGCTGCGATCGCCCTGCGGCGATCGGGAGGAGGAGCAGGATGCGGCTCCTGCGCGCGCTACTCATCGTCGTCGCCGCGGCGCTCGTTCCCGTTCACGCGCGCGCGGCCGAGGCCGTGGATCTGCTGCTGGTGCTCGCCGCCGACGTGTCGCGCAGCGTCGACGCGGAGAAGTTCCAGCTCCAGCGCGACGGCTATGCGGCGGCGTTCTCCAATCCGCGCGTGATCGAGGCGATCGCGTCCGGCAAGCAGGGGCGGATCGCCGTCTGCTTCGTCGAGTGGTCGGGCTTCGCCGCGCAGAAGCTCGTCGTCGGCTGGATGCTCGTCAAGGACGCGGCGAGCGCGAAGCAGTTCGGCGACCGCCTGGTGGAAGCCCCGCGCTCGTTCGCCGAGCGCACCTCGATCAGCGGCGGCATCGACTTCGCCATGGCGCAGTTCGCGAACGCGCCCTATGAAGCGCCGCGGCGGACCATCGACGTCTCCGGCGACGGCACCAACAACAGCGGCCGCGACGTGCGCGAGGCGCGCGACGAGGCGGTGACGCGGGACGTCACCATCAACGGCCTCGTCATCCTTAGCGACAAGCCGCTGATCTGGAGCCCGGAGCATACCCATCCGCCCGGCGGCCTCGCCGCCTACTACCGCGACAACGTCATCGGCGGCACCGGCGCCTTCGTGATGGCGGCGGAGGACTTCAGGTCGTTCGGCAACGCGATCGTCAACAAGCTCGTCGCCGAGATCGCGCAGGCGCGGCCGGTGCGGCATGCTATGAAGCCATAGCCCGTCGCCACACGGCAGCAGCAAGGAAGCCGATGTTCACGCTGACCGAACTGGAGGACGCCGCGCGGACCGTGCATGCGGCGATGCCGCCGACGCCCGCCTATGCCTGGCCGCTGCTGCATGCGCGCACCGGCATCCACATCGTCGTCAAGCACGAGAACCATACGCCGACCGGCGCCTTCAAGGTGCGCGGCGGCATCACCTATTTCGAGCGCCTCAAGCGCGAGCGCCCGCACGTCAAGGGCGTGGTGACGGCGACGCGCGGCAACCACGGCCAGTCCATCGCCTTCGCCGGCGCGCGCGCCGGCGTGCCCACCGCCGTCGTCGTGCCGCACGGCAACTCGGCGGAGAAGAACGCGGCGATGCGTGCCTTCGGCGCCGAGCTGATCGAGCACGGGCGCGACTTCGATGACGCACGCGAGCGCGCTGCGGCGATCGCGGCGGAGCGCGGCTACGAATTCGGCGCCTCGTTCCACCGCGACCTCGTGGTCGGCGTCGCGACCTACGCCTACGAGCTGTTCCAGGCGGCGCCGGACCTCGACGCCGTCTACGTGCCGATCGGGCTCGGCTCCGGCATCTGCGGCGTCATCGGTGCGCGCGACGCGCTCGGCCTGAAGACGCGCGTGTTCGGCGTGGTGCCGGAGCGCGCCAACGCCTATCGCCGCTCGTGGGACGCCGGACACGTCGTGCCGGTCAACAGCGCCGCCACCTTCGCCGACGGCATGGCGGTGCGCAACCCGCACCCCGACGCCTTCGCCATCATCCGCAAGGGCGCCGACGGCATCGTCGAAGTCTCCGAGGATGCGCTCGCCGAGGCGATCCGCGCGCTCTATGCCGACGCCCACTGCCTCGCGGAAGGCGCCGGCGCCGGCGCCCTCGCCGCAGCGATGCAGGAGCGCGCGCGCTGGCAGAACCGGCGTGTGGGCGTGATCGTCAGCGGCCACAACATCGACAGCGCCTGGATGCAGGAGATCCTGGGCGGCAGCACGCCGCGACCGTCCTGACGCGGCGGCCCGAACCGACGCAATCCCCAAATTCCGACGCGCCCACAATCGTCAAGCGCACTTGTTAGACGGATTCCAGCCTGCATCACTCTGGAATCGTTCCAACCTATTGACTTCGCAGCATAATCTACGTTGACGCCGCGTCCGGCGCACCTGTAACGGATGCGCGTGGCCGGCCTTTCAGCCGCCCGCTCACCCACCCCACGGGCCTTTTCCCCGCACGGAGGATTTCAACATGGTGTGCCTGCATGCCCTTGCCCCGCTGCCGACCGCGCTATGCGCGGCGGCGGTCCTCGCTTTCGGAAGCAGCGCCGCGACGGCGGCCGGCGAGGTGAACGTCTACAGCTATCGCGAGGCGAAGCTGATCGCGCCGTTGTTCGACGCCTTCACCAAGGAGACCGGCATCAAGGTCAACATCGTCTCCGCCGGCTCCGGCCTCGAGCAGCGCATCAAGACCGAGGGGGCGAACAGCCCCGCCGACATCCTGCTCACCGTCGACATCGCCCGCCTGCAGGACGCCGAGAACGCCGGCATCACCGCGCCCTTCCAGTCGGCCGCCATCGACAAGGCGGTGCCGGCGCAGTACCGCGACCCGAACGGCCACTGGATCGGCATCTCGATGCGCGCCCGCGTCATCTATGCGTCGAAGGAGCGCGTGCAGCAGGATGCGATCACCTACGAGGAGCTTGCCGATCCAAAGTGGAAGGGCAAGATCTGCATCCGCTCCGGCCAGCACGCCTACAACAACGCGCTGTTCGCCGCCTATATCGTGCATCACGGCGAGGAGGCGACCGAGAAGTGGCTCGCCGGCGTCAAGGCGAACCTGGCGCAGAAGCCCTCCGGCGGCGACCGCGAGGTGGCGCGCGACATCCTCGCCGGCAAGTGCGACATCGGCCTCGCCAACACCTACTACTGGGCGCTGATGCACGAGCGGGATCCCTCCAAGAGGCCGTGGGCGGACGCGACCCGGGTGATCCTGCCGACCTTCAAGGACGGCGGCACGCATGTGAACCTGTCCGGCGTGGTGCTGATCAAGACGGCGCCGAACAAGGAGAACGCCGGCAAGCTGATCGAGTGGCTCGCGGGCGAGACCGCGCAGCACCTCTACGCCGACACCAACTTCGAGTATCCGATCCTCGCCGGCGTGAAGGTCAACCCGACCATCGCCGGCTACGGCACGCTCAAGCCCGACGCGACACCGCTCGTGGACATCGCGCGGAAGAAGAAGGCGGCGGCGAACCTCGTCGACAAGGTCGGCTTCGACAACTGAGCGCCGTCATGCAGGGAAAACCACCGCTTCGGCATGCGGTCTTGGCCGCCGCCTGCCGTCCGCGATGACCGCAACCACGCCGTCAGCCATCCAGAGCGCACGTCGCATCGGGTCGATGCGGCGCCTGCTGCCGCGCCACCTCGTGGCGATCGCCTTCGTCGTCGCGCTGGTCGTCGCGGTGCTGACGCCGATCGCCAGCCTCGTCGCCATCGTCCTCGGCGGCGGCGACACGGACATCTGGAACCATCTCGTCGCCTATGTGCTGCCGGCGGCACTGTGGCAGACGGCGGGCCTGCTGCTCGGCGTCGCCGCCGTCACCGCCGTCGTCGGCATCGGCACTGCCTGGCTGGTCACCGCCTATCGCTTCCCGCTACGCGACACGCTGGCGTGGCTGCTGCCGCTGCCGCTGGCGATCCCGACCTATATCGTCGCCTACATCTACACCGCTCTGCTCGACGCCGCCGGGCCGGCGCAGAGCCTGCTGCGCCTCGCCTTCGGATGGAAGACGCCGCACGACTACTGGTTCCCCGAGATCCGCTCGCTCGGCGGCGCCGTCTTCGTGATGGGCTTCGTGCTCTACCCCTATGTCTACCTCTCGGCGCGGGCGATGTTCCAGATGCAGAGCGCCTGCCTCACGGAGGTGGCGCGCACGCTCGGCGCGACGCCGTGGCGGCTGGCGCGGCACGTGGCGCTGCCGCTGGCGCGCCCGGCGCTCGCCGTCGGCCTCTCCCTCGCGCTGATGGAAACGCTCAACGACATCGGCGCCACCGAATATCTCGGCGTGCGCACGCT
>WBZO01005139.1_pt1 | contig 13566 bp, 13 predicted proteins | sample 5204261 | NCBI WGS metagenome assembly WBZO01 (sample SAMN12412400, study PRJNA552823) | activated sludge metagenome | isolation source: activated sludge from anammox sidestream of wastewater treatment plant... | place: USA: North Carolina | collected 2017-09
GGTATAATACTGCAAACCCGATGCAGAATCTGCTCCCTGCGCTGTCACCATGTATGCTGTACAGCAACATACCAGAACTATCCACAAAAACCGGATTAACAAAACGCAGCCCCCTTCGTTAACGATGATAGCATTATAGCGGCTCGAAACTCTACGGAATATAGGGAAATAGCACTCTAAATGTACCATCCGGTTCAACCACGATGCCATCCAGGCTAACCTGCATATTAACATACGAAGGATATGCCGAGCATGCCGTAATCCGTACCGCGTATTCACCCGGAGCAAACGTGAAACCTGATTTCGGAATCGCCTGAGAGTCCACACCATTGACGTGATACCCGGTAACACCCGACACCTTACCCGTTAGAATCAAACCGCCCGGCAGAACCTCGTCGCACGGACCATCCGGGCCATCAACTGATACGATAACGTAGCATTCATTTCCCCCCGTAGGGCAATAAGCTGTTTGCTTGTCTCCAGCCGTCACATACTGTCTATTCCCTTGGCCGGGTTTCATCCGGACAAGTGTGTACTCAGCAGTAGCCGCCATAACCGAACCAAGATTGTAACAAAAGCCTGCAACAAACAGGAATGTGAGTTTCGTAAAGGCATTCATAGCCCCCTCCCAATTAATGTGTACAAATCAGTATTTATTTTCTAATGTAAAAAAAAATAGCATTATTCCAAATCATTGTATCTCATGGTCGCCTGAATCAGGACCTGATGTACTGTCACCATAGACTGAATCTCCGTCCTCAGTCCTCCGATGCGTACACAATAGTTTACAACCTGTCCCTTTCTATCCCCCAAATGACTGTAGAAGGACCCCTGATTGTACAAACAATCTTCACAAGAGACGTTGATGTGAACATACCAGAGCTGGAACATGGAAACCAAACGTGCGGTCCCGGAAGAAGCAGAGCGCGAAGGCACATCCCGTAAACCAGATAAAACGGCAAGTCAGGTCCACAACTGGAAGAACAAGCTCCAGGTATTGGGAGAAGCAGGATTGTCCGGCACTATGCGCAAAGCCGACCCTGAGACCCACCGGCTACGGTTAGAGAATCAGGCCTTCAGGCAGATGCTCGCTGAGCAAGCGTAAGCCTTACAAATCAGCTTTACAGCTCATGAGCCTTTCAATCAACTGACAATCACGAGTCCGCCTACGAAATATCTGGAGTTAGCCCAATATCCACATCGCCCTGGAGCTGACTACTTACTCCAGACTAATCGTTACAATCTTTTGCTCTTTCCCTTCAAAGTCAGTACAATACAGTATGTTTCCATCATTATCCTGGGGTATTATACCGTCAGGCAGGAACCAGAAGCCAGTACACTTACCACTGGGTACGTCATGACGAGATACGCAGACAACATGCGTTCCTGAGCGTAAATGGGATATTTGAGGGTAGTGATTCTTTGTTGTTTGTGAAAACACCAAAATCTCATCTCGGCTTCGTGAACCGATAATCTGCACTATGCAGTACGCCATATTTATCTTGTGACGGAATTCCTTTAAACCGCTGTTTCTCGACAAACTCCTGACTGTATGCCGGCATCCGGAAGGCGAGTAAAGCTAATAGCAACATTCTCACCATTTTATTTATTATGACGTTCATTGATAACCGCAGAGAATACAGGCCTTAAGTGGTGGAAAACATTCGCCAACGGTTATATTTCTATCATTCGTGGCGTTCAATGTTATTGCTGGTCCTGGACATGGCGGCAAACACGGAGGGTTTATTGATGGGCAGACCGGAGATTCACACTTGTAAGCTTCATACCATTCAAAACACGTTGAACTGCCACATGCCTCAATTTCGGTACAGTTGGCGATACCATTCATAGTGCATGAAAAGCACGCTGGGAAGCCTAATCTGTATGCTGTTTTATAACCGCGAATCAGCCACTGAGAAGAAGTTGGGACAAAGTGTTCAGCAGGATTATCACGAGCTATCTCTATAATTAGATTCTGAAGTACTCCGTTCATTTCCACAGAAATGCATGAAGGCAAACACTCCTCAGGGAAGCATACCTTTTGAATCTTATATTCACAAGAAACATCCTAATCAATTTTTCCGCAATCAGTACCGGTTAAATTTCTGCTGCACCAAAAAAAACCATTGCGGTGCATGTATCTTGTTCCGTGACTATTGAAACATGTGTCATACCGGGCTGTACATCAACTGCGGGCAAACAATCATCCCAGTTGCATTGCTGTTGTGGTGGCACACATTCGCATACGTATGCAGATAATGAAACCATGAAGCCCACGATTACAAGAACGGCTATAACACTCGAGGCAATCCGATACATAGGTGCGCCCTTTCGTTACAAAGAAGAGTAGGCTCGACAATATACTCAATTGTAATTCCTAACACAACTAATGCTGGAGTTGTGAGCTATACTCACTGTTTTTTGTGTTGGTGGCAGAAGTCGTTCATGAGACAAATGAAATCACGATGTTGGATGCCCCATTTCGTAACTTTGTGCGATACTGTCAGGATTAGCTTATGCAACGTATCATGTTTAAAAGCAAGCTCCATCGGGCACGGGTTACGCAGGCGAACCTGTATTATGAAGGGAGCCTTACGATTGACCCCGACCTTATGGAAGCGGCCGATATCTTGGCCTACGAGAAAGTCAGCGTTTTAAATATCAACAACGGTGAGCGGTTCGATACCTACGTGATTCCAGGTACGCGCGGTTCGCGTGATATCTGCGTGAATGGCGCCGCAGCGCGTAAGGCACATGTTAACGATGCGGTGATTATCCTTACCTATACTCCTGTTAGTAGCGAAGAAGCTCATGACTGGAAGCCCACGGTGGTGCTGCTGGATGGTACCAATACCATCGTTAGCATTAGCCACTCGGTAGAGCCGTACACTATCGCAGGTCAGCATTCCTGATGTCGGAGATTTTTGTTGTTATTCTGGCCGCCGGCATGGGGAAGCGTATGGGCAACCCCGACCGGGCAAAGGTTCTTACTCCACTCCGCGACAAGCCCCTTCTTGGCTATGTGCTGGAAACCGCACAGTCATTACGTCCAAAACAGATCGTGGTTATTGCCGGACATCAGCGTCAGGCGGTAGCTAACTATGCTACGAGCATTGTCCCTGAATGCCGTGTGGTTATTCAGGAAGAGCAACGCGGTACCGGCCATGCGGTGCTGCAAACTGAGCCGGTACTGGGCGCTCTCAACGGAACTGTCCTGATCCTCTCAGGCGATGTTCCCCTGTTGTCGGCCTCAACCCTCCGACGTCTTTTGGATACACATACCCAATCAAATGCAACGGCAACCGTTCTTACAACGGTTGTGGACGATCCAACGGGATACGGACGCATCATCAGGGATGAAAGCAACACGATGATTGGCATAATCGAACAAAAAGACGCAACCGAAACACAACAAAAGATTCGCGAAATCAATTCAGGTGTGTACGTTGTTCAAAGCACGGCGCTTTTCGATAGTCTGCACAGCGTGCAAAACACCAACGCTCAGAGCGAATACTACCTCACAGATATCATTGCGATTTTAAAGGAAAGGGGCTTGGGTATCGCGTCGTTTTGTACTGAAAAGTCATGGGAAGTCCACGGTATTAACACTCCTGCAGACCTTCAGCAAACCGAGGCAATACTACGTAGCACACATGATTGATGGTGTAAATCATATTGGCATTGCGGTGCGGGATCTGCAACAGGCAATTGAGTTGTATGGCAAGCTATTCAACGTAACCGACTTTCATACCGAGACTGTGGAGGACCAGGGTGTTGCTGTTGCCTCGTTTTCAGTTGGCTCAGTACGAATTGAGCTTACTGCAGCAACCCGACCCGATTCCCCCATTGCAAAATTCATTGATAAAAAAGGTGAGGGGATACATCACATTGCCTTTCACTCTACCAACCTGGATGAAGACCTGCGAGACAAACAAGTGCACGGGGTAGAGCTGATTGATGCCACACCACGTCCGGGCGCGCATGATATGATGATTGCCTTTCTTCACCCAAAATCCACGGGCGGTGTTCTAATGGAACTCTGCTCGGAGAAAAAATCCTGATTGGTAGGACTAAATTTATGTCAACATTAATATTACTGCGCCACGGGCAGTCGCAGTGGAATCTTGAAAACCGCTTTACCGGCTGGGTAGATGTTGATCTCTCGCCACAGGGCCGCAGCGAAGCACAGCATGCCGGCGAGCTTCTGCGGTCGCACCCGGTTGATGTTGTGTTCACATCGGTTCTTCAGCGCGCCATCAATACGGCTACCATTGCCATGGAGGCTGCCGGAATCACCGGCGTACCCGTTCATCGCGATCAGGCGCTAAACGAGCGTCACTACGGCGACCTTCAGGGTCTGAATAAGACAGAAACTGCCGAAAAATATGGAGCCGAACAGGTCCACCAATGGCGCAGATCATACGATATCGCGCCGCCCAACGGTGAATCGCTGGCGATGACCCGCGAACGCGTAGCACCCTACTACGAAGCCCATATTAAGCCGCTATTGCTACAAAACAAGAACGTGCTTGTTGTAGCTCACGGCAACTCTCTGCGATCGCTGGTGATGATGATTGAGCACCTTACACCCGATGAAATTTTAAAAACCGAAATTGCAACAGGCATACCGATTATTTATAACCTTGATGAGAATCTTACCGTTGAAAACAAAACCGTTTGTACTGATTAACCTGTTTCTGACAGGTATTTGCATGCTTGCCGGAGTGCTTCCGATAAGCGCCCAGCCGGATGTTGTGCTTGACGCCATGAGTGCCGAACTTGCACGCTCGTTTAGTAAGCTGCAGACAGCTTCGCCCAATACGTATTACCTGTCATACGGTGTTACCGAGGTCCAATCGCATACCATTCGTGCCTCGCTGGGCAACCTGGAAGCAAACCAGTCTGACAGCCGGCGGATACTCGACGTGGATCTTCGCGTTGGGTCGTATCAGTTCGACAACACTCACAGCATCCGAGGCGTTGCCTTTGAAATGGGTCGCGGAACCCGTGGTGTACAACTCCCCTTCGGCACAGATCAATATGCAATTCAGCACGTAATCTGGCGAGCTACTGACCGCGCATACCGATCTGCCGCTGAACGCTATCAAAAAGTACTCACCAACCTGCAGGTGAAGGTACGCGACGAAGACACCTCGGCCGACATGTCGGTTGAAAAGCCGTTTACCCTTAAACAAGAGCCCCCTCCCTTCCCGTTTGATCAGACGCAATGGGAAGAGAATGTACGGGCAATCTCGGCCGTATTTGCTGAATCACCACTGATGTTCTCCGGATCTGCAAGTATTGTTGCCAAGTATATCGTAAAAAGATTTGTTACCAGCGAAGGTACCGTCGTTCGCACCTACGAGCCTATTGTTCAGCTGATGATACAGTGCGGAACAAAGGCTGCCGACGGGATGAGCATCCCGTTATATCGATCGTTTGCGGCATTTACCGAAGACGGTCTCCCCACAATGAGCGTACTGTTGCACGAAGCACGTACCATCCGCGACCTTGCACTGCAGCTGCGCACAGCTCCACTCGCCGAAACCTATAGCGGCCCTGCCATCCTCTCCGGACGTGCCGCTGGCGTATTCTTTCACGAGATTTTCGGTCACCGCGTGGAGGGTCATCGGCAAAAGGATGTTAATAGCAGTCAAACCTTCAAAACTTTTCTTAACAAACCAATCCTTCCCGATTTCATCAGCGTGATTTTCGACCCCCATAAGCGGTCACTGAACGGAACCGATCTGGTTGGTGCATACGACGTAGATGACGAGGGTGTACCTGCGCAGACGGTAACTGCAGTTGACAAAGGGGTTTTTAAGAGCTTCCTGATGAGCAGATCGCCCATTGAGAATTTTGATCACAGTAACGGACACGGCCGGCGTCAGGCAGGCGCAAAGGCTGTATCGCGCCAGAGCAACCTGATTGTTTCTGCATCGCGAACCATCCCGGTTACGCAGCTGCGCGATTCATTACGCGCAATATGCAGGCAAGAAGGCAAGGAATATGGCTTGTACTTCGAGGACATTGAAGGGGGCTTTACCTTTACGGGGCGTACCGTGCCCAATGCTTTTAATGTACTGCCCCTGGTAGTGTACAAGGTGTTTGCCGACGGACGTCCCGATGAACTGGTTCGCGGCGTTGACCTGATCGGTACACCACTGGTAACGTTTAATAATATCGTAGCAGCCGGCAATGATACCGGTATTTTTAATGGGGTCTGCGGTGCCGAGTCAGGCGGTGTTCCCGTAAGTGCCAGCTCCCCCTCACTGCTCGTCCGCAGCATCGAAGCTCAGAAGAAGCAAAAGTCGCAAGCCAAACTTCCCATCCTGAGCAATCCTGAAACACGTACCACCACATCACCGGAAGCACGGCCATGACTTGTATCGAATTGCCTAACCATATCGGCCGCACAACTCTCATTCTATTGATAACAATTCTTACGGCATCTTCATGGGCAAGTGCCTTTGGTGGTAACAGAGACGATTTGTTTCGTGCGTTAGATGATGAAATCAACCGTGCCATGACTGACCTGCATATTGGTGAGTTGGCACGGCCGTATCACATTGAAGCTCGTTTGGCCATGCGCAGTCACGTAGGTGCACATGCTGTTCTCGGTTCTGCAGAAGATACCGATTCCACCAACGGCAACCTGTTAAGCGTACGGGTTCGCGTGGGCTCTCCGCGTTTTGACAATACCAACTTTTTTGATGTTAGTCTTGGGTTTTTCGGCTCTACGGACCAGGAAGAAGTTTTTACCAATCGCAGGGTGCCGCTGGAACTGGACTACGCAACCCTGCGCCGGGAGTTGTGGCTTGCTATTGACGCGTGTTACAAGCAAGCTCTGGAAGTGTATGCCAAGAAGCAGGCATCGGCCGAAAATCGTACGCGTACCGACACCACCTGGGACTACACACTGATCGGCGCTGATGACCTGGTTGACACAACCCTGAAGGGGCTGACCATCACACAGAAATATATCCAGGATTTAGTTGAAAATGTCAGCAATGTTTTCCGTTCAGCTACCAATCTCCTCTCGTCACGTGTTGCAATGGAGTTTAACACCGAAGAGTGGCTGTACGCAAATAGTGAAGGCAGGCGTGCGCACAGGTTCCATGCGTTTACCGGCTTCGAAATGTACGCGGTTGCTCAGGATCACGATGGGATGCCACTGAGTGACTCGTATGCGGCATACGGATTAAAACCATCTGACCTCCCAACAGCTGATTCGCTGCGCAGTACAGCCAAAGTAGTGATTTCTAACATAGTAAACCTTCAGCTAAGCGAAACCATCGAAGCATATAACGGACCCGTGTTGTTCACCGGTCAGGCTGCTGCCGAGATTTTTGCACAGCAGTTTGCACCGAACCTTACTGCCCAGCGGGCAATGGCAAGCGAAGGTGGTGTTAGTATGTCAGGCGGACCTGCCATGGCATTCCAGAATAAAATCGGAGCTCGCGTTCTGCCGGAGTTCCTGTCTGTTACTGCCACCCCCCTGATCACTCGTTATCATGGAACACCGGTGGCAGGATACTATACGATTGACGATGAAGGAATGCCCGCTCAGAACGTGAATCTTATTGTAAAAGGATACTTGCGTTCGTTACTATCCGGCAGAATACCAACTCGGCGAATCAAGAGCAGCAACGGACACTACCGTAATGGCTCACCGATGATAAGCGTGCTTGAACTTACAAATACCGACAAGTCAAAGCAGTTAACACCGGCCGCCATGGTTAAAAAGCTAATGCAGCTTAGGAAGGATCGCGAGCTGGATTATGTGCTGGTAGTCAGCAGCATTCAGGATAAAAACCTTGGTGCGACGGGTGTATATCCCCTTATGGCTGGTGATATGCCTATGGCAAGCGGACAGAATATTGTTACCCCACTTCAAGTTTATAAACTGTATGCTGATGGCCGGACCACACCGGTCCGCGGCGTAGAGATCGCAGGGATATCTGCAGCATCATTTAAGGATATTCTGGCAACCGGCACAGTATTCAACGCACACAATTATCTCGCACCCGCCATCGGCAATGCGTTTTTAACTGGCGGCTCGGGCTATACAATCGCCACTGTGATTGTACCGGACCTCCTGTTCGAAGATGTCGAGATTCGTCCTACCGAGGCAGATCTACCCAAGCTTCCATGGGTTGCACCGCCAAAAATCAACTAGTACAAATAATTACAGACCAAAACCAACATGCAGGCCGATGCTTACATGCACATCGTCATGCTCGATGGCATATTCACACGCAGGACCAATGTGGAAGCCTCCTACATCAAACTCATAGAGAGCCTCAATATGGAAGGCTCCGTGTACAGACTGCGGTGCGGTATCTTCGATCGTGATACCAGGTGAAACCACCAGGCTGAAATCATTAAAAGGCCGATAACTGAACAATACCCCAAGCGTATTGTGCCCATGGTCATTAAAAATCCTCTCGTAGCCGATGCCAATTCCAAAGGCAGTGTGTGGCAGCATCCAGGTAGAATGAACATGAACGCTTACTCCCCACTCTTCGTCATGAACAAAGTACGTCGGCGCCACTGACAGGCCATATTCAGCTATGTGGTCGTCTTCAGCTGCATTCATAATATCGGCATGAGCAGTACCGTTGCCGAAACCTGACAGGAGCACGATGGCGGCTGTAATGATTGAGAAATGCGTCATATAGTTGCAATATCGGAAGTAAATGCATAACTGCACCGCCGTCAAACTCCTGATAGCCCAATGATCAAACTCCTCGGGAATGCCCTTGATTGTTGTACAGTACTCTTTAGTCGTACATTTATTCCTACCATTGGTTGCTTCTTGTATTTCTGCTTATCTTAGTAATGGACAGATTCCTAGAAAGAATATTCGTATGATTAGAATGTTCGTTTTAACGCTTCTTGGTTGTTTAACACTGACTACTCTTCCCATTTATGGTCAGTGCTATCCAGCTCAAACTCCACCTAACTGCGATGACTGTAAGGAGTGGCATACCAAGGAGATAATCGTCTGCCATGCGGGAATCAACTATTACGCAACCCTTGAGCTATGTACGCAGTTTGCACTTCCGCCAAATCCAATTGACAACCCATGTACGCCTGACTGTAAGCGGGCACTTGACGCTATCACTTGGGTACGGAGAATATGCGTTGACCAAAATTTAAAGAATTTGGGTGAACCTGCATTGCTGCAAGCAATCATTAAAGCAACCAATGTTGCCCTGACGGGAATTTCCTGGGAGCTGTAATACCGATGTGTACCCCCGGTACCGATTGCATTAACTCGCTGAACGCGTACTGTTATATTCTTGCCTTGCCGCGATGCATGAACAAAAACTATATCACGGGTTGCTACGAATCATGTCTTGAATGTAAAGATTTTTGCATGATAGAACGCAGATATTGTATGCTAAACCCCACAACGTGCTGCAAGCAGTGGATCGTTACGTGCGATTTCAAGGAAGACAGTCTAGCCTGTACTCAGTCATGTAATCGTATCTGGGATTGCACTGCCGATTATTTTAAAGGGATCAGTAATGTATGCTGTGATTAAAAGGATAACGCTTTTTACAACGATGGTTGTCGGCATCAGTATAATGGCGCAGCCTAATGACTGGAATTGGTTCTACTTTAATAACAACATTGCAGGTGTATTGCACTATTGCTTAAATGCTGCCGGTGATTCTGTTCTTTCAGTTGGCAACCACGGTGTATATGCCGGAGCCGTCGGCAATGTTGCAAACAGGGTCATCGACCCGGGTGACTTCGTGTACATCGAATTCAGGCCCAGCATAGTCAAAATGCCTAACGGGACGATTTTTGTTCTTGGATCTCAGAGTTCCGGAGGGTATAGCTACATTTTCCGGTACAAGTCTCTTAGCGCGCAACCGGAACGTTTGGACTCTGAACGGATGGACGGTGCTGATATCGGGCTTATAGGCAACAACTATAACTATACGGTTATCGACAGCTCCACCATTCGGTTCGGTAACGTCTTCTCTTTTAACTCAGGGAAAACTTGGTACAACATGACAAACCGTGAAGTACTTTCCGGCAGCCCTGCATTTACACAGCGTTTTGGTGACTCGGTTTATGTTAAGGACAACGTCACAGATTCATGGTTTGTTGTCGATACAGCGGCCAGAAGGTATGTTCCTACTACAACGCTTGGTGCAGATATCTCTACCATTGCTCTACTGCCCGATGGTTCCGGGATGGCAGTTCGTTGTGTTAATGGTGACGAAACGGACTTGCTGGTTCGTTACTCCGCTTCGAATGCATGGCAGTCTGTTCCTGATTTGTTAACGTTGGAAGGAGATACGATTAAGCCACGCTACAATGTTTACGGCAGAACCCGGTACCTCACAAATATTGGCCAGGATAAGGTTTCGTTTTTTCTGGACTCCGGCCGTGTAATTGAGTTCGATGGAACAAGTGTTACCATCCGTCGCCTATCACCAACGATAATACCGGGGAGAATATCAAGAAATTTCCAATACCGGCGCAACGGTGAAGAACATTATTGCCTCGTGTATCAAGGCTTGGCAAATAAGAAGATGTCCACTGTTTTGTTGGATTATTCACTTTCAGCAGGAACCGTGAGCATAGCTGATAACCTTCCGGCCATACCTATTGATATTAGCGAAAGGGGCTATCTACTAACAGGACCGTACTTCGCTGACTGGCTTTCACGTATTCAACGTCCGGCACTAAGGCTTCCCCCGGACGCCGTCAGCACCGAAGAGCAGTGGCCCCTCACTCAAATCGTTCTTGCCGGTCAGACCCCCGTCATGGTTACATCTGCCAACCAGATATTTGTGTTGGACAGCAGCACCATTGTACCGTTACATCATCCGATTATGCTGACCGGGACATTCACAACCAGTACCGATGCAACAAAGGTACTTGACCGTCAGGCACTCTTAGGCCTGACTGATACTTCCTTTGTGTGCCCATCGAAAATGCCGACGCAAAACACGCTATACGGTACGCTGATGCAGTTTCCGCCCATCACTCCAACGGCGGGGTTAGACAACAGTGCAGGCACATGTGCAGCGTATGATGCTGCCGGCCGACTGCTAATTGGTGGTAATGTTTTGCTGCGGCATAACGGTATTGGTTGGGATTCACTTCAATTCCCTGAACGGTTCACCGATTCGTCTGTTGTCATGTCATCAATCATCGCACGTGGTCAGGATACCATTATTGCAGCGGCAAGGGGCTATAGTATCGGGTCAAAAGTTTCCAATGCCCTGCGCCATCGCCGTGGTGGTATTGTAATCACAATGAACAGCGGCGAAACCTGGGCAGAGCTCCCGCTGCCGTTAACAGAGCAGTGGGTTGAAAGCTTAACTCAGGCACCGGATGGCAGTCTGTACTGCTGGGCTACCTCAATGGTGTTTGACGAAGATTATGGCACGCCCCAAAACCCGCAGCCACGCTACGGATCAGCACACTTATACCGATCCACGAACATGGGTACAACATGGACCGAGCATTTTATTGATGATGCTGATGATGATTTACTCCGTAGTGCGGTGGTACACCAATGGTCAATAAGCGTTCATCCATCTGGATACACCGCCATCAGCACACCAAAAGATGTTTTCGTCGCGGAGTCTGCCAAAGCCCCTTTCACTAAATTTACTGATCTTCCTGTGGACATCCGGATCGGAGGGTGTGTAATTGACCCGGATGGTGCACTATGGATTGCAGGTACGCGCGGCCTGCACCGCCGGGTTCTGCCAATCACAAGTGTGAAAGAGGAAAACGTTCAAAAGCCGGTACTGGTAGCCGAACCATTCCCGGCTCATGATGTGATTACAATCAGAGTATTAAACTCTGCTATTATTGAGACCCTGCCGGACGTTCTGACGGTGTATGCAGCAAACGGGACTTCAGTTCTGCAAATTCCACGGAATGGTACTGCATACATGGCTTTATGCCAGCAGCTTGCCCCGGGATATTACATTGCCCGTGGAATGATTGGCACTACACTGGTAAGTATTCCACTTTGTGTGCTTCGATAACTCGTGTCAAAAGTATTCGCACTGGTTTTGCTATGTTTGTCCACCACGGTCGCTTAGCTCAGCTGGTTTAGAGCGTTCGCTTCACACGCGAAAGGTCACCGGTTCAAATCCAGTAGCGACCACTTCGATGGTGCACCCACCGCACGTGCTCGATTACGTCCTGTCGAGATAAAATACCTGCATAGAGAACAGTTTCTGTAAAATTCACATAGTTTCCCAAATAATATTATAGCGTTACTAGTCATTATCATTGAGGTAGTATGTCAGGATTCATCAAGGCATTAACCGTTTGCATTGTCATTATTGCTTCTTATTCAGGACTAATTTCTCAAACTACATATAACCCGAAGATTATAAATAGTGTGATGGGGACCACTGCCAGCCTGAATACGAATACACACAATCACACTCCATTCCCTCGCAATATGGTCATAGAGGAGCCAACATGGGATATCGACACCATTATTATGTATTCCGCCTCCAACAGTCTAACTGGCAGAATGGTGTACACATACCGACCTTCAAAAGATTAGAATCTTCACATTATGACTCGTGGGATAGCGAACAATAGAATCCTTCACTGCGAAGTACAGTCAGTTGTAACGATAAGGGTTTGCTTACGGAGTATTTTGTAATGGTGTGGGATCTGGACAGCTGGAAAAATTATAATCGATTTTCGTACACTTACAATGAAGCTATGGATATGCTAACCAATACGTACGAGACCTGGAAAGATGACAAATGGATCGTTCAAACGAGAAGCACGTACACATATAACGGTGAAGGGTACCAGGAAAGCTATCTACGAGAAGCCAGCAAGGAGGATATACTTGAAAAGGTATCATTGTGGCTGTATACTTATGACGCTTCAGGAAACGTTGATACCACAATTCGGAAAAACTGGAACAATACTGATTAGGAGTATTTTTCAAAGTTCAATTACACATACGATTCCCTGAATAGAGAAACCTCCAACACTCTTAGCTTTTGGGATAACAACACCTGGAACCCATATTCAAAGGATACACTCTTGTATGATGACAATGGAAATCTGACCAGCAAACAGTCAAACGGTTGGTATGATTTTGGCTGGGACACAGGAGACCAGATATTATATAAGTATGATAACGCCAACAACATGATAGAACAACTCAACCAGGTTTTTCTTAGTCAGAAAGCAAGCTATAAAAACACAACACGATTGCAGTACAGTTACGACCAGCAGAGTCGCTTGTTAACAGAAATCGCCGAAGAGTGGGATGATGGATCAAATGGATGGACCAAAAAACACAAGAAAAGCTATACCTACGACGCGAACGGAAACTCAGTAGCAGGAGTGTATCAGGAAGGGTCGGGCGATACCTTGGTACTCAGTGACGACGGCGAGCTGAATGTTTATTCTGGCAAGGCTGTCCTCAATGACTTTAGCGAAATCTGTCGCTATGAAGCCCACTTCATTCCATTGGATAAACTAAGCGATGTCACCACCGATAGCGAGACAGGCATACATGTTTTCCCGAATCCTGCTTACGATATTGTC